>PDWI01010039.1_pt1 | contig 10691 bp, 6 predicted proteins | sample 1430891 | NCBI WGS metagenome assembly PDWI01 (sample SAMN01162508, study PRJNA174530) | Oral metagenome, whole genome shotgun sequencing project. | biome: Marine environment; feature: Marine mammal; material: Swab sample of the gingival sulcus; isolation source: swab sample of gingival sulcus... | reverse complement strand
AGAGCTGCTGTTATATTTGCTGTTATCATTAGTTCGCTAACTAATTTTCTTGCTGGAGTATTATCAGATTGGGATTCCAATATAATATCCCCATTTTTTAAAACTTTTGGGTATTTTTCTTTTCTACTAAATTGAAGAGCTCCTTTTTCTATTCTGCTAGTTTCAAGCCATGAAGTTACATCATAAAGATTTAATAACTTCTCTTCTAAAGCTTTATTTGGAAGTTTTGTATTATCGTAAAGAAAAGAATCTACTTCCTCATAGCTCAGTTTATGTTTAGTGTTAATTATTGATAAAAAAACCTTTCTCTTTATAATTTCAAAAGTTTTATTAAAATCTATCATAAAAGAAATAGCAGGACGATCTTCGTTTTCTACTAAGCTTAAAGTATCTTCTGCTAAAGAATTTGGGAGCATATGAAAAGTTTCATTTGGGCAGTATATAGAAGAAGCATAAGAAAGGGAATGGTTAAAAAGAATGGAATTAGGCTTTATTAATGAGCTAACATCTGTAATATGTATCCCCACCTGATATCCATTTTTAGTCTTTTCAATGGAAATAGCATCATCTATATCCTTTGTTTCTTTATCATCTATACTAAAAATAAGAAGATGTGTTAAATCAACTCTTAGTTTATCCTTTATTACTTTTTTTAAGTTTTCTTTTAGGTTTTTTGCCTCTTTTAAAAGCTCTGATGAAAAGTTATTACTTCTTTTAAATCTTATAGCTGTTAGATTCTGATGTATTGAGAAATGTTTTATTATCACTAATAGCCTAAAAGCTTGATTTTCTATATTCCCATTTAATGTGATTTTACTCTTTTCTATAATAGTTTGAAGTATTCTTTTAGCCTCTTTAGAGTCTGGGGCTTTTGAGCCAAAAGTTGCTAGGTTTTCAAGTAGGTAAATTTTTTTATCAACTAAGGGAAATTTTAAATCTAAAACGTCCTTTTTTTCTTTAGATTTAAGTCTTTTAAGAACCATCTCTATAAGACTTTTACTTTCTTTTTCCCTTTTTATTTTTAATTCTTGTTGTTTAGCTAAATTTTCTACAGTTTGTTTATCTCTTGGTTCAAATAAAGAGCTTGATTTTAGGCGTTTAAAGTAAATTTCATCGTTTAATAGTAATCTAATTGAGGTTAAATATGTTAAAGTTGTTAAGTCTTTAAATAGGAGTTCCTGAACATCTTTTATTGTGACTTTAGAATTTACTTCTAAAAAAAATTCCCAAATTTCTTTTACATTAATAGTCTTTAGTAAATCGTTTGCCTCTTTGCTTATCTCTTTTAGGATTAAAACTGCATTTTCTTCATCTATTAGTTTATCATTTAAGTCCTTTTTATAAGCAGGTAATAAATTTAGTCTTGAAGATGGTAAATTAAGATTTGTGCCTACTTCATTTAAAAGATTCCATTTTCCCTTATGTTCTCCTTTTATAAGGGCAATAATAGATTTTCCATGTTGCTGATATTCTACTAAAGCTCCCACACTTAAGGGCGTAGGAGCTTTAGTAGGATTTTTACCGTTAATAGGGAGCAATTTCTTTTTTTAAGCTCCCTCTTCGCTTTTTTTATATTCTTCTATTATTTTTTTTGTCTCAAGTGCTGGAACTTCTTCATAGCTTTTAAACTCCAAATTAAAAAAGCCTCTATCTGAAGTCATAGACCTAAGACTTGGAGTATAGGTCAGCATTTCAGCTAAGGGAACTTCTGCTGTAATTACTTGCATATCTGCATCTGGTTCCATATTTAGGACTTTTCCCCTTCTACTATTTAAATCCCCTATAATGTCTCCAGTTGTATCGTCTGGAACTACAATTTCTGCCTTCATTATAGGCTCAAGTAAAACAGGTTTTGCATTTTCTACAGCTTTTCTAAACCCTTTAGCAGCTGCTATTTTAAATGCCATATCGCTAGAGTCAACAGAATGATAAGACCCATCGTAAACACTGCATTCGATATCAACAATTGGAAATCCTGCTAAAACTCCTTTCTCCATTGTTTCTACCACTCCTTTTTCAACGGCTGGAATATAGTTTTTAGGGATAGCCCCACCAAATATTTCGTTATTAAACTTAAACTCTTCTCCTCTTTCTCTAGGTGAGATTCTTAACCAACAATCTCCAAATTGTCCTCTTCCACCACTTTGTTTTTTATGCTTACCTTGGGCTTCTGATCTTTTCTTTATAGTTTCTCTATAAGGGACCTTAGGGGTTTTTAGAGAAAGCTCAACGTTAAATTTTCTTTTAATTCTTTGGGCAGTAATATCCATATGTTGCTGCCCCATACAGGTTACAATGGTTTCTCTAGTTGAGGGCTCCCTTTCTACCGTTATAGAAGGATCTTCTAAGTGAATCTTTTCAAGAGCTGAAAATACTTTATCTTCTTCTCCTCGTTTTTTAGCCTCTACTGCAAATCTCATCCCACCAGTAGGGAAATTAATAGGTTTTGCTATTCTGGGACGTGTTTTTGAGGTTAGAGTATCTCCAGTTAGAGTGTCTTTTAGTTTTGTTATTGCTGCAATTTCTCCAGGTTTAACTTCAGTAACTGGTTTATGGTCTTTTCCTAACTGAACAGAGAGTTTTCCAACTCTTTGCTCTAATTTTGTTCTTGGATTATAAACAGAGTCCTCTGCTTTTAGTGTTCCACTAATAACCCTTATTAAAGAGACCTGACCAGTAAAAGGGTCAGCAAAAGTTTTATAGACAATCCCTATAAAATCGTCATTTTCTGATGGTTCTATAGGTAAAAATTCTTTATCCTCGTTTTCTTGAACTAAGTATGGTGTCCTTTTAAAAGGAGAGGGGAAATACTCATATAAAGCTATTAAAAGCGGAATTGTCCCATGGTTTGTTCTTGGGGAAAAGCAAAGAAGGGGGAAAATCTCTCTTTTAATAATAGCATTTTGTAATCCAGTTTTTATTGCATCCTTAGATAAGTCGCCAGATTCTAAAAACTCTCCAAGTAAATCTTCGTCTGTTTCTGCTATACTTTCAAGTAAGTTATTTCTAGCTTCCTTAGCTTCTTCTAAATACTTTTCTGGAATATCATAGAGATTTTCTGAGTCTGGCTGTAAATAAGCTTTCATATTTATTAAGTCTATTATGCCAGTAACTTTATCTTCTTCTTTCATAGGAAGTTGTATGGGAACAGGAGTTCTAGAAGTAGAGGCTTTAATGCTTTTTATAGCGGTTTCTATGCTCGCATTTTCAACTCCAATATCTTTAACAATAACTCCACAAGCTAGCCCTTCTTCTCTAGCAAGCATCCAAGCTTTTTTCCCTTGGATTTTAATCCCACTAATTCCACTACTAACTAATAAAGCACTTCCAGCTCCTCTAAGGGCACAGGCCGTATCGCATAAAAAACTAGAAGAGCCGGGGGTATCAAAAATCGAAAATGGGGTATTTTTATATGTAAAATCAAAAACAGAGGTTTTTAGAGTTGCATCTCTTTTTTCTTCTTCTGGTTCAAAGTCAAAATGTGAGGAACCTTCTGATGTCTTTCCAATTCTATCGGTTGCTCCCGCAGTTTTAACAATAGCTTCACAAATTGGAGTTTTGCCAACTCCGCTATGCCCAATAAATGCAACATTTCGTCTATCTTTTAATGACATAATAATCTACCTTTATATTTTAAACATCTTATTAGTATACTACAAAGCTATGTACTACTTCCTTAAGAGTATATCCTTTTTCCCACTCATTTTAAACAGATAGCAGACGGAGACTAGAAAAAGAAAGTAGAAATTTTATTTATGTTTAAAAAGCTATTTAAATAGGCTATCTAATTGTTTTTTTATTTTCTCTTTTTCTTCTTCATAAGAAGAGCCATTTTGTCCTTTTTCTCTAGAAGTAGAAATTGAGAAAAAGTCACAAAAATTACTTTTATTCTTATCAACCACTCTATCTGCTTGAGGTTCTTTACACTCGTTATAGCTGTTAGTTGAGTAAAATTTACAGTTATAGCAACATCTTATATCACTATTACAACTTGGGCAGGTTTCACTCCTTGATACAATACTATTTTTAGATAAGGCTAATTTAGTGTGACAGTTATAGCAAGAAGGTGTAGAGTCTAGGTCGTTCATAGTTTAAATATTTTATTATTTTAAAAACATGTATATAGGTTTATTTTTTTAGTGTCTAATAGTTTATTTCATGTAGCCGTCTTAGATAATGGTATTACGTTACTTGGGCAAGAAAACCCAAATGCATCTTCTGCTGGATTCTCCTTTCTCTTTCCTTTTGGCTCTTCAACCGATTTAGAAGGTCTTTGGGGAATTAGTAATTTATTAGCTGAGATGACACAAAAAGGGTCAAAAAATTTTACTCAAAAAGAGATTTTGGATAAATTGGAATCTTACGGTATTTCAAAATCAGTTTCTCCTTCTAAAGCCGTTACTTTATTTTCTTTTTTTACATTAGAGGAGAGTTTGATTGAAGCTATTAAATTAAGCTCAGAGCTTATTTTAAATCCCTCTTTTCCCCTAGAAGAGTTAGAAAGTGTAAAAAAAATAGCGATACAGGAATTAGATTCCTTAGAGGATAACCCTTCAAGTAAAGTTATGACTTTATTATCTAAGCATCTTTATTTACCTCCGTATAATATGCCACTTTTAGGGAGTAAGGATACGATAAATAAAGTTAGTATGGATGATTTAAAAAGTTATTATAAAAAAGTTTTTGTTCCAGATGGAGTTATAGTAGCAGTAGTTGGAAAATTTAATTGGGAGCTTGTAAAAGAAACTTTTAATTTAATATTTGGTTCTTGGAGTGGAAAGAGTGAGGGGGTAAAAACTCCCTCCTTAAACCCTAAAAGTTCTTATACGCATTATCATAAAGATTCTTCTCAGGTTCAGATTGCGTTTTCTTATCCTAGTTCTAATTCTTTAGATGATGATTATTATGTTGCAAAAGTAGCTAATGGAATTCTTTCTTCTGGAATGTGTGGAAGGTTATTTGTGGAGGTAAGAGAAAAGCGGGGGTTAGTCTATAGGGTATCTTCTTCTCATTCTGTTTTAAATGGAATAGGAAGTATTATTTTAACTGCAGGAACAACAAAAGAAAACGTAAAAGAGACTTTTGATGTTATGTTAAAAGAATGTAAAAACCTTTCTAATGGGGTTAGTGAAGAAGAGCTAAGTAGGGCTAAAGTAGATTTAAAAACTGAGCTCGTTATGCAAAATGAAAGTAGTATATCAAGTTCTGGAAGTATGCTTTCTGATTGGTGGCATTTTAGAAAAAAGATTTCTATTTTAGAGAAAAAGAAAGCAATAGATAAGGTAACGAGGGAAGATATTTATAAATACTTAGAGAAGTATCCTTTAAACCCTCTTATTTCTGTTACTTTAGGGCCGTCTGGTCTTTAGATAAATTTATGAAAAAGGGAGAGAGAGAAGAATTTTGAAATTTCATAGTGCTATTTTAGATAATGGTCTTAGGGTAATAGGGGAAGAAAATGAGTATTCTTTTAGTAGTTCTTTAGGTTTTTTTGTTAGGGCTGGGTCTAGGGATGAGGACTTAAGTATATCCGGAGTGTCTCATTTTTTAGAACATATGATGTTTAAAGGCACTGAGAAAAGAACAGCTTTGGATATAACTTATGAGTTAGGAGAAATAGGGGCTCAGGCGAATGCTTTTACAAGCGAAGAGCACACCGTTTATTATATGAGTGTGTTACCTGAGTATTTATCTAAAGCACTTAATATCCTTAGTGATATGTTAAAATCTACTTTAAGTGAAGAAGAGTTTAAGGTGGAAAAAAATGTTATTTTGGAGGAGATATCTCTTTATCAGGATAAACCAAGCCATTTAATTTATGAAAGGGGAATTAGCGAATATTTTAACGGGCATAGTGCTGGAAATTCGGTTCTTGGGACAAAAAAAAGTGTGGGGGATTTAACAAGGGAGAAAATGCTTGATTATTTTAATTCCAGATACTCCCCCTCTAATATGGTTTTAGCTGTTAGCGGGAATTTTAACTGGGATTCTTTTTTAGAGGAAGCTAATAGCTTATGCGGTAAGTGGATAGATAAAAAAGTTATTCGGGATGTAAAGCCACATACTAATTTAAAAGAAAAAAAGGTTATCATTACTAAAGAGGGTTTAAACTGTGCACATCTTTGTTTTTTTACCCCCGGGCCTGATTTAAAAGATTTAAAGCGTTATTCTTGTAGGAATCTTTGCTCTTTGTTGGGTTCTATTAGCGGGTCTAAAACTTATTGGGAGTTAGTGAATAAGGGGATTAGTGAGGTTTGTTATATAGATTTTGAAGATATGGAGGGAGTTGGGGTTATATACGGGTATTTAAAATCTGCTCCCAGTCGTTTAGAGGAAGCAAGGGACATATTATATAAAATAATGAGTAATCCAATGGACTTTGAAAAAGAGGCCCTAAAGAGAGTTAAAACAAAGGCAAAAACTTCTTTAGTCTTTCTAGCGGAGCGTCCCATTAGAAGGCTTATTTCTATAGGTTTGGATTATTTATATAAGGAAGAATATGTTTCTTTAGAAGAAGAACTAGAAAGAATAAACAGGGTAAGTCTTTTAGATATAGAGAATTTAGTAGAGGAGTTTAATTTTAAACCTGTTACGGAGATTCGATTGTTACCCGAGTAGAATATTTCTAACTCCTTAAAAATAAAGATAAAAATTAGTTTTATAATCTGCTTTTAAGTATTTTAATGCGAAAAGAGTAATTTCTTGTTATCCCTTTAGGGTGAGATATTTTTTCTTTAATTAAGGGATAGCTAGAAAGTGAGCGAAAAGCCGGCTTTAAAACTGGTTCAGGATAATGAGGCCAAAAAAGGGCCGACTCCTCGTCTTTTGGAGGGGGAGTTATGGACTTCGTTTAGAAAGCAGATGCATTCTATGCACTATGTGGTTAGTTATAGAGGAAGCTTTAAGCCGGAGTTACCAGATTTTTGCATTCAGAGGTTTTCAAAAGTGGGGGATGTGGTTTTAGATCCTTTCTGTGGAAGGGGAACTACTTCTGTTCAAGCAAATCTACTTAATAGAGTATCCTTTTCTTCTGATATAAATCCTTTAGCAGTCTTAATAACAAAGGCAAAGTTATTTCCCGCCACTTTAGATGAGATTGTTATTAGAATGAATTTAATTCCACTTTGGAAGCCAGTTGATTTAAAAGATTATCAACAACATTTTTCAGCATTTTATCATCCAGATACTTATAGGGAGCTTTTAAATCTTCGTTCTTTTATAGCGAGTAATCCAGATAGGATAAATCGCTTTATAGAGTTACTTGCATTATCAAGGCTTCATGGGCATTCTAGTAGTTTTTTTTCCACTTACTCCTTTCCCCAAATATCAGTTCCCCCTAAAACTCAAGAACTAATAAATAAAAAAAGAAGGCAAGAGTTAGAATATAGAGCGGTTACTCCAAGGATAATAAAAAGGGCATCTCAGGTGCTTAGAGATGGGATTAGTTCGGATTGTGTAAGCATTGCTTCTAAAAATAAGGTTAGCTTAAGCGATGCTAAAAATATGAGATGGATAGAAAATGATTTTGTGGATTTAATAGTTACAGAAGCTCCTTATATTGAGAGCGTAAGTGGGTTAACAGATTATTGGCTTGAGTTTTGGTTTGCAGGAATTAATCTTAAACGTTTTAGTTCGAGTTTTAAATTTTATAAAAATAAAAAAGAGCTTGAAGAGCTTTTTATTTCTTTTTTAAGAGAAAGCCTTAGGGTTTTAAAGGTGGGAGGTTTTTTAGTTCTGAAGGTTTTGGAGGATATGGTGGATGAAAACACTAATTCTTTTATTAAGATGGTTGATAAATTGATTAAGGTAGAAAAAGGTTATGGTAAAAAGTTTTTTATAGATGAGCTTATTGTAAACAAACAAAGTATTGGAAATCCTTCTTCTATAAACCCTAAAAAAACAAGAGAAGTTGATAATCTTTTGGTTCTAAAGTGTATTTCAAGTTAAAGTTCTTTATTTTCTTTTTTTTATATAGTTTACTATTTACTTTAATAAGCGTTGTTATTTAATCCCCTTTAGAAAATATTTTAAGTATATGAAATCAATTTATGGAGACCTTAAGTCCTTAAGGGCAAGTGAGAGAACTTTATTAGAAAAGATACTTTCAAAGAAAGTAAATCCTAAAGATTATATAAGTCAGGATTTATTTTTAAGAGTTAGTGAAGTTGTTAGAAAACTAAAAAGGACGATTGGAGTTATTATCCAAAGGGATGGGAAGGTTTCTCATGTTGTTCTTGGAAAAAAAGATAGGATATATTTACCTGATTTGGGAAGATATAGATTAAGTAAGGAAAGGCTTAGAAAGTTAAGACTTTTTATCTTTTCTCCAGAAGGTGAAAGTATATGTAGGTGGTGCCCTAAAAATGAAGTATTAGATAGTTCTAAAATAATAAATTTAGATAAATATAAAAAAGAAAAAAAAGAATTAGTTTTTAGTCCCATCTTAAAAGACGATTTAAGAGCTGATTTAGAAAAGTTAAGATTTGATATTTTAGCTGTAATTTCTGTTACGAATAATCCAAAAGAATTATCTCCTATAACGCTTTGTTATTTAGAGCCTTATGAGCTTAGCAAATCTTTTTTTAATAGCTCATCTTCAACAACAACTTTAGTAAAAACTTTTAGTGTTAAAAGTATTTATGATTTAAAGATGGATTTTCTTTCTTTTATTAAAGATTTAGAAAAGAGATTTTCTTCTTTAAGGACTAAGATATTTGATACTAATAAGGAATTAGCTGTTTTAGTTGGGGTATATACAGAAAATAAAAAAAGAGCTTATGCTTATATGGAAGAGCTAAAGGAGCTTTGTAGAACATCTAAAATAGAAGTTGTGGATACTATCGTTCAGAAAAGAAAATTTTTAGACCCCAAAACTGTTCTTGGAAAAGGCAAGATAGAAGAAGTAGTTTTACATTGTTTAGATTTAGGGGCAGAGCTATTAGTTTTTGATAGGGAGCTTTCGCCTGCTCAGCTAAGATCTATTACTAAGCTTACAGAATTAAGAGTAATAGACAGGTCTATGTTGATTTTAGATATTTTTGCAAATAGGGCAAAATCTAGTGAGGCAAAATTACAAGTTGAGCTTGCTCAGCTAAAATATTCTTATCCTATGCTAACTGATAAAGATTCTGGTTTAAGCAGGCTAACCGGAAAGATTGGGGGAAGAGGCCCTGGAGAGACTAAACTTGAAATAAGAAGGCGAAGGGCTAGGGATAGAATAGCTCTTTTAGAGAAGAAGATAGATGAAGTGTCAAGTAGAAGAGGTCTTAGAAGAGAGAAGAGAATAAGTAGGGGAGTTCCTGTGGTTTCAATTGTTGGGTATACAAACGCTGGGAAGTCCACTTTATTAAATAGTTTAACTAAAAGTAACGTATTTGTGGAGGGGAAGCTATTTGCCACTTTAGACCCTTCCACTCGAAGGATGAGGTTTCCAAATGATAAAGAAGTAGTTTTAGTTGATACTGTGGGTTTTATTAGAGAATTGCCTAAGGAGTTAGTTAATGCTTTTAGGTCTACTTTAGAAGAGATTGGAGAGGCAGACTTATTGCTTCATGTGGTAGATTGTAGTGATATAGACTTAAAAGAGCATATAAAGGTAGTAAAGGACACGTTAAGGAATTTGAATTTTAATAAAAAGCCAAGTATTCTTGTTTTAAATAAAGTAGATTTATTATCTCCTATTGAAGTTTTATCTATTAAAAACAGTTTAAATTGTGTTTGTGTTTCGGCAAAAGATAAGATTGGATTTCAAGAATTAGTTGAATCTATTAAAGAAGAATTACTAAAAACTTTTAAAGGCCAAGACCCTGGAAGATTTTTAGAATTGTCTTCCTCTTTAGTTTGACAATAGGGCTTAATTTTTAAGATGTTAAATATAAAAGAAGTTAATTAGATAAAAAATGAAATTTGAAGGTTCTGAAAAAAAATTTGAAGTAGTCCTTTCTTCTTATTGTGTTTCGTTATTAGATTTTGATGAGTCGTTTTGGAACTTAGTAGTTAGTAAATCTGGAGCTAAGATTTTATCTACAATAAAAACCTCAAGTTCTAGGGCTTATTTATTGTCTGAGTCTAGTTTATTTGTTTTTAAGCACAAGGTAGTAATGATTACTTGTGGTAAAACTATTTTGATTAATGCTCTTTTAGAATTTTTAAAAAATATAAATAAAAAAGATATTGAGCTTCTTGTATATGAGAGAAAAAATGAGCTGTTTCCAGATGCTCAGAAAACGACTTTTTTACAAGATTGTAAAAAATTATCTAAACTAATAGATGGAGAAAGCATTACTTTAGGTGATTCTAAAAAGGAGCATCTTTTAATGTTTTACTCTAAAAAGAATTATAAAACAGCCTTAAATGATAATACTTTTGAGCTTTTAATGCATAATATAGATAAAAACATAAGTTCTGTTTTTACTAAAAAACCTAATTTGTCTGCTCAGATTTTAAAGAGAAGATCTATGGTAGATACTATCTTATCAGATTTTTTAATAGATGATTATGTTTTTACCCCTCATGGGTATTCTTTAAACGCGATAAAAAAAGAGTATTATTATACTTTGCATATTACTCCGGAGGATAAGTTTTCTTATGTTAGTTTTGAAACAAATTACCCTTTTACTCAAGATGGAATTAGGGTTGGAGTTAAGGGGATTATAGAAGTTTTTAAGCCTAGAAGTTTTGCTTTTATATCT
>PDWI01010038.1_pt1 | contig 10692 bp, 8 predicted proteins | sample 1430891 | NCBI WGS metagenome assembly PDWI01 (sample SAMN01162508, study PRJNA174530) | Oral metagenome, whole genome shotgun sequencing project. | biome: Marine environment; feature: Marine mammal; material: Swab sample of the gingival sulcus; isolation source: swab sample of gingival sulcus... | reverse complement strand
GTAAAAGATAAAGGCATTAAGCCGCTTGAGGCTTTAATCGCTGTAGCTTCAGCAGATTCAGTTTTGGGCTTAAAACTGCTTGAAGAAGCCGAAAAAGTTCTCGAAGAGAAAGAAAATTCAGATTCATCCAATAATTTAAACGGAATTGACGGCATAGATGAAACTGAAATCAATAAGATGATAGAAGAGCGAGCCAAGGCAAAGCTTGAAAAGAACTATAAAGTTGCCGATGAAATTAGAGACAAGCTAAAAGAAATGGGCATTATATTGGAAGATAAAGCAGATAAAACCGTCTGGAAAAAACTTTAATAAGCGGATTTGCTGTAACGATTTGGGGAATACTGTGTTTAACAATAAAGAGATGTTAAAAGCTACTTCAGACGAAGATTTTAGAAAAATGTATCAGGATTTAATGCCTGTTATTTATAAAGTTTCTTATAATATAGTGAAGGAAGAAGAAGTTGCGGAAGATATATGCCATGATTCTTTCATAAAAATGACTGAAAAAAATATGGAATTTCCGTCTATCGATGATGCTAAATATTGGATGATTAGAGTTGTCAGAAACGCTTCTTTAAACCATGTAAAGCGCAAGGGTCGAGAAAGAAAAGCGTATTCAAAGGCTTTCCGAGAAGATACCCGCAAGGCTGATACAGGCGAAGAAATTGTTTTAAAGCAAGAAGCCATAGACTATGTGCAAGAAGCTTTGGAAAAACTGCCTGAAAAACTAAGAGCAGTTTTACAATTGAAAGAATACGGTAGTTTAAATTATAAGGAAATTGGTAGTATATTAGGAATAAGTGAAGGAAATGTTAAGGTGCGAGTTTTTAGAGCTCGTGAACAATTAGCGAAATATATAGGAGAAGATGATGTCTACATGCCCTAAAAAAGATTTGTATTCAGCCTTTGTTGATGGCGAAGTCCCATCTCCATGGAAAGAAAAACTAGAAGCTCACTTAGAAATATGCACAGAGTGTAGAAAAGTAGTAGAATCTTATAAGAATTTAAAACAAAGAATAAGAAATTCAAAATCACCAGACATCAATTTAGACGCATCCTTTGAAAGGCTACAAAATAGAAGGCTATCAAACAAAATTAGAAATAATGAAGCACAAGAAAAGCCAAACTGGTTTACTCGAAGCATAAAAATTCCTATTCCGGCAATTGCTGCAGCCGCAATCTTCTTTCTTGTCTTTATGCCAGTTCTTATAGTAAATACTAGAAAGCCGGAAATTGTAAATGAAGTGGTTATCGCAAGTTTTAAACCAATTATGCCTGATAGTCAAGTTTTAAGTGATCAAGATTCTACAGAATTTGATTTTAACGAGCTTAACTCATTAAGTTTGAATGTAATAAAAGACATTGACAAGGAAAAAAAAGAAAAACTGAACTTTAATCAATTTATAAAGCTGTACCTACCAGGCAAAAACACTAAGAGTGATATACTCTTATTAAATAGTTTTGATAAAAACACAGCTTTCACAGGATATAACTTTCAAAATTTTAATGTGAATTACAACAAAAATGGCAAGTAAATTTACATATCTACTAAAAAAATCATTTCTTTTTAGATTTTTAATGTTTGCTATTTTTTTAACTATAATAGCATCGGTATTTGTATATTTTAATTTATTTACATCAAGAGAGCCTGTAATCACTTCTATAGACCCACATATTGCTCATAAAGGTTCTTTGATAATAATCAAAGGCAAGTACTTTGGAAATAAGCATGCTGCATCTTGGGTACAAATTGGCGACTCTATAATTCAGTCAGAAACTTGTGATATGTGGAAAGATAGCCAAATAGTTTTCAAGTATCCTGAATATCAAGAAGAAGCTTTATTAAAAGTCGTTGTGCAAAACAAAAAATCAAATTCAGAATTCTTAGCAAATGAAAACGAAATACCTATAGTTAAAGAGAAATTTCTTGCACGTTTAGCACCTACAATTTCTTCCCTAAAACGAAAAGTAGCTCCGGTTGGTTCAATTATAAAAATCTCAGGTGAAAATTTTGGGAATACAAGAGGAACTTCACAAGTTCTCTTTGTGCCTAAAGCTAGTGAAGATCTGATTATGCAATTAGAATTAGGGGAAGATATACCGGCTATGGCTTGTTCTGAGCACGACTTTGACTTTATTTCTTGGGCAAATGATGAAATTCAGGTTAGAGTTCCTGACGGTGCTGCATCAGGAATAATAGTAGTTAAGACAGATAATGGAATAAGTCAAGGAATACCATTTCAACTGCGCAACAGAATTGGAACAAAATCTTCAAAAAATAAGAAAAGCATACTCTTAGCATCGGAAATTACGGTTTCTAACATCAAGGCAAACGGTAAAAACTCTTTCTTTTTAAAGGTTCCATTACCAATTAATGACTTTTCACAAAAAAATCTTGAAATTATTTCAATAATTCCACCGGCATTTGTTCAAAACTATCAAAATTCAAGCATACATCGATATGAAAATATGAAAACAGACAGCAAGGTTCTTATTCGACAAGAATACAGCATAAATACTTATGAAATAATTACGAAGATAAATCCTGTTAATATAAGAACTCGTTCAAGACAAAATAAAACTTTATACAAAAAATATACAACTGCTACTGACTTACTTCCTGTTGATGATCCAATAATCAAGGAAACAGTAGGGGAAATTATACGTAGAGAAAGAAATCCTTACAATAAAGTAAAAAAGATTTACAAATATTTCTTAAAGGAAATGGACATAATTCCAAGTTCACCTTTAAATTCAGGACAAGCACCTGTCGAAGCCCTTAAAAAGAAAAAAGCGGACACATATGATGCAAGCATTTTATTTGCAACTTTAGTGAGAGCTTGTGGCATACCGGCTGAACCTCTTGCCGGAATAGTCATAGATTCTAATCAAAAAAGTTTTCTACACTGGTGGGTTCAATTCTATATTGAAGGCTTCGGCTGGGTTCCTGTTGACATTGGAATGGCAAAGGGAATTCCTTTCGACATAGGTATAGCACAAAAAGAAAAATACTACTTTGGCAACTTAGATGCTTTTAGAGTCGCCTTCTCGCGTGGTGAAAAAATTCAAACATCAATGACATCAAACAGTAAAAGCATAACAAAAAACAGAAGCTATGCTTTTAGCAAAAGCTGGGAAGAATTTTCAGGTTCAATAAACTATAAGACCTATTGGAAAACACCAAAAGTCATCACAATTTATTAAAAAAGAAAACCTTACAAGTAAAAAAACAAGATTATTAATATCTAAGTTTCACTCTTATTTTTGTTAAGAAAGTAAAGGTATCTTTTGATTTTTTGGCTTGCAGTTTTTTCAAACTCATCAACAACTTCTACCTTATCGATTTTTGAAAATTTATTCACCTGTGAGTTGGTATGAAATTTAATTTCATTTAAAACTTCTTCTTTTTTCTGCATAATCGCATCTGATAAATTTGAAACTTTCTCATTCAATTTGACATAAGCAACTATAGAGGTATTTTCCCCTTCAACAACTAAAGACTCTGCAACTAGAGGATGCTGATTTAAAACAAATTCAATATCTTCAGGATAAATATTTTCTCCTGCCGGACTTAATATCAAATTCTTAGACCTACCACGTAGAGAAATACGCCCCTTATCATCCACATAGCACATATCTCCGGTTTTAAACCACCCATCTTCTGTAAAAACAGACTTTGTAAGCTCCGGTGCCTTGTAATATCCCTTCATTACATTAGGGCCCTTTACACAAAGCTCACCTACTCCTGTTTCAGGATCAGGATCTAATATTTTTATATCTACACCCGGAACCTGAATACCAAGAACACCGGGAATAGTTTTTCTTACACTGGAAAACGCTACAAGAGGAGAAGTTTCTGTTAAGCCATAACCTATCGCATAAGGGAATTTTGCAGACTTCATAAATTCTTCAACCTTAGGATCTGTTTTTGCACCTCCCAAACCAAAGAATTTTATTCTTCCTCCAAAAGTTTTTTTAAGTTTTTTACCTGCAATTCTTTCTAAGATTTTTCTGCCCAATTTATTACTATAAAGTTTCTTAGTGAAATCATCTTTGCTGAATGCAGGTAGAATTTTTTGTTTATATATTTTTTCTATTATAAGTGGTACGGCAAGCATAAAATTAGGTTTAACTTTTTGTAAAGCCGGCAATAAAAATCGTGGAATAGGCGGTTGCTCAAGATAATAAATACAAGCTCCATTCAATATGAACATTAAAAAGCCAATAGAAAATTCATAAACATGCGACATTGGCAATATTGAAAGAGCCTTATCGTACTTATTTATTCGTTGACAATTTTGTCCGCCGATCGCAGTAAAAATAAGATTCTTATTTGTAAGCACAACGCCCTTTGGCTTTCCTGTAGTGCCTGAAGTATATATAATTGAAGCTACAGAATCTTCAGTGTTTATAACTGAATTATCTTCTTCAAGATTTGAATTAGCATCAAATGACTCAATTTCATTTTTTATAACAGAATGATCTGCTATGTTTAAGACCAATTTTACAGTTTCAGCATCTTTAATTTTATCCACAAATTTATCAAACACAAAAATTGCCTTTGCTTCAGAATGATCAAGACAAGCACAAGACTCAGTTGCATTCAAATCCGGCAATAGAGGCACTGTAACAGCCCCCATAGTAACAATAGAAAAATAAGCAATAGCCCAATGTGGAGAACTGGGAGCTAATATAGCAACTTTATCATTGGCTTTTATGCCCAAAGACTTCAACAACTTCTTAGTTTCTTGAATTTTGTCATAAAATTCTTTATATGTTATTGGTTTTCCTGAAACAAAAGATAGCGCCGGTCGCTGACCAAATAATTTTACGCTATTATCCAATAACGCCTGAAAAGTATACTCTTTTAAGTTTTTAATTGTTTGCATAAAGGCTCCTCTACTAAAATCTTACTAAATTTACTTTCTGTCTGATATTTATAGACCAAAATCTATATAAAAAGTTGCAAATTTATTGTGTTTTATACCACTCAGTTATACGTTTGTTCAATGATGGAATCTTATTTGGGTTTACTTCAACATTGCACGCATTCTTCAAATATGGTAGTAAAAGTTCCGTCTTTAGCTTAATCCAATTGCTAGGCAAAATTTTTGGAATTTTTACTTGTTGAGTTTGAGGTAGATGAGCCAACAACAATGGATAATATTTTGGTAGCAACTTCTCTGTTACATCCCTTAAAGCAGAAAAACCGCCTGCAAAGCCAAAAGAACTTACCATTAAATCCATTTTATTTGAGCGAATTAAAAGTTGCTTTTGAACTTCCACATTAAAAAACCATTCAAAAAATGCTTCTGCCGTATCTTGATTTTCTGAATCCTTACAAATACCTGCATATAAAATGTCATCGTTAAGAGGCGTTTTGCCATTAAACGCTAACCATCTAAAATCAATACCTTCAAGTTTTTCCTGTGGTATTGCGAATAAGTCTTCACTTGAAATATAATAGAAAAGACATCTGTCATTCTTTATAAAAACATGGGGCAAATCATATAAGTACTTAAACTTAAAATCCTCTTCTTGCTTGGGAGAACCGTTTACTGTCTTGCTCCACATTCGAACAAATTCTATTGATTTACGAAGTTCTGAAACATTCCATGTAAAAAAATTTTTCCCCTCAGCAAAAGAAGCATTGAAACCCTTTGCGGTTATATACAAAAAATCATCAGCCCATAATGGAGAAAAGCCCATTTTTGAATAAGCTCCACCCTTAACTCTATTATAAGATTCACACATTTCCTTAATCTCTTCTAATGAAATAGTGAAATCATTTTTTATTAGGTCTTTGTTTTTTGAAGAGAAAATCATAAGGGGTAGATTAAAACTAACAGGAAAAAAATACTGCTTATCATCAATATTCCCCAAATTTAACAATTCAGGATAAAATGCCGTTTTACTAATTCTGTCTTCAGATAGCAAACTACTTATATCTTTAAACTTATCTCTAGCGGCCTTCCCTTTCAACCAAGAACTAATAACAATGTCAGGATTTTCATTGCTATGGATTATTGCATCAGCAGGATTTTCTTTATATTGAACAACAATCTTATACTCACTTTGCAAATTATTAAATACTTCACAGTAAGACACAAAGTCTATTCGGTCTGTCCAGATTACAGCAATCTTATCTTCGGCCTTTCTATCACAAGAAAAGAATAAAGTTAAAGATAAAAGTACAAAAATGCCAACTAAAAAGATTTTTTTGCCAAATTTTTTATTCATAATTCTCTCTTTATTTTATTTTATTATTTTATTTGTCTTTTTTTTCTATTCCATGAGTTCGAAGCAGGGACTTATCTTTACGGCTATACCAAGAAATGGTTCCACCATAATTCAAGCTTACAAAATATTTATCTAAAATTATCGCCTTTTTTGCTAAGCTGTAAGATCGTCTTAACCTCTTCGTCTGTTTTGATAACACATTATAATAAACTATCGAACTCTTTCCTAGGTTTGTAAGTATATCATATTTATCGGCAACTAGAAAAGCCTCCATGTCTTCATCCTTATAAGAAAGAATCGCTTGAAACTTAGTCTTGTTAAGATTTTTTCTGTCTATGTGAATTCTTAAAAGTTCAGTGCTTAATACAGGTTTTGTATTTAACAAAAAGCAGTTTAACTTATCCGGCGAGGAAGGATTTTGTTTCAATGAAAACGCCAACTTTCCTTCAATTGCAATTGGTAAAGTCTCTTGAGTTCTAGTATTGATAATAAAAACAGGACTTTGTGATTTATCAGCGGAACTTTTTGTGACTATTATGTTTTTGTTGTCAATTTGAACTGCATTTTGAATTCCCGGTACATTATAAGAAAAAATCTTTTTTCCACTAGAAAAATCAACAACAGAAACCCCACGGAAGGACTGAACAAAGAGTATTGAGTTTTTATAAGTAGACAGAGAAATTATAGCTTCTCGTGGATAAGCTACCTTGCTCAATTTTTTAGTCTTTAAAGAATAATAATATATAGGCAATCTCTTTATATGGTCTGACCAAAGTAGAAGCCCCTCTTTATAGTATACAAATTTATTAGCCTTAAAGCCGGACTCTATTAATTTGTATTCATCCTTGTGTGACGCAAAGGAATAAATCTCTCCATTTTTCAAGACAAAAAGCTCTTTTCCATTTGTTGTAATATCATCGATGTCACCAAAAGAATAGTTTAAACCTGGTTCAAGTTTTACAGTAGAATCAACATTTAAACTTAGCATATATATTGAACCATCTTCTGTGCCAATAATCATATGATTTTTTACATGACGTGCTGCAGTTATTTTTGATTTATTCGGAATATAGAAAGGCTCAGAATAAGCATCACCTTGTCTAATGCACCATTGCCCCCTACGGCCTGTTTTTTCAATCCAAATAGGCTTTTTATCTTGCAACTTCGCTGCAAAAATTGCATCTTTCGTCTTATATGATTTTACAACTTTGCCACTCATAGCACTAATAACTAAAACTTTATTATTTTTATAGCCTATTAGCTTTTTAAAATTATCGATTACTTGTGGATTGTTTAGGAAGCTTACAGTTGAAAATTCTTTAACCGTCTTCTTAGTTTTAATTTTTGTGTAAACAAGACGACCTGTTTCTCCATACGTCACGATATTTTTTTCTGAAGAAGCCGTTGCAGCCAAGAAAACAATTCCGGGAGCCTGCTGATAAATTTTTTGCAAGCGCCCTTTTTTATCTAAAACGCTAATTCCATCAAGCGAACGGTTTCCTACAAAAAGATAGGTTCCTTTTGCTGACCAAGCCAGAGACACAACAGAGTCTGAAAGCCTTTTTGAAAAAATATTTTTTTTAAGCTCCCAATCCCAAAGTGAAATTTGGTGGATGCTGTAACCATCTGTTTCATAAATTGCAAGCAAGCGCCCTTGTGGATGAACAGCTATATTTTTTATTGCCATAGAAGAAAATTGCCATGAATCAGCATTTAACTTTGGATAAGAAAATCTGCTAACAAAACCATCATTTCCTGCAACATAAAAAAGGTTTTTACGCCCTGCATTCACAATTTCAGTAACGCCACCTCTAAATTTATGCACAACCTTTGTTGAACGCCTTCCTGACTTTTCTCGTTTTTCTTCTTGTTCTTTTAAAAATTCTGCAAGTTGAGCATCTTTAGCATACTTAAAGCCAAGTATAGAATTATATAAAGAAGCACTTACTTTCTTTTCTTCTTCTTGATTTTTATTAGTTTCCTCTTCCTGTGCAAATCCATAGCTAAAAACAAATAGAGTAAAAATCAAAATAAAAACTTTTTTTAACGTACTATAATGTTTTAAAGGATTTTTCATAATAGCTACTTATCCTGCCCTTCTGTAAAGATATTTTGGTAAGAAAGATAATTACCCAAATATACAGCCTTGAAAAATTCTTGCTTTTTTCTCTTTTTTGAGTCTTTTAAAATTGATTCATATAAAGAACTTGGAACATTCATTACAGCAAGCTCATCATCTTTTAAGCCATGAACAAAAAGCTCAAACTTTTCAGCATTTTTTGAATGATAAAAAATCTTTATTTTTTTGCCTTTTATTTCTTTTCCACTATCCAATATGAAGAACTTCATCACTTCAATGGCGTGCGGATCAAGTTCATCTCTAATTACAGCCAAGCGCTCAACAAGCTCTCCAAAGCCAATAACCGGAGTTTCATCTTTTTCTACGGTAATTGAACCTTCATATTTTTTCTTATTTTGATTTGCACAAGCATCCAGACATGCAATTCTTTTTGCTTCAGGAACAAACAAAAGAATTTGATTTTTTGATGGCCACTCGATACGGGTTTGTAGTTCAGTACGAACAGGTCTACCGCACTTTGGACATTCAAATGTTAAAAAGCTCCCATCTTCTATTTTTTTTAAAATTTCAGGTTTATTATCTAAATTTACTACTTTATCATGTTTCACTGTAAAACCTTTATCACATGGACAAAAAATTTTCATTTCACTTTTCTCCTTTTCTATATAAATACTTATAATAAGTATAGAGTTACATTATACTACATTTTTCTCGCTTTTTCCAGCCCTTTACAAAATTTTTATCCACTTTTGACTGTTGTCATAAATTTAAAAATATGATAGAATCCTTCTTTCAAAAATTACACTGATTTTTGAAATGCATATTTTCATACCATATAAGATAAGGAGCTTTTATTATGGATAAACTTTTTAAGCTTAAGGAGCACGGAACTACTGTGCGAACGGAAGTTATTGCAGGTATTACGACCTTTTTGGCAATGGCTTATATTCTAGCTGTAAACCCGGGTATTTTGGGTCAAGCAGGTCTGGATCATGGAGCTGTATTTACAGCAACCGCTTTGTCTGCTGCAATAGCAACTATGTGTATGGCGTTCTTTGCAAATCTGCCTGTAGCTTTAGCTTCGGGGATGGGCTTGAACGCCTTTTTTACTTATTCCGTAGTTCTTGGAATGGGTTATGCGCCTGCTGTTGCTTTAACAGCTGTTTTCTTAGAAGGTATTTTATTCCTTGTTTTGTCATTATTCAATATTCGTGAAGCAATTATTAAGTCTATACCTCTCAATTTGAAAAAGGCTGTTTCTGCCGGTATTGGTATTTTTATCACTCTTATTGCTTTGGAAAACTCAGGTATAGTTGTTGATAATCCTGCAACTCTCGTAGGTTTGGGAGAATTTACTTGGGGCTCATCAGCAGTTCTAGCTTTGATTGGCTTGCTTATTACTTGTGGTTTGTTTATCCTAAAAGTACCGGGAGCCATTCTTATTGGTATTCTTGTTACAACAATTATTGGTATTCCTATGGGGATTACAAAACCTTTTGGTGGATGGGAAGGCTGGGCACCAATCAGCTTACCTGCAGCGCCTAATGTTCTCAACTTTGACTTTTCAAGTGTACTTTCCTTGAAATTCTTCATTGTATTTATTTCATTCTTGTTTGTAGATATTTTTGATACAGTTGGAACTCTTGTTGGTGTTACAACACAGGCAAAACTTATAGATGAAAAAGGTGATATTCCGAAAGTTAAGCAGGCTTTATTGGCTGATGCTGTTGGTACAGTTACCGGTGCTATGCTTGGAACTTCAACTGTTACAAGCTATGTAGAAAGTACAGCCGGTGTTGCTGCCGGTGGTAGAACCGGACTTACATCTTTAACAACAGCGATTATGTTCTTAATTGCTCTATTGTTCTCGCCAATATTCTTGTTGATTCCTGCTGCTGCAACTGCACCTGCTCTAATCATTGTTGGTTTCTTGATGATTTCCCAAGCCGGCGAAATTAACTACAAAGATCCGACAGAAGGTATTCCGGCCTTCTTGGCAATGATAATGATGCCATTCTCTTACAGCATTGCTGAAGGTATCGTTTACGGAGTTCTATCTTTTGTATTTTTAAAAGTTATCACAAGAAGATTTAAAGAAATTTCAATAGTAACTTGGGTAATGTTTGCAATCTTTGTTTTAAGATTCTTTGTAAAATTCTAGGTTTAAACTAAATTCTTTACAGAATTTATAAGACTATTATAAATAGAAAAGCCACGCTATGGAGCAAAACCCACTAGCGTGGTTATTTTTTTAAAATATGTAAAAATTCAATTGTAGAACTAGCTTTATGGTTTCGATTTTCAGTTTTGTCAGCTTTAAATCTTTGGTGCTTAATGCTTTCTAATTTATAATTACCGTATTTTGACATAAT
>PDWI01010037.1_pt1 | contig 10692 bp, 13 predicted proteins | sample 1430891 | NCBI WGS metagenome assembly PDWI01 (sample SAMN01162508, study PRJNA174530) | Oral metagenome, whole genome shotgun sequencing project. | biome: Marine environment; feature: Marine mammal; material: Swab sample of the gingival sulcus; isolation source: swab sample of gingival sulcus... | reverse complement strand
CCGGTGAAGGCCATGATGACCATCGACACGATGCCGCCAACGAAGCTGGAGAGGAAGCCAATCAGCACGGCGTTGGGAGCGAAGGTGTAAACGATCGGGCAGTCAAGAGCCGGAATCGACTTGGGAACCAGCTTCTCGGAGATGCCCTTGAAGGCCGGAACGATCTCGGCGATGATCAGGCGAACGCCGGACAGAATGACGTAGACGCCTGCGGCGAACTGACCCGCGCGGGTGAGCGCGAAGATGATGTAGTTGCCGCCATCGGGGTAGGTCTCGGTGACCCAGGCTTGACCGGCGAACAGCGCCACGACGATGTAGACCAGCATCATGGTGAGAGCAATAGCGACGGTGCTATCGCGCATGAAGGCCAAGCCCTTGGGGAACTTGATATCTTCGGTCGACACCGGCTTCTTGGCGTTTTCGTCGCCCTTCTTACCCTTGAATAGCGTGCCAACGGCACCAGCGAGCCAGTAGCCGCCGCCGCCGAAGTGGCCCAGACCGATGTTTTCCTTGCCGGTCATGTCATTCATGAAGCCCTGCAAGATGAACGGCGAGAGGCTCATGATCGAGCCCAGTGCCAGCGCGCCGACAACCGTCAAGGCGATGCCGTCGAAGCCCGCCACGGTGAAGATCACGGCAAACATGGCAGCCATGTAGAGCGTGTGGTGGCCGGTCAAGAAGATGTGTTTGAAGCTGGTGAATGCTGCGATCAGGATGTTGACGAGCATGCCGAAGAACATGATCAAGGCCGTCTTGGTACCGTACTCCTGCAACGCCAACGACACGATGGCCTCGTTGTTGGGCACTACACCGCTAACGTTGAAGGCCTGTTGGAACATGGCGCCGAACGGCTCCAAGGACTGGACGATAACGCCAGCACCGGCGATCAGCACCAAGAACCCGACGAAGGTCTTTAGTGTGCCCTTGATGGTCTCGCCTACGCTCTTACGCTGCAACAGCAAGCCGAGCAAAGCTAGCAGGGAAACGAGGATGGCTGGCTGGCTAGCTATGTCTTGTAGGAGCTTGATAAACCCTTCCATTGTTGTTTTCCTCTCTCAGTTGGGAAGGTTTGTTGTTAGGCGATCAGGCCTAGTTCACGGCAGGTTGCGGTGACTTTTTCGCGCAGCTCGTCCATGTCGATGATGGAATCCAGCACCACAGTCTTGGTATCCAGTTGGAGACCCTCGGCGACGTCTTTGGCCAAGAAGAAGACATCGGCGGCACCGTCGTAGGCGCCAGCAACGTCCGCATGTTCAACTTCGACATCTTGTACCCCGAGTTCTTTCAGGATGGTGTCGATATTCATCTGCACTAGGAAGCTAGACCCAAGGCCAGCGCCGCATACAGCTAGGAACTTCATTGTTCTCCTTCGGTTGTAGTTACATATCAGTTAATTGGGAAACTGAGCCAACACCTCTTCTGCGGTGGTCGCTTGCCGAATACCCTCTAGGCGCTCCGGGTCGGTGAGCACCTGACTCAGCGCGGACATCACATCGATGTGAGACGAACTGTCGGTGGCGGCGAGCATAATGAAGATGTCAATCGAGTGCTTCGGGTCATCCATCAACAAGACGGGGGTACGGGTACGCAGAAACGCTAACCCAACCCGATTCGCCCCTTCTTCTGGGCGGGCGTGCGGCATCGCTATGCCCATACCCATATCGAAATAGGGGCCATGTTTGAGGGCTGTCGCAATAACCGCATCCAGGTAACGTTCCTCAATGGTCCCGTCTTCGACAAGGGGCTTTCCGGCCAGATGAATGGCGTCTTTCCAGTTGAGGGAGTCGTCAGTGAAAGCAATCCGCGCGGGGGTCAAGCCCTGACCGACAATATCCACGAGTTGCTCCATTGGCCGTTCTTACAACTCGTTTCAGGCTAGCACCGGAGCTGTTTTCCGAAAGGGGTAGGGTACGAATTATTCAAGTTCGTTGATATCTATATCCAAAGGAATATTGTTGCTGTGGCAGCGGTTCTGGAATCGCTTCCGGTCGCAGCGCGGCAGGGACGCGCGTGGACCTTTTCCGGTTTGCTTCGAACAGCTAGTGGTTCCGAGCAGAGATCAGTTGGGCGATTTCCTGGCTTCGGGCGACGCGGCCGGAGAGCACTACCTGCTCGTCGATCACCAATCCGGGGGTAGCCATGATGCCGTAGGCCACGATGTCCGGGAAGGCCGTCACCTTTTCGACGCTCGCGTCGATCCCCAGCTTGGCTAGGGCCTTGCGGGTTTCTGCTTCCAGGGTGTCGCAGTTTCGACAACCTGGGCCAAGGATCTTGATGTGCACTAGGTCTCCTCAGGCGACTGCGTTGAAAAGGAATCCGACCAGCATAGCCCCCGCCGCGACCGAGCCGAAGAACAACGCCAACAGCCGAGGCTTGAGCACCTGGCGCAACAAGATGGCCTCCGGGATCGACAGCGCGGTGGTAGCCATGATGAACGTGAAGGTGGTGCCGACAGCCATGCCTTTGCTCCATAGCGCTTCGGCGATGGGCACTACGCCCGCAGCGTTGGAATACAGCGGCACCCCGACCGCCGTGACGACGACCACGGCGAAGGGATTGTCGGCACCGGCGTAGCTGGCGAGCAGCTGGGTGGGCACCCAGCCATGGATTAGTGCGCCCACGGCGACGCCCAAGATCACCCACCGCCACACCCGGCCGACGATCTCGCGGGTCTCTTCCGTCGCAGCGGCGATGCGCTGCGCCAGGGTGGGGGCGACGGTGGCGTCCTGCAGCGCGGTGATTGGGGTGGTGCGCACGAAGTCGTAGACGTGATTCTCAAGCCGCAGTCGTGAAAAGATTGCGCCGAGCAGTATCGCGAGCAGGAGGCCCGCGATTACATACTTGACGGTGATGTCCCAGCCGAAGGATTGTCCGAGCATCACCACGGCTACCTCGTTGACCAGCGGCGAGGCGATGAGGAAGGTCAGCGTTACCGCTATCGGCACCCCGGAGGCGACGAAGCCGATGAACAGCGGGATCGAACTGCACGAGCAAAACGGGGTGATGGCGCCAAGCAGTGCGGCCAGTACGAGTGCCAGCCAGCCGGGTTTGCCGTGCAGATAGTTGCGTACAGTCTCGGGGCGAAGCGAGGTGCGCACGAGCCCGATGGCGAAAATCATGCCCACCAGCAACAGCAGCACCTTGCCGGTCTCGTAGCCGAAGAACTCAAGCGCGCCGAAGAGTGGATCGCTCAGGTCTAGCCCGAGACGCTGGAAGGCCCACGGCCAGAGGTTTTCGTTGGCCAGATAGGCGAGAATCCAGGCTGCGGCTAGGGCAAACAGCAGTGCCCACGATCTCGCTCTGGTTCCTGCCGCCACGCCCACCAAAACTACACCGTCGAACGCGACGGAGCTGCCCGCCGTGAATTACAAGAATGTAGTTTTTAACCGCTGTGGGAAAACCTGTGGAAAACTCTGTCGGTGTTGGGTTCTGGTTCGCCAGGAAGCATCATGGAGCCATGAGTGTGGTTGCATGCGTCTCTTGCCAGACGAAGAATCGAGTGCCCGCGGCTGCCAACGGGCTGCCGCAGTGCGCAAACTGTCAGGCCAAACTGCCCTGGGTGGCTTCGGCCACCGACGCCGATTTCGCCGAGGTCACCAAGACGAGCCTGCCGGTGCTGGTCGATCTGTGGGCGCCGTGGTGCGCTCCCTGCCGCATGGTGGCGCCGGTGCTCGAAAAGCTCGCGGCGGCCCGGGCGGGCCGATTGAAGGTGGTCAAGGTCAACGTGGACGACAATCAGGCTACCCAGGCCAAGTTCAACGCCATGAGCATCCCGACCCTGGTGCTGCTTCGCGACGGCAAGGAAGTCTCCCGCCAAATCGGCGTCCAATCCCAGCGCGCCCTAGAAGAGTGGTTGGATCGAGCCTGAGCTAGGGCGCTCGCCGCGGCCGAATCAGCCCAAGCCGGCAAGCCGAACCAGGGCAGCGGCCGCCGCCCCTAGCACCACCACCAACAGGAACGGTGCCCGCAGCCGCAGCGCGAGCGCGGCGACCAGCAGCGAAACCAGCCGCGCATCGATGACCAGTTGCTGCCCCGAGGTGAACGTTGAGATAGCGATCAGTGACGCTAACAGGCCGACGGTTACACCAGCACTCGCAGTGTGCACGCGCGGATTCTCCAGCCAGGCGCGCGGTACCAGATAGCCCGCCAGCTTCGTCAGGTATGAGATAGCCGACGCGGCAATGATCCACAGCCACAACCTCATGCGTGCCTCCGATGCAACCGCAGCGTGACCAGCGCCGCGACGATCGCCGCCACCAAGATGGGGATGCCGACGGGAAGCCACGGCACCGCGATCAGCGTCGTAACGGCAGCGAGTACCGCGATCGCGAAGGGTTCCCGCGCCGACAAGCGAGGCCACAGCAGACCCAGAAAGGCGGCGACCACGGCGCCGTCCAGACCCCAGGCGCTCGGGTCGCCAATCGCTTGCCCGGCTAGGGCTCCGACGGCGGTGAAGCCGCTCCACAGCACCCAGGTGGCCACGCCGGTTAGCAGCAGGCCGTGTCGCTGTTGCGCCCGGGTCGGCTGCGACACCGCCACCGCCGTCGACTCGTCGATGGTGATTTGGGCCAGCGCCAGCCGCTCGGCGCGGCCGGGCGCGATCAGGATAGCTAGCTGCATCGCGTAAAGCGCGTTGCGCAGCCCCAGCAAGCTGGCCGCGATCGTCGCCGACAATGGCGCGCCACCTGCGCCGACGATGCCGATGAAGGCGAACTGCTGGCCGCCAGCAAACATGAGCGTGCTAAGTGCCAGCGACTGCCACACGTCGAACCCGGCGGCCACGCTAAGCGCCCCAAACGAGATGCCATACAGGCCAGTAGCGATTGAAACGGACAGCCCGGCTTTAGTTGCGGGGCTCCATGACGATGGCTTCACTGCGGTTGTTCTTCAGCAACATGGACCAGCGGTAGTTCTACGGTGAACATGGCGCCAGCCCCGGGATAGTTTCCGGCGGTCACCGTGCCGCCATGGGCCTCGACTGTGTGGGCGACGATGGAAAGCCCCAACCCGGTGCCGGGGGTGTTGCGCGCGGTATCGGAACGGTAGAACCGGTCGAAAATGTGCGGCAGATCCTCCTCGGCGATGCCCGGCCCTTCGTCGATGACTGACAGCTTCCCGTCGGTCAGCAGCACGTGGATCGAGCTGTCCGGCGGGGTGAACTTGACGGCATTGTCCAGCAAATTGGTGATCGCGCGTTCGAGGGTTTGCGGGTTTCCCAAGACTGGAGAATGGTGGAGGGAGACTTGAAAATCGATGCCGGGCCCGCGGCGCATCGCCCGGGCCAGAGCGGCCTCGGTGATGGGGACGAGATCGACCAATTCCAGCTCGCGATCGGAATGATCGTCGCGGGTCAGCGCCACCAAGTCGCCCACCAGGGCAGAGAATTCGCCTAGTTGGGCCGACACGTCGTCCAGAATCTCGGAGCGCGCCCCCTCGGGCAGCATCCCGGCTTTGTCGTCTGCCACCAGCAGCTCGACGTTGGTGCGCATGCTGGTCAGCGGGGTGCGCAGCTCGTGGCCCGCGTCGGCGATGAGTTGGCGTTGGCGCTCCCGGGACGACTGCAAGGTGCGCAACATTTGATTGAAAGACTGGGTCAGTTCGCCGAGGTCGTCACGCCCGTAGATGCGGATGGGATTGAGGGCATTGGTTCGAGTAACCGAACGCACCGCTCGCGATAGCCGTCGCACCGGGGTCAGCGCCGTCTGGCCGACCCAGAGGGCGGTGATGGTAGTGATGATCACGCCGAAAATGCCGGTAAATGCCGCGCCTTGGCCGAGCACCCGAAGAGTGGCCTCTTGCGCGGTGATCGGGCGCGCCAACTGGACGGCATAGAACTGATCGTTAGTACGCATTGGCACGGCGACCACCCGGTAAGGGGTTCCGTCGCTGGCCTTGGCGGTGCGGGCGCTGTAGCCGGACTGGATTCGGGCGATTGCGATTTCCCGGGAACCGGGGATCACCGCGACTTGCTGGCCACTCGGTGAGCGAACGGTGCCGTCGGCCGATACCAGCGTCAGCAACTGCTGGCCGGTGCGCAGTCCCTCGCCGGTGACGCCGCCAAGGTTATCGACGTCCGCCGCGATGATGGTGGCCGCGTCCTGGGCTGAAGCGAGCAGATCTTGATCGAGTTGTTCCAGCAGCGAGCCGCGGGTCACCAAATACGCCGTTGTGCCGACGAGCGCGATGGCGAATGCGACGCTGATGCCGGTCAGCCAGGCGAACCTGGTTTGCAGGCTCTGGCTCGAGATGATGCGTTCAATGCCCCGGCGGAATCGGAGCCACAGGCTGCTGATCACGGGGGCGAGTCGCGCAGTACGTAGCCGACCCCGCGAATGGTGTGGATCAGTCGGGGCGCGCCACCGGCCTCGGTCTTGCGGCGCAGGTAGCCGATGTAGACCTCTAGCGAATTGGCGGTGGCCGGGAACTCAAACCCCCAAACCTCGTTGAGAAGGGTGTTTCGTTCCAAGATCCGGCGGGGGTTCTCCATGAATGCTTGCATCAGCGCGAATTCGGTGCGGGTCAGCGAGATGTGGTTGCCGCCCCGGGTCACTTCGCGGTTGTTGGGATCCAGGGTCAGGTCGGCGAAGGTCAGTACCTTCGGTTCGGCATCCTGGGCGTAGCGGGAGCGCCGCGTGAGTGCCCGTAGCCGCGCCAGCAGTTCCTCTAGTGAGAAGGGCTTGACCATGTAGTCATCGGCACCAGCGTCGAGCCCATCGACCCGGTCGTCGACGGCGTCGCGGGCCGTCAGAATCAAGATGGGCACGTCGTTGCCGCCCTCGCGGAGCATCCGGGTGGCCTCAAGCCCGTCTAGCCTGGGCATCATCACGTCCATGATGACGGCGTCCGGGGTGAACCCGGCCAGCTTGGCCAGCGCCTCAACGCCGTCGGCGGCAGTGGTCACCTCGTCACCGGAGTACTTCAGCGAGCGAGCGAGCGAGTCGCGGACCGCCTGATCGTCGTCAACCACCAGGATATGCATGCTCTAAGACTGCCACGCTCTGTCAACAAGGCGAAGCCCCGCCCGCCGATTTCGGCCGATTCGTCCCATAGAGCAAAGATGATTCGTCATGTCCCGCACTAGTCGCTCCCTACTTATTTCAGCCCAGCCACCTCGCTACTTGTAGAGCAGGAGGCACTCATTCCCCTACGACGGTTTTCTGAAATCGGATAAAATGGAAGTGGAATAAGGCGAGAGGAGTGCTCCGTGGCAACCAAGACAGCAGCCATTGAGACCACTGCTGCTGAGCGCGAGTTCCGTGTGAATGAGGCGATTCACAGCGGCGAGATGGAAGGCCTAACCGTGACGGCCGATGGCCGCAAGGACGCACAGGAGTACGTCGCTGGCCACATCGATTCTGATGAGTTGGTTGCCCGCGCGCGCGCCCGCTATGACCTCGACTGAGTTCGTTGACCCGTATCTCGATCCCGAGACGGGGGTGTTACGGAACAAGGTGGGTGCGCGTACCAAGGTCGCCCTAGATGAAGCTGAGGGCGACCTTTCGTTTGCTCGCTTGATTCAGCTATTGGATCATCCGGTGGAGCCCACTGGCGACCTCAAAGAGTTGCGTGCGATCCACCGTCACCTGTTTCAGGACGTCTATGACTGGGCGGGAGAGCTTCGTGTCGTCGACATCCGAAAGAACGTGGCGGGAGCGCAGTATTTCCTTCCCGTGTCGATGATCGGCCGTGCAGCCGCCTACTGCGCTGATGAATTGAGTGCCGATAACGAACTGCGTGGCATGAGTCGCGATCAATTCATCAACCGTCTCGCGTATCACTACGACCAGTTCAACTACGTACACCCGTTCCGAGAGGGCAACGGTCGGACGCAACGAGTGTTCTGGAATCGCATCGCCCGAGACGCTGGCTGGCAGCTCGACTGGCGAGGTGTGCACGGAGTGACCAACGACCAAGCGAGCCAGGCAGCTACCGAGCACCAGGACTTCGGCCCGTTGCACGAGATGTTCGATCGGGTAGTCAGCAAGGCGTCCGCTCGCGACTCCCGAGACGTTGCCTGGCAGGCCGCAGAGCGAGCCAGGCTGTCGTTCCCGGGGAGCGCTACTTAGCCAAGGCGACGCCGCTGAGCAAGCAGTGCCGCTAGCCCCGCCCGCCGATTTCGGCCGATTCGTCCCATAGACTGAGGCACATGGCCAAGCTGGTTTTCGTTTGTTGGGGAAATATTTGTCGTTCGCCGATGGCGGAACGGGTGGCGCAAGGCATGGCGGCCGACCAGGGCCTAGAGCTGGAGATTGAGAGCTTTGGGGTGTCCTCGGAGGAGTCCGGGCACCCGATCGATCCGCGCGCCCGGCGGGCATTGGATGGCGCTGGCTATCACAGCTCGGGGCATCGGGCTCGGCGCATCAGCGCCGCCGACATTGCTTCGGCCGACCTGGTCGTGGCAGCCGAGCCGTACCATGTTGATCGGCTGCGCCAGCTCGCCCCCGATGCTGACAACCTGCGGCTGCTCAACGACTACAACCCGGCCTACCCGAAGGGCACGCCACTGCGCGATCCCTGGTACGGGCACGCGGAAGATTTCTTCGACACACTGGCCGACGTCGAGGCGGCCATGCCAGCGATCCTGGCTGAGTTCGCCTGATCACCGAAACCGGCCGTCGCCCAATAGCCGTTTCGTCGATCACATCGTGACCGCAGCCCACTGCCACCGGCAGCCCCGTTGCTAGGCTGACGCCAGTCGTCGAAAGGCCGAACCATGACCGAGCTGACCGGGCGTAGCTTCACCAAGGAACTGGATCTGACCCCCGCCGAGTGGCAGTCGCTGCTCGACCTGGCAGCCCAGCTCAAGCGTGAGCGGGCCGAGGGACGGCAGGCCGCACAGCTGGCGGGTAAGAACGTGGCGCTGCTGTTCGAAAAGACCTCCACCCGCACCCGGTGCGCCTTCGAGGTGGCCGTGGCCGAGCTGGGCGGGATGACCACCTACCTCGACCCGGCCGGTTCCCAGCTCGGACACAAGGAATCCGCCGCCGACACCGCCCGGGTGCTGGGGCGCTGGTATCACGGCATCCAATACCGGGGGGCGGCGCAAGCGGTCGTCGAGACGCTGGCCGAACACGCCGGAGTGCCGGTGTACAACGGGCTCACCGACGACTGGCACCCCACCCAAATGCTGGCCGACCAGCTAACCATGATGGAGCACAGCGGCAAGCCGCTATCCCAGATCGCGTTCGCCTTCGTCGGTGACGCCCGCAACAACGTCGGCAACTCGCTGCTGATCTCGGCGGCGATGATGGGCATGGACGTGCGAATGGTCTCCCCAGCCTCGCTCGCAAACGCGCCAGAGGTGCTGGCGCAGGCCCAGCAGCTGGCCGCTTCCTCCGGGGCGCGCATCACCGTCACCGACGACGTGGCCGCCGGGGTGGCGGGCGTGGATTTCGTCTACACCGACGTGTGGGTGTCGCTGGGGGAGCCCAAGGAAGTGTGGGCCGAACGCATCCAACTGCTGCGCCCCTATCAGGTCAACGCCGAGCTGCTGGCAGCCACCGGCAACCCACAGGTGAAGCTGCTGCACTGCCTGCCAGCCTTCCACGACCTAAACACCGCCGTCGCGCGCGAGATCCACGAGCAGTTCGGGCTGACCGCGATGGAGGTCACCGATGAGGTGTTCGAGTCTGCGGCCAGTGTGGTGTTCGATCAGGCGGAGAACCGGATGCACACCATAAAGGCGCTGCTGGTGGCCACGCTCGCCTAGCCCGAGCCGAGGTGCCCCGGCGTGAATCGACTGACGGTGATCGCGTGGGCAACTTTTGGCCCCAATTAGTTGTCTAACGCTAAAGTTACGGTACCGTAAGCTACGCAACCGTAAGTTACTTAGAGGAAAGACATGACGGGGCGAAGCGCGGACATAGTCCAGTTGCTCGATGCGGCCGGGAATCGGGTCGAACATGAACGGTTCCAGCACTCAGCTGACCCAGAACAGCTCCGCCGATACCTGCACGAGATGACGCTGGGGCGCAGGCTTGATGAAGAAGCAACCGCGTTGCAGCGTCACGGCGAGCTGGCGCTATGGCCGCCCAGCCTGGGCCAAGAGGCCGCCCAGGTGGGGCTAGCGGCGGCGGTTGGGCCGAATGATGTGGTCTTTCCCAGCTACCGCGAGCATGTCGCCGCACTCAGTCTCGGCGTGGATTTTCGGCAGCTGCTCGCCTTGTATCGAGGCAGCGACAACGGCGATTGGCCCGACGGCGACCGGTTCCGCAACTACTGCTTCGTGGTGGGCGCGCAGACGCTACACGCCGTCGGCTACGCCATGGGCATGGTCTTGGATGCCGAGCGCGATGGTGGGCCAGCCGGAGCGGTGCTGTGCTGCCACGGGGACGGCGCCAGCGCCCAGGGCGATGTAAACGAAGCTTACGTATTCGCCGCCACCGAACGAGCACCCGTGGTCTTCTTCGTGCAAAACAACCAGTGGGCCATCTCGGAGCCGACAAGTCGACAAAGCCGCATTCCGTTGTTCGAGCGGGCGCGGGGATTCGGCTTCCCAGGTGTTCAGGTCGATGGCAACGACGTGCTGGCGGTGCGCGCGGTCAGCGACTGGGCAATGGAACACGCTCGCAGCGGCCAGGGGCCGGTGCTAATCGAGGCCTTCACCTATCGGCTTGGCGCTCACACCACGTCCGACGATCCGACCAAGTACCGCAGCAATGAGGAGGAACAGCGCTGGCGGGCCCAGGATCC
>PDWI01010036.1_pt1 | contig 10693 bp, 5 predicted proteins | sample 1430891 | NCBI WGS metagenome assembly PDWI01 (sample SAMN01162508, study PRJNA174530) | Oral metagenome, whole genome shotgun sequencing project. | biome: Marine environment; feature: Marine mammal; material: Swab sample of the gingival sulcus; isolation source: swab sample of gingival sulcus... | reverse complement strand
TGGTCGAAAGAAAAGAAAGCTAATGCTGCAAAAGTTGAAGTAGATAATAAAATTTATGATTTTGGTAATCTTAAAGCCGGAGAGAAAACCGAGCATACATTTGTAATTAAAAATGTAGGTAAATCAAATTTAATTATTCGTAAAGTAAAAGCTTCGTGTGGGTGTACAGCTGTTCAACCATTAAAAACAGTAATTGCTCCGGGTAAATCTACTTCAATTAAAACAACATTTAACTCAACAGGTAAATCAGGTCGTCAAAATAAGTCGGTTACTGTTATTACTAATGATCCGTTAGCGAGTAATGTTTTATTACGAATTCAAGGTAATGTAAATTAATTTATAATTTAATAAAACTATAGATAAAAAGCTTATATAATGTTGTGCTATATAAGCTTTTTAAAATTTAATTAAAATATAACAATGAAAAAAGTATATTTATTTATTATGTTCATGTGCTTATTCTCTTTTTCAAAAGCACAGGATTATCAACAGTTTACTCCTTACGAAGAGTTAAATACTTCTCAAAAAATGCTTAAACCTTATTATAGCGATGATTTGCCTGATTGGGCTAAAATGTTGTATCAATATCCTGTTAATTTGAAAGATATTGATAGAGAATTTAATCTTTGGGAACAGCAAGAAAAACAACGAACAGGGGAAAATAAAATTAAAAATCCACTTGTTAGATATTATAAAATCTGGAGAAAAACACTACAACAATACGTATTGGCAGACGGCACAATTGTTTTGCCGCAAAAAATCAAAGATAACTCATTGAAATCGGCAAAAACAAAATTGGCAATACAAAAGAATAGTAGTGCTAATTGGACTTTTTTAGGACCTAAAGAAACTTTTTGGCTTAAAACAAAGAAAGAAATAAGTAAAGCAGTACCTTGGCAAGTTAATATTTTCACATTTGATGTAGCTTCCTCTGATAATAATATTTTATATGCAGGAACAGAAACAGGATTTGTGAATAAAACAGTTGATGGAGGAAAGCATTGGATGCAATGTGGATTAGATTATAATTTTGGAGGATCAATTAGTGCTTTAGCCATACATCCAACAAATCCAGATATTGTTTATGTTTCGGCAGGAAAATATATGTACAAAACAGAAGATGGAGGAAGTAGTTGGATACAAATAAGCAATTCTACTTATAATCTTAATAAGATTATCATTAATCCTAATAATCCAGATATAATACATGTAGGAGGTGAAAGAGGAATTTTTATAAGTAAAGATGCAGGTAATACTTGGAGTGAGAAATATTCGGGAAATGTTTGGGATATTGAATTTAAAGCCGATGACTCAAATATTATTTATGCTATTGTTTCTAAAAAAAATAGAAATATGATGATAGTGGAATCAATCGATGGTGGGAATAACTACAAAAATATGACCGGTTTTCCAACAAATATTTTAGGACAAGGTGCATTAATTGCGGTTACTCCTGCCAATGTTAATAGTATGTATGCGATAATATTAGGAAGTCAAGTGCCTTTTTTATATAAAGGAACAAGAAATGAAACTACCAATTCGTGGACTTGGGTTAAAAAGCACGAAGGGGTACAAGGTGGTAGCGGAAGTGAAAGATTAGTAATAGGACAAGGCTTTTTTGATTTAGTATTAGAAGTGTCTCCCGAAGATGAAAACATTGTTTATACCGGAACACTAACGCTATTTAAATCTACCAATTCAGGAAAAAACATGAGACCCGTAGGTGGTTATAAAGGCAAATTTAAAATTCATCCGGATATTCAGGCTATGAAATTTTTAACAAATGGTAGAGTATGGGTATCAACCGATGGAGGAATGAATTACAGTACCGATAACTTTACTGAAATAAAAAATCATTTTGCTTTAAATGACGGGTTGATAGGTTCAGACTTCTGGGGTTTTGACCAAGGCTGGAATGAAGATATTTGTGTTGGTGGTCGTTATCATAATGGAAATACAGCTATTGCTGATTTTTATAATGATAAAGCTCTTCGTTTGGGAGGAGCAGAAGAGGCAACGGGTTGGGTTATTCAAGGAAAAAGCAGACACGTTGTTTTCTCTGATTTAGGCAATGGAATGATTTTACCAAAAACATTAAAAAAAGAACTTGAAGGAAGATTTGCATTTACAAAACATCAAAAATACGGGGGGCATCATCCTAATATGGATGGTTTTGGAGAAAGCAGAAGTAACCTTTATACACATCCATATTATTCAGGAACAATTTATTCAGGTAGTGGTAATGGAATTTGGATAAGTAAAGACTTTGGTGCAACATTCGAACTATTATACGATTTCGGAAGTACTGTAAGATATTTTATAGGTAGTGCTATTAATCCAAATGTTATGTATGCCGATATACAGCCAAAATCTATTCCTAAAGATGAAAAAGATAAAGGTAAACAAAAGAATAACACAGGCGGTTTCTACCGAAGTGAGGATGGTGGGAAAACTTGGGAAAAAAGAACATCACCAATTGATTGGGATGGACAAATGACATTTGTTATATCTCCTTACAACGATAATGTTGTATATGCTTCGTGTCAATATGTGCCATCTTATTCCGGAAAATCAGGAGTGTATAAAACAACAGACGGGGGAAAAACATGGATTAAATGGTCAAGTGATATTGTTACAGGAAAAAGTTTAGTTATTCAACCAACCAACGACCATAAAGATTTAGTATATGCTTTTTCTACAAGCAATGATAATGGGTATAAGGCCGAAGTTTTTATGAGAAAAGACGGTGATGCAAATTGGAGTAAATTTGACACAGGATATCCTGCCGGAATGATAGTTAATATTGCTTTGCCATTTTATCGTGATGGAAAAATAAGAGTAGCAGGAAATGCAGGTGTTTGGGAAACTTCATTTGAAGAATCGGCGTTTGAACCTATAGTTAGACCATGGGTGGAAAAAGAAAAATATTTATCTGTAACCGACACTGTTCGTTTTGATTGTCATTCAATACTTAATCATTCGGGAGCAACATGGAAATGGTCTTTTAGTCCGGAACCTAAATATATTGATAACCCAAATAAGCGTAATCCAAAAGTTATTTTCCCAAAAGAAGGAGAATATAAAGTTACTCTTGAGGTTACTCAAAATGGTAAAACATTTACCAAAACAATAGATAAAATGGTAAAAATAGGATTCATTGATGACTGTTCTAATCCCAATGTTTTACCTAAATCAAAAATGAAACTTATAAAAGTAGATAGTTATCATCATGGAAACGAAGGGCAAAAGGCTTTTGATGATAATCCGTTAACAATTTGGCATACCTCTTGGGGATATCAAGAACCATATCCTCCACATTATATAATCATTGACTTGGGAGAGGAATATAATGTAAGTGGAATGATTTATACTACTCGAAGTGATGGCGATAATGGAAATATAAAAGGTTATAAACTTTATATATCAAACAATTCAACTGAGTGGAAAAATCCTGTAAGTGTAGGAGAGATGCCAAATGAAACGGGTACTAATACCATTGAATTTAATAGAACATTAGGAAGATATGTTAAATTAGTGGCAACATCTGAAATAAAAGGTAGACCATGGACTTCTATTGCCGAATTATCTTTTAAAGGATGTAGAGAGAAAACAGGAATTTCTGATATTAAAACATATACTTTAAATGCTTTTCCTATTCCTGCAAACGATATAATAAATATTCCTATTCCAAACGGAAGTGATGAATTTGATTATTTTGTGTTTTCTTTAAAAGGTCAGCAATTAGATAACGGGCATATAAAAGCTGATAAAGATTATCTTTCAATAAATGTTAATCATTATTCAAAAGGATATTACTTAGTTGTATTACGTGCTAAAAACGGAACAATGTTTAATGTTAAATTTATAAAATAGAATTTTGATTTTTTGAAAGTCAAAATATGCTTGAAAAAATAAATCCCTCTGAATATCTAATTACAGATTTTTATGAGGGATTTTTTTTTTTTAACTGTTTGAAAACTTTTAAGTTCTTTTACGACTATATTTTTTATTATATAATATTAACCTGAAATATACATTAGAAATCTATTGCATAATTTATTAACTTCAACACAAGTAACTTAGTTAATTTATAAAGCTTCATAATAGCAGTATTATACTTTCTTTTTGTAAATTCTTGTTTTATTGTAATTTGAATGCTCATAACGAAATTCTAATGCATAATTCAAGATTAATATACCTGAGTTAACAAATATAATATTTATATTTGCTGCATGATTAACGATATAAGTATAAAAGAATATTTTGATAAATATATAAACCTACCATTAATAGATGTTCGTTCACCCGGCGAATATAATAAAGGGCATATACAAAATGCAATTAATATTCCCTTATTTAGCGATGACGAACGTGCAGACGTAGGAACGGTATATAAGCAAAAATCAAAAGAAAAAGCTATTGAATTAGGTTATAAATATGTTACTCCTAAACTTAATTGGTATATTGATAAGGCAAATGAAATATCAGAAAATAAAAATATAGTTGTTCATTGTTGGAGAGGAGGTATGCGTAGCCATTCTTTTGCGGAGCATCTTTTCGATAATGGTTTTGAAAATGTTTTTGTTATTGAAGGAGGTTATAAAGCTTTTAGAAATTATTTGCTTAGTTTTTTTGCTTTACCGATGAAACTAAATATTATAGGAGGATATACCGGAAGTGGTAAAACAGAAATATTAAAACACATTAAACAAGTAGGTAGTCAGGTGATTGACTTGGAAAAGATAGCTCATCATAAAGGTTCTGCATTTGGTGCTATAGGCGAAAAAAAACAACCTACCGTAGAGCAATTTGAAAATAATCTTTTTAGTGAGTTTTATCCTCTTGATTTATCAGATGCTATTTGGCTCGAAGACGAAAGTCATAATATAGGAGGTGTAAAAATTCCTATGCCTTTGTTTAAGCAAATTCGAGAAAGTAAAGTTTATTTTATAGATATACCTAAAGAAGAAAGAGCTAAATTTTTAATTACTCAATATACCGTAAGTAATAATAATGATTTAGCTAAAGCTATTCTCAAAATAGAAAGACGTTTGGGTGGAGATAGAGTAAAAAAAGCTTTGGAGTTATTAAATCAAAATAAATATTATGAAGTAGCATTAATCGCTCTTCAGTATTATGATAAATCATATGTTAAGGGTACAAGTAAACGTAACAAACAAGCTATCATAAATATAAAACTCCCTAATACTAATCATAAAGAAAATGCAAATAAAATAATACGGTATATAAATAAAATGAATAATATAAAGTTAACTCAATATAGTCATGGTGCAGGATGTGGATGTAAAATCTCACCTAAAGTATTAAATACTATCCTTCAAAGTAAAATTACAAATATATCTCACCCTAATTTATTGGTAGGAAATAAAAGTAGAGATGATGCTGCCGTTTACGATATGAATAACGGAACAGCTATTATTAGTACTACCGACTTTTTTATGCCTATAGTTGATGATGCTTTCACTTTTGGTAAAATAGCGGCAACTAATGCCATAAGTGATGTTTATGCAATGGGAGGAACTCCTATATTGGCAATAGCCATTCTGGGTTGGCCTATTGATAAGTTAGATGCCGAAGTGGCACAACAAGTGCTCGAAGGTGGACGCTCGGCTTGCTTAGAGGCAGGTATACCTTTAGCTGGAGGTCATAGTATTGATAGCCCGGAACCTATATTTGGTTTAGCTGTTACAGGAAAAGTTGATACTGATAAATTAAAACGAAACGATACGGCAAAACAAGGATGTAAGCTTATTCTTACAAAACCTTTGGGTGTTGGTGTGTTAACTACAGCTCAAAAACAAGGAAAGTTATTACAACAGCACCAAAATATTGCACCCGATAGTATGATGACACTTAATAATATTGGTTCGGTATTAGCTTCTATTAAGGGAGTTGAGGCTATTACAGATGTTACAGGTTTCGGATTGCTCGGACACCTTACTGAAATGTGTGAAGGAAGTAATCTTTCTGCAAAAATAAATATAGATAAAATACCTGTTTTCCCTGAAATTTATGAATACATAAAACAAGGTTGTATTCCGGGAGGTACGCATCGTAATTGGGATAGTTATGGTAATAAGGTAAAATTGAAAAACAATGAAGATAAATTTATTCTTGCAGACCCTCAAACTTCGGGAGGATTAATGATAGCGGTTAGCGATGATGCTTTATCTGTGGTTAATAAATTATTAAAAGAAAATAATATTGAACCTGTTGTATTTGGTGAGTTTATTAAACAAAGTGATACCCTTATTTATTGTGAGTAATTTATGTTTAAAATATTTTTAAAATGAAAGTAGGCGAATTAAGAAATAAATTATCAACAATGAAAAAAGAAGAAATAATTAAAATTGCTTCTGAATTTTATAAGTTGATACCTAAAAATAAAAAAGAAGATTATAATATAGATTCTTATTTAGATAATTCTAAAACAAAAAAAATTAAAATAATAAAAAAGGATGAAATTTCTTTGGCTCTTATGAAAGAGGAAATACCTAAGTTTATTGATAATGCCAAAAACCAATATTATTTGATTCCCAATAATATTGTTCCTAAAAAAGAAAGATCAAAATGGCGATTTAAGGTGAAAAAATGGTATAAAGAGCTAATTAATAAGGAAAGAGAAGATAAAGATATTGAAACACAAGCAAAATTACTTTGTGATTTATATAGCTTATTATGTGAATCATGTATGTTTATTTATTTTTCAGGATATGATTCGTTTAGTTCTGTTGGAGTAGAACAAATAGATTTTTATAAATCTGTAATTGATTTATTACAAGAAGATAAAGGTAAAATAGACAGCCTGAAAACAAGTATTGAGCTCATTATAAATAATGAATTAAATAGATATACTCTTTATTCGAATTTAATGATTGAATTTATAAACACTCTTGATAATGTAGATTTGAAATATAAAGCTATACAAATAACCGAAGAAGTTTTTAAAAATCTCAATTATAAATCTATCAAAAATAGACCGGATTTAAATAGTTACAAAATACAAGATACAAAAAATAATTTGGCAGAATTAGGTTTAAGGTTATATCTGAAATTATATGAAATAGAAAATGGAATTGATTTTTTTCATAAATACTATAATGAGGAAAATAAAGAAATAAAGTTGTATGTTCTTATTAGAATTTTGTTTTATGAAAAAGAAACTCAAAAAATTAAAGAAGAACTTCAAAAGGCAATTAAAAACGGAATAGAATTAAGAGATAGCTTAATTAATTTATTGGAATATATTAATAAGAATAATGATTTACCTAATTTTATTTAATATTAATTATTAAGCCTATAGAGATTTATTGTAAAAGACTGTCTAAAGAAGGAATAACTTTCTTTTTTGACAGTCTTTTTATTATAAATCAAAATAACCTTATTTTATTAAAAAAAAACAATGAGTTATTTAACTTTTAAATATTATCTAAAGCCTCTTTTGCTTTACGAAGCAACTCTTCTACTGTTAATAACTCCATAAAAGAAGTACTACATCCTATACCAAAACTACCACCTAAGTTAGCAACTAAATCTTTATGACCTAATACCTCTTTTTTAACAAGTTTATTAAGTGTCTTAATAATGATTTCTTGTTTAGAAGCTCCACCTTCGGTTATGCGAGGAAATATACCGTAAGAAAGGTTTAATTCGCGAGCTATTCTGCTATTATAGCAAAGAGCATAAACAGGTGTTGTTCCTCTGAATGCAGCAATATAACGAGCCGTTCTTCCTGTAAAAGTATCTAAAATAACGGCTTTTACATTCATATCCACAGCAGATCTTGCTGCAGCATCAGCCAGATAAGCTGTTACATTATGCTCAGTTCTTGAAACAGGAATATCATTTCTGCTGTCTTTTGATGATTCCACTTCTTTAGCAATTGAAGCCATAGTGGATACTGCTTCAATACCATAGTCTCCATAAGCGGTTTCGCCACTTAACATAATGGCGTCAGTGCGATAGTAGATAGCATTTGCAACGTCAGTTACTTCCGCACGAGTAGGACGAGGGTTGCTAATCATAGAATGAAGCATTTGAGTAGCTACAATAACCGGTTTTTTCGATTGAACACATTTTCTTATTAATTTACGCTGTATTCCCGGTATTTTTTCTTGGGCTATTTCTATCCCCATGTCTCCACGAGCAATCATTATTCCATACACTTCTTTTAAAATCTTATCGATATTTTCAACACCTTCTTGATTTTCTATTTTTGCAATTATTTGTGCAGGGCATTCTAATTTCAACAGTTCTTTTTGAACAGATTTAACATCAGCTGCACTACGCACAAAAGAATGAGCAATAAAGTCAACTCCTAACTCGGCAGAATAACCAAGAAAACGAATGTCTTTTTCGGTAAGTGAAGGTAAATTAATTTTTACTCCGGGTATATTTACTGATTTTCGACTACCTATAACACCATCATTTTCTACTCTACAAACCAGATAATCATCTTTTTTTTCTATAACTTTTAGAGCTGTTTCGCCGTCATCAATTAAAATATCGTTACCTATATTAATTTCTTTTACAAAGTTATTATACGAAACACATATCTGTTCAGGTGTAGAATCGGTTTCCGGATCTCCTTTTACATTGATTATATCACCTGATTTTACATTTATTTTCTCACCATCAAATGTTTTTGTAGTTCTAATTTCAGGACCTTTGGTATCTACCAGAATAGCCACTTTCTCTGAAATGGATCTAACGGTTTTTATTATTCGCGACATGCCTTCAAAGTCCATGTGCGCTGTGTTTAATCTAACTACATTAACTCCTGCTTTTATAAGACCTTTTACGTAGTCAGGGTCGCATTTCATGTCTGAAACGGTTGCAACAATTTTTGTGTATTTTTTCATTAATAAATTATTTTTATAAAAATGATTCTATTGCCAATTCGTATGATTTAAGTCCAAATCCCGATATTGAACCTTTACATACCGGAGCTATAAAAGAGTTATGTCTTATTGTTTCTCTTCTATAAATGTTTGATATATGTACTTCAATAGCAGGGGAATTTATTGATGAAATTGCATCTGCAATAGCTAAGGATGTATGAGTGTACGCTCCTGCATTTAATATTATTCCATCAACAATAAACCCAACTTCATGTATTTTGTTTATTATTTCACCTTCAATATTTGATTGAAAATAAGATAGCTCAATGTTTTTATATTTATCTTTTAATTTAGTAAAAAAATCATTGAAATCTTTATTTCCATATATCTCAGGTTCTCTTTTTCCTAATAGATTTAAGTTAGGACCATTTATAATTAATAGTTTCATCTGTAGAATTTAATAATATATTATTTTATTTATGCAAGTATATTTCTGATATAATTCAGAGTTAATAATTAACCACTAATGATTATTTTTGTTCATTTTATTTATTTACACTTTTGATTTTATGTAGTAATATAAAACTCTTTCAGATTTAGGATATTATAAAGTAATATATTTATTTTGAGTACAAAAATATTAAAACTTATTGTATTTTAAGTTTATATATATAATTATAACTTTAAAAAGGTTGCTTAGAGTTAATTTTTTAGTTGCATCTATAATTTATAAGTAATTGTTAATCACGGCTTTAAAATATATTGTTTGTTTGTTTTATTCTAAAATACATATTTATTTTATTTATTTTTAACAATTGCTTATTAAGATTTTTAATGTTTTTCTTAAAAAATAAAAACATTACTCTGACTTATATGTTTATTTTTAAAACATGTTTAGAAATAAAATTTAATATTAATAAGGAGTATAAACAGATTGTAATGGTAGAACAGTTTTTATTTAACCTGTATTATGTATACTTTTTTATATAATATGCCGTTAATTTGAAAGTATGTATTTTCACTTGTAATAAAAACAATATTATGTTTATCTTTCATATTTATTTTATTGTTTTGGTATTTTATTTGCAACAATAATACTGAACCTAAAGTAATACTTCTGATAATATTTAATCTAAATTATTTTTTAAACAATAATAAGTTAGGATTTTTTATAAAATAAGTAATCATAAAAATTATTATTAAATATATTTGGATTGTTGTCTTAATTAAAAAAAACATCACATTATTAAATAAATTATATTATGAATTGGGAATCAGAAATTAGCGGATTCAGAGCATATCTGAATGCAGAGAGAGGTTTGTCGGATAATTCAATACATGCTTACATAACAGATTTAGAAAAATTAATTTCATATTTGGATGTGCAAAATATGTTATGGGCAAAAAAGAATGGCTCCGATGAATACAAGGAAGAAGGGCATTTGAAAAATAAAAAAAATGATTATGCCAAGGAGATAAAAGCACTAGAAGACTATAGTCCTGTAAGAAAACCTGATGATGTAAAATTGTCGTATTTACGAGGTATGTTAAAGCATATTACCGACATGGGAATTAGTCCTCGTACTCAAGCCAGAATTATTAGCGGTATAAAGTCTTTTTATAAGTTTTTATTATTTGACGGAGCAATAGAAAAAGACCCTACCGCTTTATTGCAGACACCAAAAATTCAACGTCGCTTACCTGAAGTGTTAACGGTAGAAGAAATCGATGCAATAATTAATTCTATTGACCAACGAAGAGCCGAAGGGCAACGAAACAAAGCTATTTTGGAGACATTATATAGTTGCGGTTTGCGAGTTTCGGAACTTATT
>PDWI01010035.1_pt1 | contig 10694 bp, 6 predicted proteins | sample 1430891 | NCBI WGS metagenome assembly PDWI01 (sample SAMN01162508, study PRJNA174530) | Oral metagenome, whole genome shotgun sequencing project. | biome: Marine environment; feature: Marine mammal; material: Swab sample of the gingival sulcus; isolation source: swab sample of gingival sulcus... | reverse complement strand
ATGTATAGTGTGTATTATCGTTATTACAATAGATTAAATAAAGGAGGTTTCCCATGGAGAAACAAAGGGGACAATGGGCATCCAATATAGGATTTGTACTTGCAGCAGCTGGTTCTGCCGTAGGTTTAGGTAACATTTGGAAATTTCCAAGAGTTGCTTACGAAAATGGTGGTAGTGCATTCGTGCTAGTTTATATCGCTATCGTAGTCTTAATTGGTGGAACAGTTATGCTTACAGAATTCGCAATTGGTAGACATTCGCACTTAAATGGTGTTGGTTCAGTGCGTGCAATAAACAAACGATTCACTTTTATTGGTGGTATTGGTATTTTAACAGGATTCATTATTTTAAGTTATTATTCACACGTTGGTGGATGGGTTATTAAATACTGCTTAGCATATTTAACAGGTGCTAAAGACGTCTATGCTGACCCTACAAATTATTTCTTAGTAGATGTATTAGGAATGGGAACATCATTCCCTGTACAAGGTGCCATTATATTCCCACTACTGTTTATAGGGTTAACAGCACTAGTTATCATAAAAGGGGTATCTGGTGGTATTGAAAAATTAAATAAAGTACTTATGCCTGCACTATTTGTTATATTAATCCTTTTATTTGTAAGAGGTATTACAATTTCAGGTGGAGCAGAAGGATTAGGATATTTATTAAAACCTGATTTTTCTAAATTGACAGGTTCTGCTGTTTTAGCAGCCTTAGGTCAAGCATTCTATTCATTATCATTAGGTATGGGTATCATGATTACATATGGTTCATACTTAAGCAAAGATGAAAATTTAGTTAAAAATACGTTCACAATATGTGGTTTAGATACATTAGTAGCTCTTTTAGCAGGTTTTGCTATAATTCCTATCGCTTTTGCTACAAATATTGATGTAGGTGGTGGTGCAGGTTTCGCCTTTATATCATTAACAGGTGCATTCCAATCAATGCCTTTTGGAACAGTTTTCGGTTTCCTATTCTATTTACTATTATTCTTTGCAGCACTTACTTCTGCCATCTCTCTGATGGAAGGTACGGTAGCATTTATAACAGAAGAATGGAAATGGGATAGAACAAAGACAGCAATTATACTTGCTATCGTAATGTTCTTAATTGGTATATTATACACTTCATCTCAAGTTTGCTTACCATTAAAGGGTATTTGGTTAGATGTTAACGGCGTATCATACCCATCATTTGCAGACTTTATGGAATATGTAACAGATAAAGTAATCATGCCACTAGGTGCACTTCTATACTGCGTCCTTGTAGGATGGATTTGGGGTGTTGGAAATGCTGCTGATGAAATATCATCTCAAGGCAAATATCCATTTGCACTAGCAAACGTATATAGCATATTAGTTAAGTTTGTAGCACCAGCTGCTATCATCATCATCATGTTAGCTGGATTTGGATTCTTAGGTTAAAAAGATATCAGCTATTAAAATTGTAATACACAAAACCTTTATATACTTTCTTACTCTGTAAGAGATAGAGAGAGCTCCACATTGTGGAGCTCTCTCTATTTAATAGAATATTATCAATTTATACTAATTTCAAAAAATAATATCGTCAATAATTTACCATCAATTTATTTTTAAAATTAATATTATTTTTTTCAAACCAAAAGAAAATCATCAGATTATCTCTAACGATTTTCTTTTGTTTCTTTTATTCACAATCTCTTAATATCCAAGAAATCATTCTATTTACACTATACTATTTAAATACATTCATTCGTTGCCATTCTCTTATACTGTTCATATTTATCTTTTGCATTCTTTTCCGTTTCTTCATATAACGTTTCTGCTATCTCTGGAAATTCTGTTTGAAGTGCTGTATATCTCACTTGTCCCATAATAAAGTCTCTAAAGTTTCCTTTTGGTTCTTTTGAATCAAGTTGGAACGGATTCTTCCCTTGTTCTTTTCTTCTTGGGTCATATCGGTATAAATGCCAGTATCCTGCCTCAACAGCATCTTTAATGTTTTCTTGAGACTTACTCATCCCTTTCTTTAATCCATGACTGATACAAGGTGAATAAGCAATAATAATTGATGGTCCTTTATAACTTTCAGCTTCTGCTATTGCTTTCATCAGTTGTGCTTTATCTGCCCCCATACCTACTTGAGCTACATAAACATAACCATAAGACATTGCCATTAGTCCTAAATCTTTCTTTTTGATTTTCTTTCCTGATGCTGCAAATTTAGCAACTGCTGAAACTGGTGTCGCTTTTGATGCTTGTCCCCCCGTATTGGAATAAACTTCTGTATCAAAGACTAACATATTAATATCTTCTCCAGTGGCTAAAACATGGTCTAATCCACCATAACCAATATCATAAGCCCAGCCATCGCCACCTAGAGCCCACACAGATTTTTTCACTAAGAAATCTTTTTTCTCGACAATTTCATCGGTCAATTTTTTCACTTCTACAGGCACTTCGCCCATTTCTGCCAACACTTTAATAACACCATCACTAACTTCTCTCGTTTTTTGCCCATCATCCATAAATTCAATCCACTGTCTAAAGGCTTCTTTCACTGTTTCAGGTGTTTGATCCATTGCAAGAAGTTCATCCATCAAACTATGTATTTTCTCTCTCATATGATTGGATGCTAATGCCATACCATATCCATATTCAGCATTATCTTCAAATAAGGAATTTGCCCATGCTGGACCTCTACCATCTTTGTCTTTACAATAAGGCATAGACGGTGCCGATGCACCCCAGATAGATGAACATCCTGTTGCATTTGCAATAAGCATTCTATCTCCATAAAGTTGTGTAATTAATTTAATATATGGTGTTTCACCACAACCTGCACATGCTCCTGAAAATTCTAAGTATGGCATCGCAAATTGACTTCCTCGAACAGATTCTTTTTTCATTAAATCATCTTTTATTTCAACCGTTGTGCTGTAATCCCAATTTTCTGCTTGATGTTCTTCTTCACGGAAAGGTCTCATATCTAATGCTTTTTTCGGTGCTGGACAAATATCTGCACAGTTTCCACATCCCATACAATCCATAGCAGAGACTTGTATTCGATAACCTAAGTTATCCATCCCTTTCCCTTTTGCTGGCACTGTTTCAAAGCCTTCTGGTGCATTTGCCATTTCTTTCTCATCTGCTAATACTGGTCTGATGGATGCGTGAGGACATACGAAAGCACATTGGTTACATTGAATACAATTTTCTTTTGTCCAATGAGGAATCGTTGCTGCAACCCCTCTCTTTTCATAAGCACTTGTTCCTAACGGGAACGTACCATCTGCTCTATCTTTAAAAGCACTTACTGGCAGGTGATCTCCTTCTTGCCTGTTCATCGGTCGTAATACTTTATCAATAAATTCAGGGTCTTTTGAACTTTCTTTTTCTTCGTCTTTGGCATTTTTCCATTCTTCAGGTACATCTACCTTAATAACAGACTTCATTCCAACATCAATGGCTTTCCAGTTCATTTCTACAACTTTTTGACCTTTTTTACCGTAGGCTTTTTCAACCCCTTCTTTTAAGTATTCCACTGCTTTATCGTGATCGATAACACCTGATAAATCGAAAAATGCTGCTTGCATTATCATATTAATTCTTTCACGAAGTCCAATTTCTGCTGCATACTTAAATCCATCTATCATATAGAACTTTGCATGTTTATTAGCTAATTGTCTTTTTACCTTTGCTGGTAAATTTGCTTCTACATCAGCTTGATCTTTCCAGACACTATTTAAAAGGAAGGTTCCTCCGTCTTTTAAGTCCTTTACCATATCGTATTGATTTAAATAGGCTTGGTTATGACAGGCGATAAAGTCTGCTTGGTTAATTAAATAAGTAGATTTAATCGGATCTTTACCAAATCTCAAGTGAGAAATCGTCACACCACCTGATTTTTTAGAATCGTATGCAAAATACCCTTGAGCATACATATCTGTTTTATCCCCTATTATTTTAATGGATGTTTTATTTGCACCTACAGTACCATCTGCACCTAGCCCCCAGAATTTACATTTAATCGTCGATTTTGGTTCTGTTGCAATAGACTCATCAAAAGTCAAAGAAGTGTCTGTTACATCATCTTCAATCCCTATTGTAAAGTGATTTTTCGGTTCTTCTTTTTCTAAATTTTCATAAACAGCTTCTACCATTCCCGGTGTCATATCTTTAGATCCTAATCCATATCGTCCACCATAAATTTCTGGTGCATCCTCTTCTGTATACATTATCGTTTTAATATCTTGATAAAGTGGTTCTCCTAATGCACCTGGTTCTTTTGTACGGTCTAAAACAGCAATTCGTTTCACAGATTTCGGTAATGCTTCTAAGAAATATTCTTTTACAAAAGGTCTAAACAAACGAACTTTAATAAGACCTACTTTTTTACCTTGTCTTATTAATTCAGCAATAGTTTCTTCTATGGTTTCACAGACAGATCCCATAGCAATAATAATATTTTCTGCATCAGGTGCCCCTACATAATCAAAAGGATGATACTGTCTTCCTGTTAGTTCACTAACTTCTTTCATATATTCCTTAACGATTGCCGGTACTTCTTCATAATATTTGTTAGCTGCTTCTCTGGCTTGGAAGAAAATATCTGGATTTTGTGCAGTACCTCTAATAACTGGATTTTCAGAATTTAAAGCTCTATTTCTAAATTCCTTTACAGCATCCCAATCTAACATTTTTGCAAATTCATCAAATTCGATTACATCAATTTTTTGAATTTCATGAGATGTTCTAAAACCATCAAAGAAATGAGTAAATGGCACTCTTGATTTTATCGCAGCCAAATGTGCGATACCTCCTAAATCCATAACTTCTTGAACAGAACATGATGCAATCATGGCAAAACCAGTCTGTCTAGTTGCCATTACATCGGAGTGATCACCAAAAATTGATAGAGCATGTGTCCCTACCGTTCTTGCTGCTACGTGAAATACCCCCGGTAAAAGTTCTCCTGAAATCTTATACATATTGGGAATCATCAGTAATAATCCTTGAGAAGCTGTATACGTTGTTGTCAAAGCTCCTGCTGCCAATGAACCGTGGACTGTTCCTGCTGCACCACCTTCCGATTGAAGTTCTGCCACTTTAACAACTTGACCAAAAACATTTTTTCTACCATGAGCTGCCCATTCATCAACAACTTCTGCCATCGGTGAAGATGGTGTAATCGGATAGATTGATGCAACATCAGTAAACGCATAAGATACGTGTGCTGCTGCTGTATTACCATCCATGGTCTTCATATTCTTCTTTCTATTTATCCCCATAAATTCCTCCTTTTCTATAACTCGCAAACTTTCTATAATATATATTAATCTGCATTATTACACAATATCTTACTTTAACTTTATAACATATACCTTGCTATGTCAATATGTATTAAAAAATATACAAAATACATTGTAAATACATCGAAAACTTTAATTTTACAATACTTCTGGTTTTTATTAATCCCTTTGAAAAAACATAAAAAATAATAAGCACCCATAAAGGTGCTCATTATTTTTACTTTAATTTAAAATATTCAATTTCTTCTTGTAATTTTAAAGCGATATCCGACAATCTTTCGCTTGCTTCTGACATTTGATTTATTGATGCTGTCTGTTCTTCTACTGCTGCTGAAGCTTCCTCTGTCGTTGCTGCATTTTCCTCTGCTATCGCAGATAAATTTTGAATAATACCATTTATCTTATTATTTTTTTCTTCTATATTTTTAGAATCTACACTCACCTTCTCCACAACAGATTTACTAATTTCAACAGCTTCTTCAATTTCATTAAACTTACTTTGCGTTAATTCTGTTTGCTTATTCTGTTGTTCCACTAATTCATTTACATGTTTGATTTTTTCTACAGCACTTCCTGATTCTTCTTTTAAAATATCAATAACGCTTCTTATTTCTTTTGCAAATTTGGCTGAATCTTCTGCTAATTTCCTCACTTCTTCTGCTACTACAGCAAATCCTTTTCCTGCTTCTCCCACTCTTGCCGATTCTATTGCTGCATTTATTGCCAAAATATTTGTTTGATCTGCTATCGATTGTATCATTTCAGATGCTTTTGATATATTTTCTGCACTTCTATTGGTTTCTTCTATCGTTTTACTAACTTGCTCCGATTCTTCTTGACTTTGAGCAATTAAATCACTAAGTATAACTAAAGCTTCTTTCCCTTCATCTTTTCGCTTATTCATATTATCAACAGAATTTACCACTTCTTCTAATTCTTTCACCATATTATGTAGTTCTAAGCTATTAGACTCTAAATTCATTGCTGCAACTTGTGTATCACTCGCTTGCGAGGTAGCACCATCAGCTATATTATTAACAGCTGTAGATACCTCAATTGCAGACTGACTATTGCTTTGAGCATTTTCTTTCAGTTCCAATGCCGTTTCCGATGTTCTTTCTGCATAATTTTTTATATGAGATACCATATTAATCAAATTATTTTGCATAAATACAACTGTCCTAGCAATCCTTCCAAATTCATCTCTACTCTTTACTTTTAATTCAACATTTAATTCACCTTCTGCCATACTTTCCATGGCAGCGATTATTTTTTTAGTAGGTTTCAAAGAAATTCTTACTATAATAAATACGACTAAAGATAAAGCAACTAACGATATAGAATATATTAATTTAAACATATCTTCAATCACTTTCAATTTATCATTAATATATTCTACAGGGATTATTTCTCCTACTGACCAACCAGCAATTTCAAAAGGTGCATAAGCAACATAAGTTTTTTCACCATCAATTTCCATTGGCACAATATCAGATTCTTGATTTAACATGCTTTGTCCAATTTGAGCAATTTTCTGTTCTTCATCTAATATACTCGCTTTTAGTACTTTTTCTTTATTAGAATTGCTGATATACATCCCTTTTGTATCTATCATAAATCCTGTGCAACTACCGATATTAACTGTACTGTTTACAATTTCATTTAATTCTGAAATATTTAAATCCATAGCTATTGCACCAATGTCTTCACCATTTTCAAAAATAGGCTCAACAGCACTTATTACTAAATCCCCTGTTACACCATCTATATAAGGATCTGTAATGTACGTTTCTTTTTTATCGATAGCATTAGTATACCACCCTTTTTTATTTAGATCAAAATCTTGAGGTACTAAATATTCCTCTTGATTTGAGATAAAACTATTATTATCTTTTAAAGCAATGTACACGAGTCCTATATTTTTATCACTTTTTTCAATGTTTTTTAAAGTTTCTAATACTGACTGATACTCTGGTATTTGTTTAACTTCTAACCTATTAGTAATCCCTTTACAAGCTTTCACATAATCTATTACACTTTGTGTATTAGATAAAGTTTTTACAATTTGTGCTTTATTATAAATGTAATTATCAGATTTTTCTGTCACTTTGTTCAGGCTAGAAACCATATCATTTTTAACAAAATCTAAAACAATTTCATGGGTCTTATTGTAAATCAAAATGCCACTGGTTGCAAATATTAATCCTATTACAATAACCAAAAAAGCAACTAGTTTACCAGCTAAACTAATAGTTTTATTTTTCTTATTTTTCTTATTTTTCTTCCTCGTTTTATTCAATTATAGCCTCCTTCTCAAATAAAAAACATACTATTTATATTTAACTAAATAAACACACATCTTATAAAACGCTTTTGACTAAAATTCTTTTTAATCACTTAATTTATGAACAAATACACCAGACCTTAATTTTGGTTCAAACCATGTGGATTTAGGTGGCATCACGTTGCCACTATCTGCTATTGCCAAAAGTTCTTCCATTGTCGTTGGATACATACTAAAAGCCACTGCAAATCCATTGTTTACTCTTTTTTCCAATTCTTCTAATCCTCTAATTCCACCAATAAAATCAATCCGATTATCTGTTCTTGGATCTTCTATTCCTAAAATTGGCTTCAATAAATTTTCTTGAAGTACCGATACATCTAATTTTTTAACAGGATCTTTTACATCAAAGGTTCCCTCTTTCCCAGATAATTTGTACCACACACCATCTAAATACATCCCAAACGTCTTTTGTGCCATCGGTCTATACGGTGTCCCACTTCCTATTTTTTCAATGTTAAATTTTTCACAAACTACATTTAAAAATTCATCCTTTGTAAAACCGTTCAAATCTTTAACAACACGATTATAATCCATGATAAATAAATCTTCATCAGGGAAAATAACAGACATAAAGTAATTAAATTCTTCTTGTCCTGTATAATCTTCTTTTTCTTCTCTTCTTTTAAGACCTACTTTTACAGAAGATGCTGAACGATGATGACCATCTGCTATATAAAGTGCTTCTACATTTTTAAATTCTTCTTCTAATGCCTTATTAACATCATTATTATCAACGACCCAAACAATATGTGTAATATCATCTTCTGTTACAAAATTATAAATTGGTTTATTAAATTTAATCCATTCATTGACTAACTTTGTTATGTTTCTATTTTCTCGATACGTTAAAAAAATCGGTGCTGTATTAGCATCACAAATATCGAAATTGTTAATTCGATCTTGCTCTTTTGCTACTCTTGTAAATTCATGCTTTTTAATGGTTCCATCAATATATTCATCAATGGAAGTCACTGCCACAATACCTGTTTGGACTCTACCAAACATAATTTGTCGATAAATATAAAAAGATTTTTCTCTTTCTTGTTTTAACGTACCCTCTTCTTGAAATTTATCTAAATTTTTTCTAGCCTGCTGATAGACTCTCTCATCATAAGCATCTACATCATCGGACAAATCAATTTCAGATCGTACAACGTGTAAAAATGAATATGGATTTCCTTTTGATAATTCTTTTGCTTCTGTTCTATTCATCACATCATAAGGCAAGCTAGCTACTTTTTCTACTAAATCAACCCTCGGTCTAAGGGCTTTAAATGGTTTTACTACTGCCATTATTTATATTCCTTTCATTTCTATCAATATATTTATTTATCCTAATTTACTCTTTACAATATCTATTAAACACGTAGTCATTTATACCACAAATTAGTATATTTTAAACGATATTTAATCAAAAAATTTATTTAAAAAAATCTTGAATTACATCAACAGTTTCAAAGCCAATTCTATTTTGTGCTTCCTTTGTACTTCCACCAATATGAGGGCTTAGGGATATATCTTCACGATTATAAATTTCTTTATTCTCTAAAGGTTCTTCTTCAAATACATCTAAAGCTGCACCTCTTATCGTGCCCTTATCTAAAGCTTCAATAAGTGCAACTTCATCAATAACACCACCTCTGGCACAATTAATAATATAAGCAGTTTCTTTCATCATATCAAACTCTTTATGAGAAATCGTCGCACCCTTTTCTTTCATAAATGGAATGTGCAAAGAAATAAAATCAGAAGTTTTTAAAATATTTTCAAAAGATTCATATTTAAAAGTGCTATCCTTACTTTCTCCTTGAATATCAAAATATTGTACATTCATCCCTAAAGCATCTGCTTTCTGTGCTAAAGCTCTTGCAATTCTACCAAATCCAATTAATCCTAATGTTTTACCACTAAGTTCAATCCCCTCATAGACTTTCTTATTCCACTGACCCTCTTTCATTGTAACGTTCGCTTTATGTAAATGTCTTGCTAAATTAAACATATGTGCCAGTGAAAGCTCTGCAACAGAAGCTGCACTTGAATTTGGTGTATTTCGAACAGCTATACCTTGTTCTTCTGCATACACATGGTCGATATTGTCAATACCGACGCCAGCTCTTATAATCAATTTCAACGTTTTTCCTTTTATTTTATCGATTAATTCTTTTCTTATCTTTGTTTTTGATCGAATAACAACGACATCAACTTCACAAAGTTTTGAAACTAGCTCATCGCCCTCATATCCATTCGTATCCACTTGATGTCCTTGATTCTCTAATTTTTCTACTGCATCTTTTGCCATACCATCATTGGCTAATATTTTCAACATATCTCTTTTTTCTCCTTTTTATTTTAAGTCCCAGATTTTTTCAATTAATAATAATAGTTCTTGTAATGTTTCTGTCTTTGTATCTGCCATATGAGCAATTCTAAAAGTTTGCTCTTTTAAATCACCATAACCGTTAGAAATCATAAACCCGTGATTTGCTAACTCTTTATTTAAATCAGCAACACTATAACCTTTTGTATTTTTAATCGTTGTCAATGTATTAGATAAAACATTTTCATCGGCAAAAAGTTCAAAATGTTTCTTCGCAAATGCTCGAACGATTTTTGCTTGTTCTAAATGTTTTGCAAATCTATTTTCCAATCCCTCTTTATTGATAATATAGTCTAATTGATAATCTAAAGCAAACATATGAGGAATAGATGGTGTAGACGGATATTGATAGTTCTTTCTCACTTTGTCTACTACACTGACTAAATCGAAATATAACCCTCTATTTTCAACGGTTTTCGCTCTTTCATAAGCTTTTTCTGATACAGATGCCACCGATAATCCTGCTGGCAATCCCAAGCATTTTTGCGTAGAAGAAACTAACATATCAATGCCCCATTCATCTACTGGAATTTTAACACCACCTAAAGAAGATACAGCATCTACAGCAAGTAGTACCTCTGGATATTTTGCTACCACTTTTGCAATTTCTTCTACAGGATTCATTATCCCTACTGAAGTTTCGTTATGAGTAATTGTTACTAAATCATATT
>PDWI01010034.1_pt1 | contig 10695 bp, 10 predicted proteins | sample 1430891 | NCBI WGS metagenome assembly PDWI01 (sample SAMN01162508, study PRJNA174530) | Oral metagenome, whole genome shotgun sequencing project. | biome: Marine environment; feature: Marine mammal; material: Swab sample of the gingival sulcus; isolation source: swab sample of gingival sulcus... | reverse complement strand
GGCGGAGACGAAGGGATTCGAACCCTCGAGACGGTTTCCCGCCTACTCCCTTAGCAGGGGAGCGCCTTCGACCACTCGGCCACGTCTCCGTCGACCCGTATATGTGTCGCAGCTTAGAGAAACAAGGCCCAAAATCAGGGTCCGGTGCAAATTTCATCCCATGCCATCAAGGCCCCTATACGGGTTTGAAAAGGGAGGGGCGGGGTTACCTTGCAGGCGGCAATCCGGGTTTTGGACTCGATCCGGAAAGAAGCAGATTCCAATGAAGCCCACCCTTCTTAACGTAAAGTGACTGCCATGAGGCGGGGGGCAGAACCTGAAACAGGGGAATTCCCTTGGAATACCGGTCCTACAGGACTCCGATTTCCGCCAGCTTGGCCGAGATTTCCTGTGGCAGTGCATCATCGCCTGCACGCGATTCCGTAAGGTCGGGCGGGGCGTCTTCAGGTTTCAGGTATCGCCACCCCTGAAACGGGCGTTTCACCGCTTGGGCTGTCCGGATAAGTTCGGGGTCAAGAACGATGGCGCAGCGGCGGATGCCGTCTTCACCGATTATTTCGTCAAGCCGGAGAATGCGCTGGCGGCACGAAATCACGCCCTTGATCACCCAGTAAATCGAGCCACCTGCGAGGATTTCGGCCTCTCGCCTTGGCCACATGCGTGTGACATGGCGGGGCAGGCCGTCGGGCATTTGCGCTCTGCGCATGTCTTGCCATTCGGCGAGGGTCTCGACCGACTCGCTACCTACCGAGAGTTTTACAAGATGCACGAAGTTCTTCAATTGTTCCCCCAATATGTGGTATCGTACAGGTACGCTTTTGATTCTGCCAGCCGCGTTACGAACCCTTTGGGGAACGCGTAAGTTCGCAAGTCTTGCATCCACCAGAGCCGGAGCCCGCCATCATGAGTCGTTTTGCCGCCCCTATCGCCGAACAGATATGGGACATGAAATATCGTTTGAAACAGGCGGATGGCACGGCCATTGATCAAACTGTCGAGGATAGCTGGCGGCGGATTGCCCGGGCGTTGGCTGCGGTCGAAGATCAACCCGATCTGTGGGAAACCCGGTTCTTCGAGGCGCTGGAAGATTTCAAATTTCTGCCCGCCGGGCGTATCACCGCGGGGGCCGGGACGGCGCGTAAGGTGACGCTGTTCAATTGCTTTGTCATGGGAACGATCCCGGACAGTATGGGCGGTATTTTCGACATGTTGAAAGAGGCCGCTTTGACCATGCAGCAGGGCGGTGGGATCGGGTATGATTTTAGCACGATCCGTCCCCATGGCGCAGGCGTGTCGGGGGTTGCCGCTGATGCCAGTGGGCCGCTGAGCTTTATGGATGTTTGGGACGCAATGTGTCGCACGATCATGAGCGCGGGCAGCCGCCGGGGCGCGATGATGGCGACCATGCGGTGCGATCACCCCGATATCGAAAACTTCATCACTGCAAAATCCGACCCGGCGCGGTTGCGCATGTTCAATATGTCGGTTCTGGTCACGGATGATTTCATGGAGGCGGTCAAGGCCGACCGGTCTTGGGATCTTCAGTTTGACGGCAGGATTTATCACACGGTTCAGGCGCGTGGCCTGTGGAACCGCATCATGCGCGCAACGTATGATTATGCCGAGCCGGGGGTGATTTTCATCGATCGGATCAACGCAGCCAACAATCTGAACTACTGCGAAACCATCGCCGCGACCAATCCATGCGGAGAACAGCCTTTGCCGCCTTATGGGGCCTGTCTTCTGGGGTCGATCAACCTTGCCCGGCTGGTCGATGCACCATTCGAGGAGGGCGCGGGTATTGACGAGGCGCAGCTCTCTGAACTGGTCGCAGTGGCCGTGCGGATGATGGACAACACGGTGGATGCCAGCCGGTTCCCGCTTGAGGCCCAGGCGCGCGAGGCAGAGGCCAAGCGGCGGATCGGGCTGGGTGTCACCGGCCTGGCGGATGCATTGTTGATGATGGGCCTGGCATACGGAAGCGACGAGGCGGCGCGTCAGACCGAGCGATGGCTGCACGCAATCGCCCGCGCCGCGTATCTGGCGTCGGTGGACCTGGCAAAGGAAAAAGGCGCGTTCCCCTTGTTCGAAACCGATGCTTTTCTGGCCGGCGAAACCATGCAGGCGATGGATGCGGATGTGCGCGACGCGATTGCAGAGCACGGCATTCGCAACGCCCTGCTGACCAGTATCGCCCCCACCGGAACAATCAGCCTTTATGCTGGCAATGTCAGCAGCGGGATCGAGCCGATCTTCGCCCATGCCTACACCCGCAAGGTATTGCAAAAGGATGGCAGCCGGACCGAAGAAGAAGTGGTGGATTACGCCGTACAAAAATGGCGCGATCAAAAGGGCGACGCGCCGTTGCCCGACTATTTCGTGGATGCTCAGACACTGGCCCCGCTGGACCACGTGAAAATGCAGGCGGCGGCGCAAAAATGGGTGGATTCGAGCATCTCGAAAACGATCAATTGCCCCGAGGACATCAGCTTTGATGCGTTTCAGGAAGTTTACATGGCCGCTTGGGATATGGGCTGTAAGGGGTGCACGACCTATCGCCCCAACGACATCACCGGCAGCGTTTTGAGCGTCAGTGAAACAACCGATGCAACCCCAGAGGCGGATCAGGGTGCCGATGTGGTTTACATGACCGAACCGCTGGACCGGCCACAATCGCTGGAAGGCTCGACCTACAAGCTCAAGTGGCCTGACAGCGAACATGCGATTTACCTGACCGTCAATGACATCACCGTGGGCGGGCGGCGGCGTCCGTTCGAGGTGTTCATAAACTCCAAGAATATGGAACATTTCGCGTGGACCGTGGCCCTGACCCGGATGATTTCGGCAGTCTTCCGGCGCGGTGGCGACGTGTCTTTCGTGGTCGAGGAATTGAAGGCCGTGTTCGACCCGCGCGGTGGAGCTTGGATGGAGGGCAAGTACATTCCTTCGATCCTTGCCGCCATCGGAGGCGTGATCGAACGCCACCTGATCAGCATAGGGTTCATCGAGGGGGAAGGGATGGGTTTGAAGTTCGACCCCCAGACCCAGGTTGTCAACCTCGACAACGCGCCCCGCGGTCAGGCCTGTCCCAGTTGTGGGCAATATGGCATGCGGATGGTCGAAGGATGTATGACCTGCGGCAGTTGTGGCCACTCCAAATGCTCAGGTTAATCTGCGCAACCCATGTGGATGCACCCATAGTCTTGCCATTTTGACCCTGAAAACTGCCATTCTGGTCTGATAAAACTGCCATCGCCCATTTTAGCTTGCTAGAACGCAAATTCCTTCCTAGCCCGAGGGGGCTTGGTTACTCACCGTTGTGGACATAAAGAGAATGGCGCATTGGTATACGGCGGACACACGGGCCGCCCAGTCTTCAGGGTTGCTGGAGTTATGTTTTTGGACATCCGCACTGATCAAACTGGCATCGATTGCAAATCCTTGGCCACCCTACCAGCCCTTCTTCCATGCAGCGCGCAACAGTCCCAACTGGCCAAGTTAACCATTTAATGCAACAGGTCCTCTGCGATGTCCTCGGCCCAGAGTTCGGGTTTTTCCTTGATGAAGCGCCGCATGAGGGCGATGCAGTCGGGGTCATTGGCCACGATTACTTCGACGCCTTTGGAGCGCAGGAACTCCTCGTTGCCGCCGAAATTCGTGTTCTCGCCGATGACAACGCGGGGGATGCCGAACTGGATGATCGTGCCCGAACACATCATGCAGGGGCTGAGCGAGGTGTAGAGCGTTGTGTCGCGGTAAGTTTTCTGCCGGCCCGCCTTGCGCAGCGCATCCATTTCGCCATGGGCGATCGGGTCGCCTTTTTGCACACGTTGATTGCGCCCTTGGGCGATCACCTCGCCTCCGCGAGCCAGGACTGATCCGATGGGGCAACCGCCTTCGTCGAAGCCGGCTTTGGCCTCGTCATAGGCGATGCGCAGCAGGCGTGCGTCGTTGTCGTTCATGGCTTACCTCACTCTGTCAGCTTTCATTCAGCACATGGGCGCTTTGGGTGTCCCAGGACAGCCAGATTTCGTCGCCGCTGTGCAGATCGAACCTCGACAGCTCGCGTTCCTGCATCTGGACCTTGAACTCATGCCCTTGCGCATCCTCAAGAAAGAGCGTGACCATCGAGCCGACGAATTCTTCCGAGATCAGCTTGCACTGGACGGCGTTGTTCTCATCGGGTTTGCCCATCGAAATGTGAAGCAGATCGGCCGAGATCACAAAGCTGGCCTCGTGCCCTTCGGTGAGCGGCACCTCATTTGTGGGCACCGTGAAGTCACCGGATGGGGTGGTGATATGTGCGGTGTCTTCGGTGAGGGACGACACCGTGCCGGACAGGATATTGTTGCGCCCGACAAACTCTGCGACGAACTGGTTGGCCGGTGCGCGATAGATGTCCTTGGGGGTGCCGATCTGGGCGATCTCGCCCTTGCCCATGATGATGACGCGGTCTGCCATGGCGAAGGCTTCGGATTGCGAATGGGTGACGTAGACGAAAGTGATCCCGAGCTCGCGTTGCAGCTCGGTCAGGACCGCCTGCATGCGGATCACGAGATGCGCGTCAAGGGCCGAGAGCGGCTCATCCAGCAACAGGATTTGAGGTTCCATGACAAGCGAGCGGGCCAGGGCGACGCGCTGTTTCTGCCCGCCCGACAGGGTGGAGATGTCGCGGTCCGCAAATTCCAGAATGCCCATCTTGTCCAGCCATTTGAGCGCGCGTTCCTTTCGCTCGGCCTTGTCGACACCGCGCATCTTGAGGCCGAACTCCACGTTCTGGCGGGCGGTGAGGAAGGGGAACAGGGCCAGCGATTGCCAGACCAGCGGCGTATCGCGCTCATGTGGCGCGACATCGTTCATCACGTTTCCGTTCAGCCGGATTTCGCCAATGCTGGGCGCTTCCAGGCCAGCGAGCATGCGCAAAGTGGTGGTCTTGCCGCAGCCCGACGGACCCATGATGGCCAGAAACTCGCCTTCGCGAATCTCGAAATCCAGTTCCTTGACGGCAACGAAAGGGCCGAAGTGTTTTTCAACTTTATCAAAAACGACAAGGGGTGCGGTCATGGTCGGATGCTTTTCAGTTGGCGGCTGGCAAAGAAGAGTTGTGCCAGCACGACGAGGGTCATGGAGATCAGGAAAACGAAGGTGCCGATGGCGTTGACCTGCGGGTCGATATTGCCTTGCACGATCTCAAGGATGATCACGGGCAGCGTCTTGTTCAGGCCCGAGACGAACCAGGACACGGCAAATTCATCAAAGGAAACGGCGGCTGTCAGGAACAGGGCAGAGGCAATCGCAGGTTTGCAGAACGGGATGATGACATGGCGCATGGTTTGCCATTCTGAGCCGCCCAGGTTCCAGGCGGCAGATTCCAGGTCCGGGTCCATCTGGTTCAGGCGCAACCGGATCACGGCCATCGCGAAAGGCGCTGTCAGCACGGAATGCGCGATGATGATCGAGTAGAGCTGGCCTGACATGCCGATCTTGGAAAACCACGCCAGCATCGCCAGTGCCATGATGATCAGGGGAATGGTCGGCGGCAGCAGGATCAGTGCGAGGTAGGGGCCTTTGAGGCGAAAGTCATAGCGGAAGTCCGAATAGGCCGTGCAGAACCCCAGAAACGTCGCGATCAAAGCCGTCGATGTGGACACGATCAGGCTGTTGAGAGCGGCTTCCCAGACATCAGGATCGGCAATGATCTTGGCATACCATTGGGTCGAAAAATCGCCCAGCGGGATCGTCGGGAAGCGTTGTGAGTTGAGCGAAAAGATCATGCTGAAGATGATCGGCGAAAACACAAAGACGAAGATCAGGGCAACATAGACCCCGAGGATCACGTTCAGGACACGGTTGGCGTTCATTTCGCACCTTTGGGTTTGCGATAGGCCAGTGCGATGCCGATGAAGGCAATGGCGAACAGGGTCAGCATCATCATGATCGCAACCACTGCGGCGCGCGGCCATTGCTGCCCCGATTTGGTGGTGTCGAGGATCAGGATGGGCAATGTCGGCTCTTGTGAGCCACCCAGATAGAAGGGGGCCACGAAATCCCCGAAGGACAGGATGAAACAGAAGATCGCGGCGATGATCAGGCCTGTTTTCGACAGCGGAATGATCACCTGCCAGATGGTGCGGAAGGCCGAGCATCCCAGATTGCGCGCGGCTTCGATCAGGGATTTGTCAATATTGGCCATCGTCACGGTTTGCAGGATCACCACCAGCGGCAGGGTCAGCGTCATATAGCCGATCAGCGTGCCGAAATTGGTGTTGAGCATCGTGTAGGGGCCAAGCCCGATATAGCCCAGCATCGCATTCACCACGCCGCTTTCCGACAGGATCACGAACCACAAGAATGTTCGCACGAGGTAGCTGGTGAAAAACGGGATGATCAGAAGGAAAATCGCCCATCGCCGCGTGCTCTCGGACGCGCGAAAGGCCAGAGCAAAGGCCGCGGGGAAGGCGATGGTCATCGCGCAAACGGTTGAGACGGCAGCGATCGCGATCGTATACCAGTAGCTGTCCCAGAAGTAGCCGCGCGACAGCATCTTGGACCAGTTCACGAACTCGAACGCTTCCGCCATGCGGTAGTTCTTCACAAGAAAGAACGACATGGCGAGCATGAAGAGAACCGGCCCGACGAAGAAGACGAACTGCCACAGGATGATCGGCACGCGCCATGTCAGCGCGTAGAGGTTCAGGGTCTTTCGAGGTTTCGACGACATGGAGGAGGCGCGTTCCTTGTATAAAAGGGGCGACCGGCTGACCGCCCTTTTTCAGTCATTTCTATCAGTGGATCAGGCGTTCTTGTATTCTGACCAGAAGTCGTTCCAGTCTTCCAAAGACTGCTGCCGCGGGATGTCGCGATAGTGAATCCGGCCTTCCTTGATCAGCGTGATCGGATCTTGCGGATCACCATCCATCTGATGCGACCGGGCGGCCTCGGCCGGATCGGCCTCGATCAGCGCTGCGCGACCGGCTTTGGTCACACAGAAGCCGGGATAGGCCGCCATCTGGGCCGACTTTACCTGCCCCTCAGGTGAGAGCATGTATTTGATGAAGTCGCGGGCCAGATCGGCCTTTTGACTGCCTTTGCCGATGGAATAGCTCTCCGTGAATTGAATGCCGCCCTCCTTGGGGATCACCGAAGCAACAGGGGCGCCGTCTTTCTCCAGCACACCTGTGATCCAGTCACCGATGCCGCACATGGCCTGCATCTCGCCGTTCTTGAGGCCGTTGAACGTGCCTCCGTAGTCAAAGAAGCCGCCGACCTGTTTGCGCAGGCTCATGGTGGTGTCTTGCACAGCGTCCCATTTGGCATCGTCCAGATCCCAAAGACCCGCACCATTGCCGTTGTAAAGGCTCATCATGCCAAGGTTGGGCAGGTGCCAGTCGAAATGGCCGACCTTGCCCTCAAGCTCGGGCTTCCAGAAACACGAATAGCTCCGAGCCTCTTCTTCGCTCACCGCGTTCTTGTTGTAAGACACGCCCAGATGCCCGCCACGGACCATCATCGAATACAGCTTTCCATCCGCCCAATGGCCGGGGAATTGCGTGAAGTCTTCGTGCAGCATGTCGTCAAGCGGGTAATCCGCCGGTTCCAGCGGATCAATATAGCCCGCCAGGTTCAACTGCTGAACGAACTCCGCATCCGAGAGGATGATGTCATATGTGCCAGGGGGCGACTGGGCAATCAGCGCCAGCATGTTATCGCCGCCGGCATAGTATTTCGGCACGAATTTGACGTTGTTGGCCGCTTCATACTCCGCGACCACATCCGGCTCGCCATGGCCATACCATGCGAGCATGTTGATTTCGGTTGTTGCGGCCCATGCGCGGCTGACGAAAGGCGTCGTCAGAACCGCGGCCCCGGTCGCTTTCAGCAATTGACGTCGGCTCGGTGCGCTCCACGGCGAAGCCGGTGATCTGGTGGTTGGTGTTTTGCTGGTCATGGTCATCTCCCCTGTGAGCGCTCCTGTGCAGATCAGGAGCTGTTATTCGTCTTGCTGAACCGGTATTGCGGCCCGCTTCCGGGCAGGCTACAGCAGGATATCACCTGTAGGAAATTTATCGTTTATATGCATCCATAAGGAATGCTTATTGCCAACGCAGGTTCAAACCTGCGCGTCGAGGGCCATCACCATAGCGTCAATCGCAGCGTAGCCACTTTCTTTCAGGCGGGTTTGGCGGGCAAACAGCCCGATGTTCAAAGGCGGCAGCGCTGGCAGGCCATCGTGCTCGGAAAATGTCCGCATGTCGCTCAGCACGGTGGGGGTGGTGAGGCAGGACAGTCCCAGACCATCGCGCACGGCCTGCTGAACGCCGTCGATTCCCGGACTGGAATAGGCAATGCGCCAGCTCTGCCCGGCCAGTTTCAGCGCATTCACCATGCGATCCCGATAGACGCATCCATAGGGATGAACGACCAGCGGAATGACCGTCTGTGCCGTCAGGTCGAAATCTTTTGCGCCGACCCATATGGGCTGTTCTTTCCAGTTTCGGAACAAGAACTGCTGAACATCCCCATCGAACAGAGCAACCACGATATCAAGCTCATTGCTGCGCAACGCCGCGAGCAGGTGCTTTGACAGATCGCATCGAATCTCGGTTTGGGCTTCAGGATACTGGCGCACCACATCGGTCAGACAGGCTTGCAGGGTGTTCACCGCATAGTCGACCGGTAAGCCAACACGGAGTTTCACCGGGCAGTCCTGCTTGTCAAAACTTGCCACGGCAAGATCGTTCAGGCGCAGGATTTGCCGCGCGTGAACGGCCATTTCTTCGCCACGTTCCGTCAGGGATATGGCTTTGCCCTGCCGCTCGATCAGGCTGACGCCAACCGTCTGCTCCAGCCGCTGAATCTGCAAACTGATCGCAGGCTGGGAGCGGCCCAGGATTTCGGCGGCTTTTGTGAAACTCGCCACTTCGACGACAGTGACAAAGCTTCGCAAAAGCTCGGTGGAAAGATTGACGGTGCCCATGGGATGACATTAGCAGCGCAAATGAGCGCCGCACAACCATAATGCCTCCGAATGCGAAAACGCCCCCTATAGCGTTTCAAGTTACACTCGAAACGCTTAGACAGGGAACGCCATCTCGGGCTTGTAGGTCTTGAAGCTTTCCAGATACTGCGCATTGGCCTGACGCTGCCACTCGGTTCCGGGTTGGATGGCGGTGACGCATTTATATGTCTCGCGATACTTCGCCGTGGCCTCGTTCTCTTCGATGACAATGGCCACCATGCCTGCGACCTTGCCCTTCTGCTGTTCGACCAGCTTGATCGCACCTTGCATCGTGCCGCCGGTCTCGACCCACTGGTCCACCAGCAAGACACGGGTTCCCGGAGCAAAAGCGGGCAGGCGCATTTCCATCGACTGGGTCTGGCCGGAATAGTTCGTCATCGACGCGCTGTCAGTCTCGACACAGAGCTTGCCGGGCTTGCGGATCGGCAAAAAGCCCCGCCCGATCCGAGCCGCAATGCCCGCCCCCAGAACAAAGCCCATCGCATCCAGCCCAGCAACCACGTCGATGTCATCCGCGTCCAATTCGGCACAAAGATCATCCAGCAGGTCGTGATAGGCCTTGCCGTTGATATAAATGGACGTCGGATCGAGCCAGGCGAATTTGTCGCCCTTGGTGTTGGGCGCCATCAGCGAGAAATACCAACGATCGTCCCTGGGTCCTTTGTCGTGAGCCATTTTCTGTTCTCCCTTATCTCTGTGTGAGTTCCATGAGCTGCCCGAGGCGCTCCGGATCAATGTTATAGAAATCACCCTTGTGGTTGATACCTGTGGCGACCATGAAAAGATCGACCGCATCCATATACTGCCCGGCATTCTGAGGGGTTATGCCCGAGGCAAGGCCAAGCGCGCTCTCGCCGCAGTTTTCGCGAAAGGTGTCAATCTTGCCGACATCGGCGGCATGGCCGGTCGCCACGCCCGAAGTGACAACGACATCCATGTAGTTGGCGGCGATACGGGCGCTCTTGCCGTATTGTGACGGGTGAACGTCGCGCTGTTTCTTGAAGGCCGTTCCACCGATATAGAGTCCACCCCAACCGCTGCTTTTGCGAATTGCGGCGATCTCGTCTGCCTCTGGCTGATCGGTCTCGGGGCGGCGCTCATCTATCCGCGCATCATCGGCCCAATAGCCATCGACCTGAACACCTTCGGATTGCAGCTCACCCAGAATGGGAAAAGCGAATTTGCCCGTGACGGCCAGGAAATTCACACCCAGCCAGATATCCGGAAACTCCCGCCGCATTTCCCTGATGACGGGAACCAGCTTTTCCTTCTCGAAATCGTGGTTGATCAGAAAGACTCCGGGGCAACCGCCAGAGATGGCGATCTCGATATTCCTGCGGGTCTGCTCTGCATCGAGCACATGAATGACAGGGAGAATGACGGGGCCGGATGCGCCAAAAAATCTGCGAAAGTCGTTTCGGTTCATGTCCAGCCTCAAGTTACGAGTTTCGTGGCAAGGCTAACATCGAACGGGTGATTTAAGAAATTTATAGTATTAATTTGTGGATAAATAGATTGAATTCATGGTGAGGCGCAAAGCAATATCTGCACCGCATCGGGACTGTTGCGTGGATTTGTGAGGCCGCGTTGGAGCGATGTAAATTTCCCGGATCATGCCGACGCGAATAACTGGCTGATGAACTGTATTTCCCCAAAACGCCTGGTTGCTTGTGATG
>PDWI01016371.1_pt1 | contig 10697 bp, 13 predicted proteins | sample 1430891 | NCBI WGS metagenome assembly PDWI01 (sample SAMN01162508, study PRJNA174530) | Oral metagenome, whole genome shotgun sequencing project. | biome: Marine environment; feature: Marine mammal; material: Swab sample of the gingival sulcus; isolation source: swab sample of gingival sulcus... | reverse complement strand
ATAAGCAAATGCCACCTTGCTCAGATTATATTTTTCCAGCGGATGGTATTTAGGAGGTACATAGAGACCGTCTTCAAATTCAGCTTCAGCAATGGCGATATCATCTGTATTCACCGGAGGTGACTCAACCACCGGATTAACCTGTAGTCGATTATCAATGATTCTTACCCCATTGACCCGACTGGCTGCCGCCACGATCTGTTGTGGTAAACTTTCACTGCCCAGCACACCACTGATAATACCATCCCGTCCTTCGAAACTGACATCCACCAGTGGCAGGCCTGCAAACACCAACGCTTTATTCACTTCCTGTGTCAGGTTCAGTGCTATGTCATCTTTCTTCAATTTAATGGTCAGTGCGGCCAGCAACCCCGCCAGTATTAAAGCCAGTAAAATCAACCGGAAAGGCGGATACTTCCCTGCTACAGCCATAAATCACTCCCGTACATAGAAAAGGTATTTTTCCATGTATAAAACATCATCCGGGCAAGATGGGCAAATTAATAACATTAATCGAATTAATTAAGTGAATTAGTCATATCTGCAGACTAGATAAATAACCTGTTTATTGCTATCGGAACAGGGATATATGGGAAGTGATGCCCGATTAACAGATTGAATGCATTACAACAAAACAAGGAAAATAAGGAAGTTAATAACAGGTCAGTGACACCATACTGACCTGTCCATAAAATATGACAGATAAAATCATCATTTTAGCTAATGAAAGACAGGATCTCCCGGGCTTCCTGTTGTTGGGCGGAGCCTCCTTCACGTATCACTTCCTGCAGCACATCATTAGCCGCTTCCGCATCGCGTAAATCCAGATAAGCGCGGGCCATATCCAGCTTGATTGCCACATCCGGATCATCGGGTATTACAGCTGCTGCACTGCCAAACCCTGTTTCCGGCAAGTCATCAGCAGCCAGAGGATCAGGTACTACCGGATCACTAACCACCGGCTTCACCGCAGTATCTGTACTATTGACCAGTGAAGCTGATGAAGCAACAACTGGTGCCGGGCGACTACGCTGCCCCAGTAGCCAGGCTACCGGCAGTAACAGCAACATCAGCAACCAGAGTCCCAGTGAAGTCCATGACTGCTCCGGCGCCTTGGTAGGTGCCAGCGTCACATCTTTGGCAGCAGCAGCTTTAATCTGATCAATCTCAGTCTGCAAAACCACGTTTTGCTTGTCCAGCACATCCAGTTCGGTCCGTAAGGTTTCCAGATCAGACTCACCGAGAATCAGCTGATCTTTTGTAGCCTGTAAATCAGCAATTAACTGTTCATTATCCGCCCGCAGTATTTTCAGATCTACCTCGTTCATCATCAGCTGATTCTGTGCTGCTTGCAGATCAGCTGCTGCACCGACATTTTCACCTGTCCCAGCATTCGTTACCCGTTGTTGGGTCTGCCGCTGTTGCAGCCCGGTCAGCTGAGTTTGCAGTTCCTGCCGTTGCTGTTCCGAAGTCTCGAAACGACTTTGCAGTTCCTGTCGCTGTTGTTCTGAGGTCTCGAAACGGCTTTGCAACTGTGTCAGTTGCTCCCGGGTTTCTGTCAGTGCAGCTGATGCCTTGTTATCTGCAACCTGAGTATTATCCGCAGATGACTGCTGAGTCTGCTGTTGCTCAAGGGTAGCTTGCAGAGCTTGCAATTGTTGCTCCAGCCGTTGGATTTGTTCATCCTGCTGTTCCTTGAACTTTTCCAGCCGGGCAGTATTGACACGTAATAATTGATTTTCGCTCTCCAACTGCTGCAACTGTTTTTGCAATTTATCCTTTTCTACGGCAATATGCTGTAAGCGCTGCGCCAGTTTAGGATCAGGCTCAACCTGAGCAGGTTGACTGAGCTGAGAAGGTGCCTGTACCGTAGACAGACTCAGTTCAGCCAGCTCCCCGGTACCCGGTAGCTGCAATTTTCTACCGATAATCAGGAAGTTGATGTTGCCCTCTCTGAATGCCTGTGGATTCTGCTGCAGAATCAGCTGCATAATCGCATTGCGATCACGAAACTGCGGATAAGCACTTTGGACAATGGCACTTAAGGTATCATTTTCCTTTACCGTGATCGTCGTACCGGCCTGCGCAACTGCAGTACCAGTAACAACACTCAGCAGAAAGGCCAGAACCAGCGGACGAAAACGGAAGGAAATATTCATTAACTAACCAGTGTATCCATTAAATCAATCATAAACTCAGTGTCTTCCTGCTGCAAAATTTCCCAGCTGTCAAACCTGATATTAGCCAGTACATCACGCCCTTTGTCGTCATTGTCCATCTGCTTCAGAACTGTCTGGATCGCTGCATGATGCTCCTGCAAACGTGGCCCTGCTAACAGCACATGGCGGATGTCATAAATCTGGCTGCGAATCAGCTCTCTCAGCTGTGAGCGTACTAATGTAGAAAGGTTATCAAATGCCTCAGCCAGAAAAAATCCCACATCGGCATGCTGTATCAGTTGTTTTGCCACCAGAATATAGGTGTCTACCTGCTGTACCTGTACAGTGTCACGACTGATATCAGCCGGTTCCACCAGGATCATCCCGATCAGGTTAATATCCGGATCATCTGTGGATACCACAGTACACTGTGTCGGTAAATCTTCAACAACCTGTACCGCAGAGTCTGCTGCTACCGCAACCACTGCTTCATCCGCCCTTCCGGCCGGAGCAGCCAGTGCTTTAAAACCTTTTTCCCGCACCAGCATCGCAGCATCAAATGGATTGGCATAAATCAGATCAATCTCATCATTCTTGATCGCAGTACGCTGCTGCTGAAAATCATTATACAATTCCAGATGTATCGCTTTACCCAGTTGCCGCTGTAGCCAAGTATTAAATATATACCAGCCTGCAATGTGATCCGGCGGAAAATCGGGGCTGACCGTCATATTATAGCGCATTGTTATCCCTCCGCCTGTTTCATTTCAGCATACAAAGCGATGCATTCTTCTACCCGGGTACGTGAGGGTTTACGCCGTACTGAAGTGTAACCGACAATTTGCTGATCGCGGACATTGGGTATTACTGTGGCATATACCCAGTAATAGCAACCATCCTTACGTAAGTTTTTGACATAACCATACCATTTCTTGCCACTCTCAATGGTTTGCCAGAGATCACCGAAAGCAGCCGCAGGCATATCCGGGTGACGCAGGATATGATGTGGTTCACCGATCAATTCTTCGCGGCGGTAACCCGACATATCTACAAAAGACTGATTACAATGTGTGATCAGTCCTGCTAAATCCGTACAGGAAACAATTAGCTTTCCGTCAGGAAAAGGGACTTCCTGCTTATTAAAAAACACCTCCCGGACTGTTTTATCATGATAGCTCAGATGCATTTTTTCGCAGGGTGCAAGCACCTCTGCTTCCTGCATATCTTTCATCGCACTTCCTCCTTCAGACTGAAGTTTTATTGTTGTTTTTGAAGTGACAACCTGTATTAATGCTTGAAAACGTTAAATAAACTTAGCAATACCTTCTGCTGCCCGACGTACATCGAGAAATATTAGTCCCAGCCGTGCATTCGGTTTGGCCAGTACAGTCACCACCGCATCTTTACCAGCATGAGTCATCAGAATGTAACCGGTGGCCCCCTTAATCAATACCTGTTCCAGTGCCCCACGTGCTAACTCTTCGGCTGTCCGATCACCCAATGACAGAATAGCAGCACTCATCGCACCCACACGATCTTCATCCATCCCCGTCGGCAGCAGGGAGGCCATCATTAACCCATCGGTCGACAGTACGGCAGAGGCCTCAATATCAGCAGATGAGCCGTTAAGATCGCTTAAAATGGAATTCAACATTTCAGCACGCATTCAGTATATCTCCTTGATTTAAATTATAGTCGTTGCGCTAATATTACAGGCAGTTATGATTGCTATAGCTGTGTATTACCGTAACGGATTTCTAATGCCCAGATTAAATTTCTGAAAGCAGTTTGATTGAGCTGGGGTACACCTTCAATAATCAGCGTAAATCGATTCTGTTCAATGTAAACCGGCCAGAATCCGACTTCACTATTACCACCGGCCCCCACTAACCCCCATGCTCGCTGGCGATAACCCAGGTTTCCGCTCAGCAACTCTTTGTGGCGTTCATAAACTTCGGATAAATTTGCACTTAATGCTGCTAACTCTTCAGCAGCCTCATGCGGAAAACCGGCACTGCCCAGATATAAGCCCTGGCTTTCCGCCAGTACCGCTTTACCCTCATCCGAAAAAGTACGTAATAAGTCCGGCAGTGCCCGCTCCAGGGTTTCTTCAGAGGCCGCTTCCGGTTGTTCCTGACCGGAAATCAGCCCTGCCTCCTGTAACCAGTGGACAAACTCCAGTGCACGTTTTTTATTGAGGCCACTTAGCTTACAGGCCACACCCACATTAAACAGCGGAGTTTCCGGCTCTTTCAGCAACTGGTGCAAAAAATTCCTGCCCGGCTCAGTAGCACTATCCTGCACAGCGTAGTAAGCTCCCCCCGGTGTAGCACTTAAATATAAATTTTCACTAAGAATATATTCGCTCATCAGGTTGTTACTCCGGGATCAAGTGAGTAAAGCAGCGCCTGCAGCAATGCTGTCACATCACTGTTATCACGGGCATCAATCTCAAATACCGGTGCTTCTATTTCCAGTGCCTTCAACCAGTTCCGGTAATCACTAATACCCGGTTTTCGTTGTAAATCCATCCGTGTTACACCAACCACCATCTGTTCTCTGGCAATAAAGTCACGAAAAGCATTAGTGTAAAATTTCATGTCCCGGAAAGGATCTTTACGCGTATTATCCAGTAATAAAATCAGGCCTATACCACCTTTGGTCAGAATATCCCACATAAAGTCAAAACGCTCCTGACCCGGTGTACCGTACAGATGCACCCGTTCGTTTTCTCCCAGCTGAATCAGCCCGTAGTCCATTGCCACCGTCGTTTGCGGTTTACGGCTTTTGGTCATATCGGACGCATACTCATCTGTTTTGACGATTTTAATATCACTGATAGCATCAATCGCCGTGGTTTTACCGGCACCGACCGGACCGGTAAAGATAATTTTTTTGTTGGTGGTAGTCATAAATACTACTTAGAGCCCCCTCCGAGTAAACGTTTCAGCAAGCGTGAGAATAACCCACGATTCTTTTTCGGCGCAGCTTTCTGTTTATGTCCGGCTTTACCCTGATCCACTTCAAACAAGCCAAGCGTATGTGCTGCATTGAAAAAGGCCAGCACATAACGTTGCGGTACATTCAGCCACTCAGACATATCAAAGACATTACCCGGCCGCTGGCTCCAGAGTGCTGCAATCGGCATCACATGCGGAAACTGCTCCAGTCGGGTCAGATTTGGCCAGCTGCGCAGACGGAATGAAGACATTTCGGCATTGCGGCTGAGGCGGCCACGCGATGTCAGCAAACTCACCGTCCAGATCAAACCTTCCATATCATAAGTGTGCGACGCGTCCTGACGCACGACTTCCTCCAGCTCACTCAGCGTGCCGGTATCGGGCAAATGCAGTTTGGCTCTCCCGCCCTGAAGGGGTTTATCACACAAATGCATAAATGCGTCAGAATAAAGATCGATACTGCTGTAGGCCAGATTCACGTCAGGCATCAGCAGGATAAATGCACCATTTTCTTCCAGCACGACCTGTACATATTGCTTTGACTCACGGGAAAGCTTCAGTGCATCTACCAGACTGTTCAGCAGATAGTTTTCCGGTGTATAAAGCTGCGCACTTTCCTGCCAGTTGCCTGCTGTCAGCCTTTCCTCTGCCTCCCCACAAAGCATTGCCCAGCGCCGTTCCTGTTGCTCCTTATCCCGTGTACTCTCACCCGCCGGTGTCATCACCTGCCCGAGACTGATACCTTTACCCTCAGTTTTCAGAATAACTTCTTCATCACTCAACGGTTCCGGGATAAAGACATCTTCTGTCGTAATCAGCTGTTCATCAGCCTTGAAATTGTCTGCTGCTATTACCGAATCCGGTTCTGCCCGAGTGACAAAAGACCGCCTTTCTTTGGCTAACGATTCAGCACCCTGGTAGGTGGGCCGACCAGCACTGCTGCGCTTATACTCTCCAGACAGCCCAAAGACCTGTTTATCTTCACGCTGTGAGTCCAGTAAGGCCCGCAATGGTGACATATCACTGGCAAATTTCTGTTTTCCCGCTGTTACTTCAGCGTATTCCGTCTCTGTGTTATCTGGCAGCATTTTACGAATCTGTTCTGCCGACCGTACCAGTGCCTGAGATGTCAAAGGCTTCGGAACCCAGACGGTATTCCCGGTATCACTTTCCTTGACGGACAGCACAATCGCCGGGGTCGGAACCTGCCTTATCCTGTCCTGCCATTCCTGTTGTGCCCCGGGGTGATCAAAATCGACAATTAGTGCATCCGCTTCCTCAAGCGCCACCGGCTTAAAGATTTGTTTACCCGCCCCGGCGAAAAAGAACTCAAGAATCGCCCTGTTATGAGGGCTGATACTCAATAACGCCACTTTCAACGGATTGTTCGGTGAATTCAGCATAAATCCTGCCTGTTGTTATTTTTCCCTAAGCAGCATGACAAAGGTCGCCGACGGTTAGTCACCGCAGCCCCGATACTGTAAAAAATCATAGTATCCGCAACTTGTTTTGCATGCATACTCACCAAGTTTCAGCTCTCACTCTGGCCTCATGCCAGACTTCAGACAGCTCATACCCCGCTGCGGTCAGTGCCCCAGCGACTTCCTCCAGACGACTGCGATTGCGAGTATACTGATAGACGGTCAGTAGTTCCTGTTCCAGCTCAGGTGTGCTGCGTCCTTTTAGAATCTCGGTTTCCAATAATACCTGGGCCAGATCAACCTGGCCGTATTCCAGGTGATCCTGCACTTCCGCTAGTACATCAGCATAGCCGGAGGCTTCCTCCGCAGACGAACGCTGTTGCTGCAATAGCTTGTGTACCGGCGCTGCCTCTCCCGTTGTCAACATGGAGCCGTGCAACCAGCCACTTTCCCGCTCGGATACACCTTCATTCAGCCAGCCGTTGAACCGCTCATACGTCGCTTTGTCCAGTCGTTCCCGGCATTCTTCCAGCATCCGCTCACGAAGCATTTTGCCGGAACTGCCCAGTGCCAGAAACAAATCCAGCAATGAACCACCACTGCGGTTCAACAGGCTTTCCTGACTGGTCAGTAAAATGCGTTGCACATGAGCCCGCAGGTCATAGGGATAGCGGCGGATATGATGGGACAGAAAGCGCCACAACTGCAACAGTTCGTTTTCAGTACCCTCTCCGCTGCCGTTGTCAGCCAGCTGAGCCAGCCGTAACTGACGTGCCGCAACCGCTCTAAAAGGCAGGGGAACATGGGCAGAAGAAGCGATTGTTTCTGTGGAAAACAAATTCCCTAACATAAATAATCAACCAGTATAAACTAACTGCTTTACTGTCAGTGAACTGCCTGGATGACCAACTGGCGGCGTCACTTAACAGCTGAAACCAAACTTAACACTCCGGTATATTTTATAGCCTATTAAGTACAGGATTGATAAGATTTTTTGTATCTTAACTCATAAAAATCCGGCAAGATGTTTTTACTGGACATACGGTCATTTACCATACAAAAGTTATGCCGGGTAGTGACGCCCTTACCCGGCATCTCTGTTTGAGTACAGCAAATCGATAGCTTATTGCTTGATGTTCCGGCTGCTTTAAGTCAGCATTAATGCAGTGTGTACTGAAGTTCTTGTGGAGAGATAGTGTGCTTTACCTGACTATGCAGATCTTACTGGTCATTGTGTTAGCCACCTTGCTGGGTTTGTTCCTCGGTTGGTGGTCACGCGGGCTAATGGCTGATATACAGGCAGAAGAGGCTTATAGCGGTTCTGACGAAGTTGATCCGTTTGGTGCCCGTTCCCGTCTGGAACAGTGCCACCGGGATAACGCGGAACTCAGACGTGATCTGAAGGAACTGGAAGAACAACTGGGACAGATGGAACGGGCAGAACATCTGGGACAGGAGGAAAGTGTGCTGCTTGAGCAGCTGCAGGCGGCAGAATTACGCGCCAATGCTTTAATGGAAGACATTCAGGCCCGCGATGATACAATTGCTATTCTTGAAGGCGAACTTAAAAAATTACGCTAACCGCTGTGAAAGTACAAATTTTATACAAAAAAAGCGCACAAAACTCAGGAGATCAAGATGACAAAAAAAAATTCCGGGACGGGTTCTGCTTCCCTGTTTGAGACAGACATTGAAATCGTCGGTGATGTTTCTTTCGCCGGAGAACTGTATCTACAGGGGCGGGTGAATGGCAACCTGGTGGCTCCCAATGATTCCAATGCCTCGTTGTTCCTGCAGGACAACAGTGAGGTCATCGGAGAAATCCGCGTACCCCTGCTGGTCGTATCTGGCAAAATCTCAGGTGATATTTTCTCCACCCGGCGCATTTCACTGAAATCAACCGCTGAAGTTGTGGGCAATATTCATTATGCAGAAATCCATGTCGAACAGGGGGCAACCATTAACGGTAGTCTGGTATCGCTGCGTGAACTGGAAGGAAAGTAAGCCTCTACCTCTACTCCATTATGCCGGAATCTCTTATGTCGTTCTACAAGCATCATGTTTTCTTCTGTACCAACCAACGCACCAATGGTGAGTCAGGTTGCGGAAATTTTAATGCACAGGCAATGCGTGACTACGCCAAACAGCGCTGTAAAACACTGCGCTTACACAAAAACGGTCATACCCGCATCAACACCTCAGGCTGCCTGAATCGCTGTAAACAGGGACCTGTCATCGTGGTTTACCCCGAAAGCACTTGGTACACCTGGACGGACAAACAAGACATTGATGAAATCATTAACAGCCATCTGGTTAATGGCAAACCTGTCGAAAGGCTGATGCTGGACTGAACATGCTGGTATTAACCCACCTGCCGCATTATGGTCGTCTGATCCGCATCGAACGCCCCATTGGTTCCTACCTTTTGCTGTGGCCGACACTCTGGGCCCTGTGGATAGCCTCAGTTGGTATTCCGGACATAAAACTGCTCATCATTTTTACACTGGGCGTGTTTATTATGCGCTCAGCAGGCTGTGCCATTAATGACATCGCTGATCGTCATATTGACGCTCATGTTGAACGTACCCGTGACCGACCACTGGCTTCCGGGCTCATCACCCTGCGGGAAGCCATTGCCGTCTTTGTCATATTGGTACTGGTCGCATGGGTTTTGGTCCTGCAACTTAATCTGCTCACCATTGCCTTTTCATTTGCTGCCATGCTGCTGGCCGCTTCCTACCCCTTTATGAAACGCTATCACCACCTGCCGCAAGTTTATCTTGGTATGGCCTTTTCAACAGCGATTCTTATGGCCTTTACTGCAGTGACCAATGCATTACCGCCATTGAGTGCCTGGTTGTTGTTCATTGCCAATCTGCTCTGGACAACAGGTTATGACACCATGTATGGCATGTGTGACCGTGAGGATGATCTGAAAATTGGTGTTAAATCAACAGCCATTTTATTTGGTGATCATGACCGGTTGTGGGTCGGTATCTTACAACTGGGTACACTGCTCATGCTCAGCATTGTTGGGCAATTAAACGAACTGGGCATCTGGTTCTGGTTATCACTACTGGTTGCCACCGGTTTTTTTATTTATCAGCAATACCTGATTCGTAATCGTGATCGCTGGCTGAGTTTGCGTGCCTTTCTGAACAATAATTGGGTCGGTATGACATTATTTTTCGGCATCGGACTGGATTACGCACTACGCTAAAAAATAAACTTTTGCCGTATTGCCGAGTCAGAATCAGAACCATAATATTTCAAGGTAATTTGAAGAGGTAATCACATGACAGCTAAACAATTATTTCACACCAGCCTGCTGACAACCCTGTTGTTATTCGGTGCAGGAAACAGTGTTGCAGAAGAAACCACCTATAACCAGATCAGCTTTTCAGTCAGCGCAGAAAAGGAAGTGGAAAATGACGTACTGACGGCCGTGCTGTTTGCCAGCCAGACAGGACAGGACACGACAATACTGGCTGATGCGGTGAACAAGGACATCACCTGGGCAATGGAGATCGCCAAACAGCAGAAAGTTGTTGACAGCCACACGCTTAATTACACCACTAACCCGGTATATAAAAATGGCCGCATTGATGGTTGGCAGGTACGTCAAAGTATCGAACTGAAAAGCAAAGACAGTAAAGTACTCAGCAGTCTGCTGGGTAAACTGCAGCAGAAACTGCGGGTGCAATCCATCGCCTACAGTCTGTCTGATGAAGTGCGTAAAGCCACCGAAGAAACTCTAATCAGTAAAGCACTGGCTAACTTCAAAAACCGTGCGGCACAGGTACAGGCGAATATGGAACGCGCCGAATATCGCGTGGTGCAACTGGATATTCAGACCGCAGGTGATATGCCTCAGCCGATGTTCCGTGCTGCTCACGCAGAAGGAATGATGATGGCTGCCGCACCGACGGCACCCAGTCTGGATGCAGGTAAACAGGTTGTTCAGGTTACGGTTAGTGCCCGGATTGAACTCTCTGAAAAATAATCATAAAAGCCGGTAAATTCTGTTTGCGATCAAGGGGACTGATTTGGTATAGTTCTGCCCCTTTCTCACAATCCGATTAACATGAGGACACGGTATGAAGCCTGGTATTCATCCAAATTATAGAGAAGTCGTCTTTCAGGATCTGGCCAGCGGC
>PDWI01010033.1_pt1 | contig 10697 bp, 9 predicted proteins | sample 1430891 | NCBI WGS metagenome assembly PDWI01 (sample SAMN01162508, study PRJNA174530) | Oral metagenome, whole genome shotgun sequencing project. | biome: Marine environment; feature: Marine mammal; material: Swab sample of the gingival sulcus; isolation source: swab sample of gingival sulcus... | reverse complement strand
GTATGGCTGTTCGCCATTTAAAGCGGTACGCGAGCTGGGTTCAGAACGTCGTGAGACAGTTTGGCCCCTATCTGCTGTGAGCGTATAGAAATTTGAGAAGATCTGTTCCTAGTACGAGAGGACCGGAATGGACAAACCTCTGGTGTATCGGTTGTCAGGTATACTGGCACTGCCGAGTAGCTAAGTTTGGAATAGATAACCACTGAAAGCATCTAAGTGGGAAGCCAACTTCAAGATTAGATTTCTCTGCCTCGAGCAATAAATCCCCTTCGAGACTAGGAGGTTGATAGGTTGCAGGTGTAAGAATAGTGATATTTTTAGCCAAGCAATACTAATAGGATGAATGGATTTTATAATTATATTATCAATTAATTTTATATTAACTAGCTTTAACTATTCAGATTATAGAAAAGAAATAATAGCAAACAAAGAATTGATGTTAGGTTCTTGGTAGTTATTACTGTTGTGGTACACCTGTTCCCATCCCGAACACAGAAGTTAAGCCAACAAATGCCGATGGTAGTGCATCTCGTAGATGTGTGAGAGTAGGTAGCTGCCAAGACTTTAATATCAATTTTTTGAAATATTGAGCACGTGTAGCTCAGTTGGAAGAGCAGTGGCCTTCTAAGCCAAAGGTCGTAGGTTCGATCCCTGCCACGTGTACCATTCTATAAAAGAAAAAATAAAAAATTAGAGTTAGAGTTATAGAAAAATTAAAGCTAAATTAGGAATTGAAAATAAAGTTTTTTACTTAAAAATCAAAAATATATAAATAAAAAATCGGGTGATTAGCTCAGTTGGCGAGAGCATCTGCCTTACAAGCAGGGGGTCGGGGGTTCGAATCCCTCATCACCCACCATTTTAAACTTTTTAAAGAAAAGTCATTAGTTTTAGTTAAGCTGATGGCTTTTTTTGTTGGTTCTAACCTACTTTTATTGTTATCATTTTTTTCAAGCTCATCTTTTATAACTTTAAACCAAGGTTCTATACTTAAAGCCAAAACTCAATCTTTTAATATAAAGTTATTACCTAATCAAGAAAATATCTCTTTTTTCTTATTTATATTTCATTCTTCAAATGCTTTTTTAGCAAAAAATGCAAATTCAAATATTTTCTCAGTAATTTTTAGACTTTTTTGTTTATTTATATTTAATTTATCTAAACCTTGTTTTAATTTTGTTATTTCATTATTAATTTCAGATTTTAAATCAATATACTCATCATTTCAAATTAATTCATCTAATAATTTATTTGTAAGTACTTTTAATCTTTTTTCTTTTAACTCTATAGTATTATTGATACTTTTAACTTTTTTTAAAGTATTATTAATTTCATTATTATAGTTTTCTTTTATTACTTTTAAAATCCATTCTTTGAACTTTGGTAAAATAGTAAGAGAATTTAATATATTTATTATCTGTTCTTCCATTAATTCTAATCTAATAGATTTTTGATTACATCTAATATGTTTTTTCTTTCTAGTACAATGGTAATATGTATATTCTCTTGTTTCTCAAGTTGACTTTATTTTTTTAGTCTTTACTTCTGCAGTTATTAAACATCAACAACATCAGCATTTTATCATTCAAGTATATGAAAATTCTCTATTTTTTGGCTTATGTTTCAAAGAAGACCTTTTTCATAATATTTTTTGGACTTTATTAAATTCTTCTATTGTTATCATTGGTTTATGTATTCATTTTATTAATTCTCAATTTTTCAAAAAATATCAAGTATAAAATATATTTGTTAATAATCTATATATAGATGACCTAGATAATGGATTTCATCAAGATTTTCTTCTTTTTGGAGTTCTTAATCACCATTCTTCATTAGCTATTTTAACTATTTGTGTTGGTAAATATGATTCTGTAAGCATAAGTTCCCATATATTTCTTATTAATGAAAATCTTTTTTCATCTGTTATCACAGTTCTATTTACAATATCATTTAAATATCAAATAGGAACTCTAGTTGGTCTTATTCATTTATCATATTTACTATTCAATCATCTTATAACATTTTTTGATAAATCTAATAAATACTGATTAGCCATTCAGCTTTCAACACTCATTAAAAGTCAACTATCATTTTCATTATATTCTCTATCACTAGTTATTATTTTATTTATCTCATTTTGCTGTAACATAAATTGTATAGTTCAAGAGTCAACTGGATTTCTTGATAATCTATCAAATTTCCAAGTAATAATATTTTTAGACTTTCATTTTTTAATATCATTTATCATTTCATTAAACTTTTCTCTTCAAGGTGCTTTTGCTGATTTACTTTCTATATATTCTCAAACTATTTTAAATCAGTTTTGTTTAGCAATTTTTTTCATTACTTTTATTTGGTCATCAATTGACTGAACTTGCTTTTCATCACTTTCTGATGATTTTCTTACATATAGTAAATATTTTTCTATTTTCATATTGTTTAAAATTATTATTAAAGTGAAAATAAACTTTTCTATTTTATACTTTTTTGGCTTAAAGTACAATAAAAATACTTATTTTATATTAAGGTAACAAAGTAACATAGTAACAAATAAGAATTAAATGTTTCTATGTTACCTTGTTTTTTTATTTATTTTATATTTTTATTTATTCTTTTTATCTGATATCATTTACCAGTTTTCTCTCAAATTCTTATTGTTTTTACTGGATATCTTGAAGAATGTTTGAAATATTTATTAAAATCACATTCTTCTTGATAAGTAAATCAAGCATATAAAACATATTTTTCAATATAATTATCTATTAAATCTTTTTTATATATTTTATCTATTTCCGGATACTTTTCTTCAAACCAGTCCCAAAACTTATTAGCCTCATTTTGACTTCTTTCTTCTAATTCTTTTTTATCTTCATTTTCTAATGTTTCTAATTTTTTATATTTAATTACTTCAGAAAAATTTTCATATAACCAAGCTAAATAATTACTTACAATTTCTTTATCTCTAATAGTTTTATTTATCTTTTCTCAATCTTTTAATTTAGTATCTGATTTTATAATACAAAATCTTCTATTTCATCTATATTTATCATCTAATTGTATTGGTTGATTTGAGTTAGAAGAAATGAAAAACCAAGCTATATTTTCTGTTTGATATTGTTTTTCTCATTTCTCATTAACTGTTATTTTTTCAGCTCAAATTATATTTTTTAATTTGTTTAATATTTTCATATCAGAATTAGTATTATTTGTACTTATTTCATCAAAACTAACTACTAATTTTTTTCATTTATAAGTATCAAAATTTCAACTAATTTCTCTTTGTCATAAATTTCACAATATATTTTTTTCTCAAAATATAGTAGATAATAGACTTATAAAAGTTCATTTTCAACTTCATCAAGCTCAATAGAAGACTATTGCTGGTATTGTAAAATCATCAATATGAGTGTATTTATATAAAATAGATTTATGTAAATAGTCTATATTTTCTTTTTTATATCAACATAAATTCTCTATAAGTTTTTTTATGTTATCATCTAAAATTGGTGTACTAGATTTATATATAAACTCATCTTTATTTAATAGATTAAAACATCACTCTTTTCAATTTTCTGAATAACATAAATCATCATAAGTTTCTAAATATCAATATCTTCTTAAATTTTTTAAATCAAACTCAGTGCACATTAAGTTATTAGCTACATCTCTTGGTTTAAAGAGTTTATCTTGCTCTAACCAATAAAAACTAGCAACACTTTTAATATAAACATAAGTATCAGTTAAATCTTCTACTATATGGTCTAACTTTTTTATAAGATTTTCATAATTTTTCGATTTTTTTTTATTTTTCATAATTATTTAATTAAAGATATAAATTTTTTAAATGCTTCTTTGTTATCTATATTTTCCATATATGATATAAAATTTATAGCATTTCATTTTTTTCAACATCAAAAACAGATGAATATATTATTATTTTTGTATATATGAAATGAAGCTGTTTTATCTCTATGGTCTGGAAAAGGACAAATATAATTTTTTTTAGTATTTTCAATATTTTTCAAAGATGAATAATATCAAATTATTTTTTCAATTGGTATAGAGTTAATATTTACACTTTCATATTTATTACTTTTTGTCAGAAAATCAGTAAAATTAAGAATATAAAAGTTATTTAGTCTTTCTAATATTTCTCTTTTATCTTCAACTTCTTCTCAATTATTAAAAAAATATAATATTTGTTCCAATAAAAATTTTTCTAATTCATTTCAATTGATATAGTTTTTAGATTTTTTTAATTTATTAAGTTTTATATTATAAGAAATTCTAACTCTGTTATAATCAACTCTAAATGACTTAATAAATTTTTTTAATTCATCTTTTGATAATCAATATAGGAAGTTTTGTTCTATATAATAAGAATTATTTTTTTCTAAATATTCTTTTTCTAGTTCTTCTATATTTTTTATATTTATTTCTTTTATTTTTTTCATACTATATAATTATAAGGTAAAATATTTTTTATTAAATTTACCATTTTATGTCAAGCTTCAAAAGCTTGTTCATCTGATAACTTAATGTTTAATTCTTCTTTATAAATATGTTTTAATTCATTTATATTTTTTTCAGTTAATAACATTCCTAAATCTATTATTAATTATTATAATTTTTAAAACTATAATTTAATAACAAAAAAGAAATAGAAACTTAATTATTTCTATCTCTCTTTTTAATATATATTTTTCCTTATTTTAAGGTAATGATATTTAAAATAAATAAATTAAAAAACTATTCTACATACTCACTTTTAATAATTTTATAAAACTTTTTTTCTATAAGTTTTATTTTTATATGGTTATCTAATTTTCAATCTTTTATTTTTTTTCTTAAAGTTGATAATGCCTTTTTAAAAGCACCTTCAGTTGTTTTTAAAATTTTAATTAAACTACTTTTTGATATTCATCAATCTTTATCAAATTTTTTTATTTCTTTTATAATATTTCTTTCGTTATTTGTAAATTTTAATATTATTTTTCAATCACTATTTCTTATATATTTATCAGTCATTTTAACTTTACTATCTATTGATATTTCTACTATTGGTAAAACATTTTTTACAAAGTTATCAAAAGACTTTTTATTACTATATGAATAAAATATTAAAAAATCTTCTAATATCTCTCTATCTAAATTATAATTATTTCATAAAAAGATTATATTTTCAGGTTGAACATTTTTTCTAAAATAATAATATACTTTATTTTTTAGTAAATATCAATAAATTATCTTATCTATAATTTCTAAGTCTATTTTGAATAACTTTTTTTCTTCTAAATAACAAAATACATTCTTTAAATATTCCCATTTTTCTATATTTTTATAAAAATAAATAGCAAAAGGAATAATAGTTGAGTTTTTATTAGCTTCTGATATATATTCACTTAAATCTTTAATTGGTAGTCATTCTTCTTTATATCTATTTCATTGTAAATGATGTACTTTATTGAATGATTCTATATATCTGTATTTTTTTAATAAATTTAATCATTCATTTAAATCACTTAATAATTTATCATTTATTTTTTCCTTATCAAATAATAAATACATTTTATTATTATCAATTCTACTTAAGATAGAAGCTCTACCTAATATTGGTATAATACATTTATTTATTTTTAAGGGTTTTATACTTTCAATTATTTCCATAAAAAAATATTTACAAAATACTATTAATAAATATAATCAAAAAGCCAAAATATCCAAATTATTTGATTAAAAATCAAGATAGGGCAACTTAGTTGCTTTGCCTTTTTGGTTTTTAATCAAATCGGATGTTTTGGCTAACATTTAAGCACACTAAGTTGTCCTTTTTTGTTAGCTAAATTGTTTTTAAATAATGATTTTATTTTATTAACTTTAATTATATGGAAACTAAAAAATGTCCTTATTGTTTTGAAGAAATAAAAAGAGAAGCTATAGTTTGTAGATATTGTCAGAAAGATATTTGAAACATAAAAAAAATAGAATTTGAAAAAAAGATAAGTAAATATGAAAATTGGCTTAATCAAAATTACCCTCAATATAATATCTCATATAAAGACTATGAAAATAAAAGTATTACAATTAATGCTAAATATAAAGATTTTAGTATTTTAATTTTAATAATACTACTTATTTGTTGAGTTATTCTATGAATTTTGTATGCAATAGTTGCTTGAAGAGAAAAAAATGAAACAATTAAAGTTTATTTTTATGATGAATGAAAGGTAAAGAAAGTTAGTAATAGTTCATTTAATTATTTAAAATCAAAATACAACAAATTTCAAAAAGTATGAATTTTAAATTTTGAAAAAAACAAAGAAAATAGTAAAAACAAAAATGAAAAAACTATTAAAAATGATATTAATGATAATGATAACAATTTAAAAAATAATATTAAGAAAATTTTTTCAATATTTTTCACATCTTTTATGTCTATATTTACAATACTATTTATTTTTGCCTGAATAAAAAGCAACTCTATTGTAAGTATGATTTTGCTTATTATAGTTTGATTAATGCTTATACCTTTTACATATAAAAAACTTAAAAAAAGTATAAGTAATAATAAGAGATTTTCTAATATTAATAACAAATTTTATATATATTATTTATTAGTTTTATTTATTTTCTTTTTTATATGAATTTCAAATTTTGATTATTCAAAGTCTTCAAATGAAAATGATACAAAAAATAATTATAAAGAAAACAAAAAAGAAGTTAATAATAAATTTAATAGTGAAATTAAAGAAAATCTGGAAGAAACTAAATTTTGATTTACAGAATTAGAAAGAAAAACTATATTTTTAGAATTATTGAATATAGAAATAAAAACTGACAAAGAATCAGAAAGCAAATTTCCTACTCATTATAAAAAATGACTAAATATATCTAATAAAGAATTAATAAATAATGTTCAAAAAAAGATTGATTTTTATGATAAATTAATAGAAAAAAGAAAAGCAAAAGTTTATAAAAAATATAATATAGATAAAAAAATACATATAGAAATTACTAAAGAGTGAATAAATAAAAATTGGGATTTACAAAAGTAGTTTTAATTAGTTTTTGATTTAATTTTTAAAGTGATTTTTGTGTCTAACTAGTTTTTTTAACTTTTTAAAATAAAATGTAGATTAATTAAATTGAAAAAATTTAAAGAATCTATATAATTTAAATAATAGAATTATAAATAAAAGAAATGATAGATATTTGGGATAAATATATAATTCTTATTAAAGGTATCTATTACTAAAATAGTTAAATTTTATTTTTATTGTACTATTAAAATAAAGTAAGATTTAACTATTATAAGCCAATGTATTAATAGGAAATCTTTTAATGAGATATTCAAATATTCTTTTTTATATAAAGTATTAGATTTTATTATTTTATTAAATAAAAATATGGTTAAAACCGTGATATCAGCATTTAAAAAATTTCAAAAAGAAATAGTTAATTTAGATTCTGAGGATACTAAGAATGCTAGAAATAGTAGAGATTGGTTAGTAAAAAAGATATTTAAATTTGAAGAAGATTATGATAATTTTCCAAAACTATATAAGGATAAGCAAATATTTTTTGGTTCATTTTCAAGAAAAACTAAAAAGAGACCATTAGATGATATAGATATTATAATTACAATTAGTGCTGAATGATGCACTTATTTAGAAAAGGATGATACTATAATTATTAATGTTCCTAAAGATTGTAGTAATTTATATAATTTAGTTAATGACAAGACACATATACTTAACTCAAAGAAAGTTTTAAATTTATTTAAAAATAAACTTTGAGATATTTCTCAATACTCTAAAGCAGAATTAAAAAGAAATGAAGAAGCTATAATGTTAAATTTAACTTCTTATGAATGGAAATTTGATATAGTTCCAGCCTTCTTTACGTCTCAAGATAGTTTTTGAAGAAATTACTATATTATTCCAGATTGAAAAGGTGATTGGAAAAAAACAGACCCAAGAATAGATAAGTATAGAGTTACAAAAATAAATATTAAAAATAAATCTATAGTTTTAAATGTTGTTAGACTAGTGAAATATTGGAATAATAGAGCTACAATGCCTTCAATGCCATCATATTTATTAGAAAATATGATATTAAATTATTATGATGAAATAGATATAAATTTTGTAACTGATTTTGTCGATATAGAATTTATAAATGTATTATCTTATTTAGAAGATAATATATATAATGAAGTTGATGACCCAAAATGAATTCAATGAAATTTAAATCAAATGGAATCTTGAGACAAATATAAAATAAAAAATAGAATAGTAGAGGATATTGAAAAAGGGGAAAAGGCTAGAGAATATGAGAGTGAATGAAAACATAGAGAATCAATAAATAAATGGAAAGAAGTTTTTTGACCAGAATTCCCAGATTATGAGTAATGTTTTAATTATTAATTGTACATATAATGTTTATCCCATTTAAATCATCATTTGATAATGCTAAGAAATTAGAAAGATATTCTAATTTTTGTTTATATATTTTTTCATTTATATTGATATTAATATTTTTTATTAAAGAAAAAAATATTAATAATTTTTTATATATAATTAGTTCTTCTTTTGTTATTTTTCATTATTTTTTATTAATAATTAAAAAAATTATGCTTTTTAATACAGAGATAAAAAGAAGAATAGACTTTATTGACAATTCTTTTAATACTTTATTATGAGAAGAAAGGTCTAATAAATACTTTTCAAATGACAATTTATCTGGATGAATTTATAAAGCTTTTGTCAATTCCTTTGAAAGCTTATATTTTACATTAAAAATATCTAAAAAAATGTTAAAATGAATATTGTTTAAATCATTATTAATACTTACTTTGGCAATATTATTTTTAATTATAAATTGAGATAGTGTAGAAAAAATTGTATATATAATACATTTGTCTCTACCTATAGTTTTATTATTTGAAATTATAAAACACTTCTTCTTTATTTTCATTTTATTAAAACTATATGAGAATTATAGGAATATATTTAGTAACTTAAATTGTTGAGTTTTGCTAAAACAAAAGATTCCAGAGATGATTAATATGATAATATGATATGAATCTTTGATAATTCGGTGAGGAATATTATTGGATACTGAAATATATAATAAAGAAAATTCCAAATTATCTAAAAATTGGGAAAGAATAAAGAAAGAATATAATATTACAAATTAGCTTACTTTAGGAATATTTATATGTCACTCGTACTGTTCCACTTCAGTTATAATACTTTTCACTATGTTCCACCATTTAATAAAAATTAAAAAATGTTAAAGAATTTTCTTTAACATTTTTTTTGTTTGATAGAGTGAAAAAATAAAATTAAGAAAAAATCTTTTGTCAATTATTTTGGAGTATAATAAAATACAAAAAAACTTTTTTTTTACCTTAAAAATTAATGCGAGAAAAATCTTAAATAAGCAAAAAATATAGTAATTATTTTCTATAAAAATAACATAAATTATAGCTTTTTTATAAATATAGAATAAAACTTTTTTGATTATTGTAAATCTAAAAAGTGTTAAAAATTTTGACATAAGGGGGGAATAAATGTATAATTCCACTTGTATACTTTATATATTAACAATTATGTATATGAGAATAAATTTAAAAGAAGGTTTTACCCTTATAGAACTTATGATAGTTATGGCCATTATTTGAATACTTGCTGTTACAATTATACCTCAAATAGCAGGTGCTCCAGCAAGAGCTAGAGATACAGGTAGGATAGCATGACTTGCAAATACTAGAGCTGTACTTGAAACATATTATGGTGATAATTGAGTTTTTCCTGCACCAGAAACAGCAGGTTGTCTAAGTCAATCTAATTGAACTCTAACTAATGCTAATTTTGCATCTCTTTTTAGTAAATGAAAAGCTCCTAAAGATCCTCAAAATGCTAATGTTTCAGCTCCATGTAATGTAGGATGATCTTTAGGTTATGTAACATTATCAAAAAATGGTACAGCTGAAACTAGTTATTTAATAACTACAAATGTAGAAACTGACCAAAAAGCAAATACTAATTATGCAGACTTTTCACCAGCTCCTCCTTTAACTTATAGTGGTGCTGCTACGGTTGTTTGAGCTTATAGCTGAGTTACTACTATTCCTGGTACTGATTCTTTGTATGCAGAAGTTTATTAAGATAGCTTTTTAAAAAAATAAAAGGACTTTTTGTCCTTTTGTTTTGTTTATATTAATTTTATAATATTGTAACTATGAAAAAAATATTACTTAGTATAGTTGCTTCTATTTTTATAGTTTTTTCTTTTGCTCAAAACTCTTTTTCTTATAGTGATGAGTATTCTGATATAGCAGATAGAGTATTTCAAAAACTAGAATCTAGATATGCAGATTATTCAGATATTAAAAAAATGATTTTTTATAATTATCTAATAGTAAAATTAGATAAAATATCACAAGAAATAGATAATTATGAAATAAAACAAATAATTGTTCACTTAAAAAGGAAGTTAGTTGAATCTTCTGATAATTTAACTTCAAATACTGTTTCAACTGCTTCTGATTTAGATTCTTCAAATGTAGATGTATGAACATCTAATGTTTGAACTTCTAGTGAAACATGTTCTTATAAATGGGTTTGAAAGAAATTATGTGTAAGTCCTTGAATATCTACACCAAATCTAACTTGTAATAGTAGTAGAGTTTG
>PDWI01010032.1_pt1 | contig 10697 bp, 5 predicted proteins | sample 1430891 | NCBI WGS metagenome assembly PDWI01 (sample SAMN01162508, study PRJNA174530) | Oral metagenome, whole genome shotgun sequencing project. | biome: Marine environment; feature: Marine mammal; material: Swab sample of the gingival sulcus; isolation source: swab sample of gingival sulcus... | reverse complement strand
ACAGAGAATCATCACCATAATGAGTACAAGCAACAAAAGTCCCAGTAAAAAATGCATATAACCTCCCTACAAATGTCATCAAAGCAACTAACCACGTTTATAAATTCAGGGACATCTTTTTAATTAAATGAGAAATTCAATATGGTGTCCCCTTAATTCTGGGTCCATGCCCTAAACTCCTGATCCTCATTGGCCTTTTCCTTAATAAACAACATTATTATTCTCTGCCATTGGTTCCTCCCTCTAGAAGTGGAATTTCGTCAAAAAGACTATCTCGACGCCTACCTTCCTCATGTTCTTCCGGTGTAATATTTTCAGCTTTTGCAAATTCAATAGCAGAGGTCATATCAACCTTCCCTGCCACTTTATAACCGCAATAATGTTCAATGATATATTTGCTGTCTCGGCCAGCACCACTATTTATGGCAATATGATAGATACGCTTCCTTTCTTCCAGATTTGGAACTCTTTTATATGCTGGTTTGCCCTTATCTGGTGCATAAAATTCCTGCCTTAGCTTAATGTATTGGGCAATCGAAGCGTTATTGCAGTTAAAATTGCCAGCATGAATTTCCCCAAGAATCAAATTATGAAGAGTTATCAACAAGGTCAACTGCGACAAAACCATCAGTTTTGGATTGTCATGAACTATCCTGGGGGCATTTTTATCCTGCCATTTTAATCGCAGATCATTTACCCATTTCACTACAAGCCGGTAACGTTCAGTCATTTCAGGCATTTTAGCCATTCTGGTCGCTGAACCCAGGAATTCTCCGCTGTAAAAGCCATCATAAAGAACATAACTAAAAGCCAGCCCAACAAAGCTTTCGAGGTACTTGTCTTCCATCTCCCTATCGGCAAAGGGTCTGGTTGCCATGGACTCAAGGCAAAACCAGTATTGATCCAGAATTTTTATCATTTTAGGGGATGGTCTATTTTTTCTGACACCAAAATACATCCAATCTTTTTTACCAAAATGATAATGGAACCAAAGATGTTGCCAGACACCTGCTTCCCCATCATTTTCCGGCAGCAAGGCCACTCCCTTGTTATAGATCAGCCACTGTAAACTGGTAAGCGGTTTTATAAATGGCAGCTCGGGATGAAAAACACTGGTCAGTATGGACTTGTAGACATTCACCGTTTGACCAGCAATAAAATATTCTTTGGCCTTCAGGTTGGCGTTATTATCACCCATCCATTGAAAACGAAGGTGAAGGTACATATAAGAGGTGGTAACTACGATCACAATACAGGCTCGAAAAAAAATCCTCCGACATCTCTGCCAGTTGATACGGGCTCCCTCAAGTGGTTTGCCTGCTTTTTTCAGCTTTCTTTTTTTACGAAAATTGCCATAGAGTAACAGCAGCCCATAGCAAAAAACAAAATAAAGCAGGAGCAGCCCCATAGTACACAGTAAAAAGAATATCCCTCCAAAAATATGCCATGTAATTGCCATAATAATTATTCCTTAAGCGTTTCTTTGATGGCCTCGTAAAAAGTCAAAAACAGAAAAACCGCCACTAGTAATTTCAGTAAGTTACATATAGCAAAATCGACCAAAATGGGCTTTTTACTAATCCATCAGTCATTCGATTAAGACTATGCAAAAATAAATTCCAAATGAATGCTTTTGTGGTCGTTAGACAATCCAGTCATCCAGAAAGTCATTGGAAATATCAATATCCACCGAGTTATACAATGGAGCTTGCTCCACCACTGCACCATTTTGTAATAATTTGAACTGCACCTTGCCGGTCTGGGGCTCTTTCAGGGCAGCAAGCGGAATCTGCATTTCAATAAAGTCTGCGGCCGCACATTGCAGACCTGCCAGAGCGGCCTGGTCCATCGTTGCCGCACCGGGGGGATCTGTAAATTGATATTCAATACAATGGGCGGCAGGACAGTTAATTTCTACCTGCAAGATCATACCGGAACCAATGAGTTCTGCCATTTCTCCCTGCAATCGAAAGTATAAAAACCGGTGATCCCGGCCCCAGAAAAATTCTTTCAGATAGCGTTTGTCGGTATGCATGGAACCCATATCATAGGTCAGATCAAAATGGGCGGCCCCCATCCACTCGAAAAAACTTGACTGCTGTCCGTCAATCCGCGGGCTGATATAGCCTGACATGGGTTTTAATAATCCGCTCCGGCAGGTTTTTTTGATGGGAAGATATAGCTGCGAAGGAACGGACATACCTGCCAGTTGATACATATTGATCAGATGCGACCGAAAAATCCGGTCAAAGACATCGGCCTGAACACTGAAATGGTCATCACCATACCACCAGAACCAGTCGCTGCCCTGGGCAATGCGAAGCTCATTAAGAACAAGCTGCCACTGCTGCTCAGGAATCTGCTGTCTTTGCCCGGAGACCGCCTGCCAGGCACAGGCCAGAAGCTCCCAGGCCTGATTTTTTTCCTGATGACCTATCCAGGTGGTAAAGTCCCCATAAATCCAGGAACCGGCCCGAATGGCAGGCAGGGGCTGATAGGTAAGGTCAGGATGAGCAAGACTTTCGGCAAAGGTTAAGGTTTTTATCCAGCCGCAGTCTGATAATTTCCGGTACAGGGCATTAAAAAACGGAGCCGCATTTTCAGGATAAAATTCCCAGGCATTTTCGCCGTCCAGAATAACCGATACATGGGGATTAAAATCACACTGCTCATAAATATCCCGTAATCTTTCCACAAAATCAAGGGCCGCCCTTTCCGCCTCCATAGAGCTGTAGGTAAAGCCGATTAAATCACTCAGCCCCTTGTCCCGGCAAAACAGGGTAATCTGTCCCTTAGCACCGGAAATTTTATGCGGTTTATATAAATCCTGCCGATTACGGGCCGTGCCAAGGGATTGAAACAGGACATCCTCATCACTGGCAATCCACTGGATGCCGCAGGAAGCAAAAAGTTCTGCCGCCGCCTGGCTGACACTGCCCTCGGCCGGCCACATTCCGGCAAGGTTATGCCCAAATACCGCCTGCACCTGATCAATCCCCTGCTGCACCTGCCAGTTGGCATCATCGGCAAAGGCAGGGCAGGCAGGCATGGCGATCTCCGGTCTGGCCTCCCTGGCCGATGCCGGATCCAGCAGCAGGGGCAGGATGGGATGATAAAACGGCGTGGCGGAGATTTCTATCTGCCCGTTTTCCAGAAGTTTCTTATATATGCCGGTAATCTCTCCCATTTTTTTCAGCAATTCACCCAGCAGGCTGTTTTTCTGCTCCTCGGAAAAATGTTGCTGCTGAAGAAGCTCCTGCACCAGTGAAGAATTTTTTCTTATATAATTACCTGTCCAGACAAGGAGAAACAGCACCTTCAAATCCAGAATATCCTGGCGGTCAAGGCCGCGTGCGGCGGCATCCGGCGAGGGAAATTGTTTATAACGCTGATAGAGCTGATTATACCTGCTTAAAGGCCGAATCATATGCATCTCGTTAGCCATAAATAGTTGGGGCAAAAGCTCGGTTTTTTGGGACATATCCATCTGGCCGGTATCCATGCGGATCAGCTCCAGCAGCGGGTCATGGGCCTTGCCCGCCGCATAATCTTCGATCTGCACCAGCAGGGACGGAGCAAAATTAAATACCGCCTTGATCTCCGGCCAGGCGGCCAGATAATAAGGCATATCACCATAATCCTTGATCCCGTGCAAAAATACCCAGGGCAGCAGATACTGGTTCTGCAAATCATCCTTATAATACGGCTGGTGCATATGCCATAAAAAGGAGAGATATAAGGTTTTCATCGTTTCCCTGCCTACTCTTCCAGCCATTCGCCGATCATTTTTTTATAGCTCTCCATCATCTCCTCTCCGGTTTCCCGGTCCGGCGACTGCACATAAAGATGGGCGTTGGGGCTGTATTGATCCGGCACCATCAGCACCCATCTTTCCCGATCGGCATAAATCTTGATTCCATCAATAAAAGATGCCCTTTTATCAACGGCTTCCTCGCTCATCCGGCGCATCAGAAAGCCCTTTTTTTCCAGCGGGCAATTGATTACATTATGGGCAAAATAATACTTGGGCAGGGAATCTATAATCGCCGAAACCCTGGTTTCGTTCACGGCCAGCATCTCCAGCAGCTTGACGGCAGAAAACATGCCGTCTTTCACCGGATGGAGATGGGGAAAACCGTAGCAATCCCCGCCCGGGCTGCAAAAATAAAACTGCTGCAGAAATTCCTTTTTCAAATCGGCGGTTTTGCCCCGGACGATCTCCAGCCTGGTCAGTTGAGCATCAATCATATCAGGCGTGGATACCGGCAGATAAACCTTAACCGGCTCCCTTACCGTCATATCGATCAGCCGCAAAAACAGCAGCAGTGCCTGTTCTCGGTTCAAAAGCTCACCTTTATCGGAAATAATCTGCAGACATTCCCCGTGGGGCTGCAGAATCAGGCCCAGATCGGCCTCCACGGCCTTAACGATATTCAGACACTGATTTAAGGAGCTATTACGTTTGCTCGGCGAACGGGAGAGTTTTCTCTCATCCTGATAGGCATTAAGCACCGTGGATTCTATATTCAGCTCATTTAATATGGCCGGAAAAATTGTATCGGTGGTGCCGTTCAGCAAATCCAGCACCAGACGAAAATTGCGGGAGCGGATGGCGGTTTTATCCACTGAAGCAAAGAAATTGCTTTGATAACGATGAACCAGATCCACCCTGGAAGTGATAATACCGACCTCGTTTTGAGGAACCCGCCGGAAATTCTCCCGAAAAAAGAAACGCTCGATCCCCTTTTCAATATTGGTGCTGATGGGCAGCCCGTCCTCACCATAGAAAAAAATCTCGGTAACGGTGGCATCCCTTGGCGACTGCCGGAAGTGTACCCCGAACAGCTCCCGATGATTAGCCAGAATGAACCGCATAATCGGTGTGGGAACCATTTTGAGATCCACCCCGTTAATACCGGCGGCCAGCAGCCCCGACAAAAAGCCCCTTTTCAGCATTCTGGAAGCCCGGTGATAATCACGGCTCAGCAGGACATTACAGCCCTTGGGGGCAATACTGCCGAAGGCGGTACCCAGCTTGGCCGATAACTCTGCCGAAAGCTCCACATTGGTTCGGGCGCTGACCTTGCCGCCCTCAAAGATGGTCTTCTTCCACTTATCGCCCCAGATCAGGTTGGAGCTGACAATGGATTCCTCCTCAATCTGCTTGTCCGGCCAGACCATAACATCCTTTTCAAAGACCACATGGCTGCCCACATCCGTATTTTCGGCGATAATACAGCCATGTTCGGCATGGATGCCGTGGCCGAAGTTGACCAGATTACAGAGTACCGAGTTTTTGATCTGACAATTCTGACCAACCGAGACATGATCCCACAGGATAGACCCGGTAATTCTGGTCTTCTTGCCAATGATGGATGCCGCCCCAATGGCACAATTCTCCAGATGCACGCCCTCGCTGATAGTAACCTCCGGCCCCAGCACCACCCGGCCGGTAACGCTTATATCGTCAGGCAGACTGACCTCCTGCTCATAGAATAACTTGCCGGCAGGAAAGGATTTTTCCCTAAGCCCCTCCACCGGCAGGGCCATCTTGTCTTCCAGAATATCCACCAGCGAGTCCCGGTAGGAATTGGGGTTGCCCACATCCCGCCAATATCCCCTGGCATTATAGCCGAAAATGCTGATCTGATCGGCCATCAGCTTGGGAAAAAGATCCTTGGAAAAATCAAAAGGCACATTATCGGGAATAAAGCTCAGTATCTCCGGCTCAAATACATAGATTCCGGTATTGATGGTATCGGAAAAGACCTCTCCCCAGCCCGGTTTTTCCAGAAAACGGATAATCTGGTTTTTTTTATCGGTAATCACCACGCCGAACTGGAGCGGATCCTCTACCGAGGTCAGGGTAATGGTCGCCCTGGCCTGATTGGCCGCGTGAAAGCCGATAATTTCCCGCAGATTAAAATCAGTAATCAGATCGCCGCTGATCACCATAAACCGCTCATCCAGATAGGGGGCAGCCTGCTTGACCGCTCCGGCGGTGCCATAATCCTCTTCCGGGATAACATAGGTGATTTTCACCCCAAAATCAGTGCCGTCACCAAAATAAGACTGAATAATATCCGGCTTGAAATATAAAAGGATAATGATTTCGGTAATGCCTGCATCCTTCAGGCGTTCAACGACATAGCCCATCATCGGCCGGTTTAGTACCGGCAGCATGGGTTTGGGCAAACTGGAAGTTAAGGGTTGAATTCTGGTGCCGAATCCGCCGGCCATGACCACTGCTTTCATAGAATCCTCCTGATCTTATAAGGCAAACTGCCTGCCGCCAATTTAATGCCAGACCTAATACCAAACGGCCAAAGAGCTGGCAAAATCCTGCCGCATCCCGCTGTTTTCAGGCACCAGCACAAATCCGGCCCGAAGTTTTCCGCTGTTGACCACGGTATATTCCTTTTGCCAGAAACTCTGCTCCCCTTCCCCGCCGACATGCTCCAGCGGCACAAAAAAAGGTTTGGCAAAGGCCCGGTCCTTGGCATTGTATTCAAGAACGGCATAAACCCGAACCTCCTCAGCCTTTAGGTCTCCCAGATGAACCGAGGCTTTTAGCTGCACCTGACCGCCCATGACCGGACTGGCCGCCTCAACTCCGGCACTTATAAATTTCACCTGGGGCCATTTTTCGGCAATCCAGCCTTTCCACTCCATATGGCTGGTAAGGCCCTGCAAATTGTCCCTGGTCAGCTTGGTAAACTGCTCGTGCAGGGGCAGATAGTAGTTGTCGGTATATTCCATCACCATCCGGCTGGTATTAAAAAAGGCACAGATGCTGCCGATGGCATCCTTCATCATATCAATCCAGTCTCGGGGCAGGCCGGCCTTGTCCAGATGATAGAACATAGGCACAATCTCGTTTTCCAACTTGTTGTACAGCTCCTGACTTTCGACAAAGTTCTGATAATCCTGATCCTGATATTCCTCCCCGAAGCCGATAGACCAGCCGTTATTGCCGTTATAGCCCTCTGCCCACCAGCCATCGAGGATGGAGAGATTCAGCCCGCCGTTGGCCGCAATCTTCATGCCGCTGGTGCCGCTGGCCTCCATCGGGCGCCTTGGGGTATTCAGCCAGACATCCACTCCGGCCGCCAGATACCTGGCCATGCACATATCATAGTCTTCCAGAAATACCACCCGGTCTCTAAACTCAGGTTTTCTGGCGATATGGATGATTTTCTTGATAATTTCCTTACCGGCAGTATCCTTGGGATGGGCCTTGCCGGCAATAATCAACTGAACGGGATGTTCAGGGTGATTAAGGATTTTTGCCAGCCTTTCCTCATCCATAAAGATCATATAGCCCCGCTTATAGGTGGCAAACCTTCTGGCAAAGCCGATGGTGAGACTGTCGGGATTAAGAACCGTCTCGGCCTTGCGTAATTCGCCTAAGGAACCGTTTCTATTTCCGATCTGTTTTTTCAATTTTTCCCTGGTGTAGCCGATAAGTCTGGCCCTTAGCTGCTGCTTGATTTTCAGAAGTTCCAGATCAGGGATGGAGCCTGCCAGTTGCCAAATGGAAAAATCATAGGGTTTGAGATGCCAGTTTTCCCCCAGATAACGATGATGTAGCTGCTGCATATCTTCGGCAATCCAGGTGGGAAGATGCACGCCGTTGGTGATATGGCCCACCGGCAGAAAAGGCTCATGGACATTCTGCCAAAGCTCCCGAAACATCTTTCTGGCGACTTCTCCATGCAGCTTGCTGACCCCATTGCGGAAGGTACTCATCTTGATTCCCAAAATAGCCATGGAAAAGGATTCGGTCTCATCATTGGGGCGAATCCGGCCCCAGGGCATAATATCGTTAATGCTTATGCCGTGCCGGTTATAGATCGGGCAGATATATTCCTCGATCAGGGATTTGGGAAAGAGATCGAAACCGGCCGGCACCGGAGTATGAGTGGTAAACAGGGTGCTTTTTTGCACCAGTTCCGAGGCGGCAGCCAAATCAAGTCCCTGCTGACTTTTTAACTGCTTGACCCGCTCCAGTACCAGAAAGGCCGGATGTCCCTCGTTGACATGATATACGGTGGGGTGTATGTCCAGTGCCTCCAACGCCCTGGTTCCGCCTATGCCCAGGATAATTTCCTGACGGATCCGCATAACAATATCGCCGCTGTAGAGCTGGCCGGTGATTTTTCTGTCCATATCCTGATTTTGATCAATATCCGTATCCAGCAAAATCATCCGCACCGAACCGACATACATCTCCCAGACCTTGGCATAAACAGGATGATTTGGGCCTTCCACCGTAATAATCACCGGCTGTCCTGCTGCATCCAGAACCGGATTAACCGGCCATTTGGAAAATTCCTGATAGGGGGAATATTCCTGCTGCCAGCCGTCAGTATTCAGGTATTGATGGAAATTGCCGTGGCGGTACAATAGCCCCACCGCCACCAACGGCAGGCCAATATCGGTGGCCGCCTTGCAATGATCACCGGACAGGATGCCCAGTCCGCCCGAATATATCTGGATGGACTCATGCAGCCCGTATTCCATGCTGAAATAGGCCACCAGCATATCGGGATGGGATTTGGCATGCTCCAGATCAAACCATCTGGGATTTTTCATATAATCTGTATAATGCCCCCATACGTCATTGAGCCGGGACATAAAGACCGGATCATTTTTGCAATGCTCAAGATCCTCGCTGGACAGACTATTCAGGACTTCAAGGGGATTATGCTCGGAAGCTTCCCATACCTCTGGATTAAGGTTTCGGTATAATTCCTGAGCCTCTTCGCTGAAAGACCACCATAGATTATTGGCCATGGTCAGCAGATGCTTTAATTCATCCGGCAGTGAGATACCAATATGCAGTTCCTGAATATTTACATGATTTGTGTTCATGGCTTGCACTCGCTCCTTTTTGGTTTCGGGGGATTATTGATGATTTCTTATGGAATCCTCAAAGTGTACAATACTTGCCGGATAATAGCAATGAAATCTCTTTGCAGGCTCCCGCCGACCTGGCTTTCCTTGGGCAAAAAATATTATGCGGCCTTAACCAGAAAAATGTTATGATGCTATGATATGAAATTATTAACCAAAACCTAACTCTTGAAAAATGTTAAACTTACTCTTATCACTGCCGCCTCTGACCTTGACTATTATGATGCTGTCGCTGGCCTCTATTATCGGTTTATGGATAGGACATTGGCAAGTAAAAGGCATTAGTTTGGGGGTCGGCGGGGTCTTGTTCGGCGGCATCATCACCGGGCATTTTTTAATGTCAACCGGTCTTGAGCTGGAGCCGTCGGTATTAAAATTTGCCCAGGAATTTGGTCTGATTCTCTTTGTTTATACGGTTGGAGTTCAGGTTGGGCCGGGCTTTTTCGCTTCTCTTCGTGCCACCGGGCTGAAATTAAACCTTTTGGCCGCCGCCATTGTGCTGCTGTCTGGACTTATCACCTTGATAATTTTCCAAATATGCGATGTGCCGCTGCCGGTTATTCTGGGAATTTTATCAGGTGCGGTTACCAATACCCCGTCTCTTAAGGCCGGCATCGAGACCTTGTCAACCCTGGGTGAAAAAAACGATCTGGTTAATATGATGGGAACCGGCTATGCGATGGCTTATCCCCTTGGTATTTGCGGCATATTTTTATCCATCTGGTTAATCCGCATTATCTTCAGGGTCAATATTGAAGACGAAGCCAGGGCAATTGAAAATCAAGGTCCTGAAAAAACAAGGGAATTAAAAACCATCAATGTCATGGTCAATAATCCCAACCTGGATGGCCTTACCATTGGTGAATTGCCTGTTTTTGAGGATGAAAGGGTTATTTGTTCCCGCCTGAAACGCTCTGCGGAACAAATAATTCCGGCCCATGATACCATTTTACGGATGGGCGACTGCCTGCGTTTGATTGGTAATGAACATGACCTGCGGCAGGCATCTATGCTGATTGGCAAGGTGGTCAGCAAAGAGGTTTTGTCAGCCTCTGAAACTTCTGAACTAAGCGTCGTCCGTCTGGTGGTAACCAATGATGAGGTGCTTAATGAACAGGTTGGTAAATTGCAGTTAAAGAGCAGGTATAATGTGATTATTACCCGTATTAACCGCGGCGGAGTTGAACTGCTGCCCCATGATGATACCCATTTGCAGTTTGGTGATGTGCTAAATATTGTCGGCCGGCAAGCGGCAATCGAAAAGGTCTCAGCTATCTTCGGCAATGCAAGACACAAGCTAATTCAGGTGCAGATGCTGCCGATCTTTATTGGCATCCTGTCGGGGGTTATCCTGGGTTCAATCCCCATTATGATTCCAGGGTTTCCCGCCCCGCTGAAACTTGGTCTGGCTGGCGGCCCCTTGGTGGTGGCCATAATTCTGGGGCGTTTAGGCAGTTTCAGAAAGCTATACTGGTTTATGCCGCCCGGGGCGAATCTCGCCTTGAGGGAAATCGGCATCGTCTTGTTTTTAGCCGTGGTCGGCATTAATTCAGGGCATAATTTCCTTGAAACGCTTATTAACGGTGAAGGGCTGGTCTGGGTAGGCTACGGGGTGTTGATTACCGTGATCCCGCTGCTGATTGTCGGCGTCATGGCAAGGGCTGTCTTCAAGGTCAATTATTTAGTTAACCCTGAGAAACGATCAACACTTTGAAAATAAAAGATAAATTTCATTTTTTTATGGTCAAAATTGCAGGTTTCTGTTAAAATATACTCAAAAT
>PDWI01010031.1_pt1 | contig 10697 bp, 6 predicted proteins | sample 1430891 | NCBI WGS metagenome assembly PDWI01 (sample SAMN01162508, study PRJNA174530) | Oral metagenome, whole genome shotgun sequencing project. | biome: Marine environment; feature: Marine mammal; material: Swab sample of the gingival sulcus; isolation source: swab sample of gingival sulcus... | reverse complement strand
GAGGCAGCTCGTGCTGGGGAAGCGGGTAAAGGTTTTGCGGTAGTTGCTGAAGAAATTAGAAAGCTTGCTGAGGACTCTACTAAATTCACGGGAGAAATTAGACAGATAATTGAAAGCTTAAAAAATAAAGCGCAAGAGGCTGTAGATAGAATGAGCAAAGCAGGAAAGATTGTCGAAGAACAAGATAAAGAAAATCAAGTGACCAGAGAAAAATTTGATGAAATCGAAAAGGCTGTAGAAGATAGTAAAGAAATCGTTAGTAAGCTTATGGAGGATTCGAAGAATATAGAAGAAAAAAATGCTCAAATCATAACTGTTATAGAAAATCTATCTGCGCTTGCTGAAGAAAATGCCGCTACAACACAAGAAGCGAGTGCGAACGTTGAAACTCAGACAAATGCTATTGATGATATATCGAATGCTAGTTCTAGCTTAGCAGAGATAGCTACTAAATTACAGAGTGAGGTTTTAGAGTTTAAACTTTAAAATATTTGTAAACTCCTTAATAAATAATCAAGAAAATGACTATTTACAAAGCACTTTAAAACGTGTAAAATAAAAGAAGAGCCAAAGAAGGTCTTAGAAGGCTCTTTTTTTATAAGGAGTATATCATGAAAAAAATTAAAAAATTACTTGTTGCAAACAGAGGTGAAATTGCCATTAGAGTATTCAGAGCAGCGAGCGAATTAGGTATACGTACCATAGCAATATATTCTACAGAGGACACGGATTCTTTATTTCGATTAAAGGCGGACGAGAGTTATTTAATTGGAAAAAATAAGGGACCCATTGAAGCATATTTAAATATTGATGAGATTATATCACTTGCTAAGCGTAATGCCGTTGATGCCATCCACCCAGGATATGGTTTTTTATCAGAAAATGCGGAATTTGCAAAAAAATGTGAAGAGAATGGAATTATATTTATTGGTCCAGACCATGAAATGATGCAAAATTTAGGTGATAAGGTCACCTCTAAAAAGCTTGCCAAAAGCTTGGGCATTCCTGTAATTGATGGGATAGATGGGGTTATTAGTTCGGAAACGGAACTATTAGAATTTGCTGAGACGGCAAAATTCCCAATTATGCTTAAAGCATCTGCTGGTGGCGGCGGTAGAGGTATGCGTATTGTTCGCAAAAAAGAAGATGTCCTAAGAGCTTATGCGGATGCTAAAAACGAAGCGTTAAAAGCCTTTGGTAATGATAGTATCTTTGCGGAAAGTTATTTAGAAGATCCAAAGCATATAGAGGTTCAGATTCTTGGTGATAACCATGGTAATTTAGTTCATCTATTTGAGAGGGACTGTTCTATTCAGCGTAGACACCAAAAGGTCATTGAATTTACTCCTGCATTAACCTTAACAAAGGAACAAAAACAGTCTTTATATAATGATGCGTTAAAAATTGCTAAGAGTGTTAATTATAGAAATGCTGGTACGGTTGAATTTTTAGTAGATAAAGATGGTAATCACTACTTTATTGAAGTAAACCCTCGAATTCAGGTAGAGCATACAGTGACAGAAATGGTGACAGGTGTTGATATTGTTCAAGCACAGATATTAATTGCCATGGGTCACAGCTTGGATTCCGATAGAATAAATATTAAGTCACAAGAAGATATCGTTTTAAATGGTCATGCCATTCAGTGTAGGGTGACAACAGAAGACCCTGCAAACAACTTATTCCCAGATGCTGGTAAAATTACAAGTTATAGAAGTGGTTCTGGTGCAGGCGTAAGACTGGATGCTGGTAATGCTTATACTGGTGCGGAAGTTAGTCCGTATTATGACAGTTTATTGTTAAAAGTTTCTGCTCAGTCTAGAACAATGGAAGATGCTTGTAATAAGGCGATTAGAGCAATTAAGGAAATTAATATAGAAGGTGTTAAAACAAATATAGGCTTTTTGATTAATATTTTACATCACCCAGAGTTTGCTAAGGGAACTTGTGATACAAACTTTATAGCAAAAAATACAGATTTATATGATATTTCTCATTCTGAAAACCTTGAAAGTAAATTAATGCAATATATTGGAAATATTGTGGTTAATGAAAGCAAGGGGAATAAAGAACATTTTGATGTGCCAATTGTACCAACATATGATGACAGTAAAAAAATAATAGGTACCAAGCAAATCTTTGATGAAAAAGGGGCAAAGGGTTTGGTGGATTGGATTCATTCTCAAGATCAGTTGCTTTATACAGATACCACCTTTAGAGATGCACATCAATCGATAATGGCAACCAGAGTTCGAACTCGTGATATGTTAAGAGTAGCTCCTGCTGTAAACTATAACGCTCCTGAGCTTTTCTCATTAGAAATGTGGGGTGGAGCAACTTTTGATGTGGCGATGAGATTTTTAGGCGAGGATCCATGGGATAGACTAAGACAGATTAGGCAGGCTGTGCCAAATATTTTGATGCAAATGTTGATAAGGGGCTCTAATGCTGTAGGTTATAAAAACTACCCTGATAACGTTATTCGTAAGTTTATTGAAAAAGCGTCAGATAACGGTGTGGATTTATTTAGAATATTTGACAGTCTAAACTGGCTAGAAGGGATGAAGGTTTCGATTGACGAGGTCTTGAAACAGGGCAAAATTGCTGAAGTTTGTATGTGTTATACAGGGGATGTTTTAGATAAGAGCAAGACAAAGTATAACATGGAATACTACATTAATATGGCAAAGGAAATTGAAAAGACAGGGGCTCACATTCTTGGTATCAAAGATATGAGTGCGCTATTAAAACCGTTTGCTGCTTATGAACTGATTACAGAACTTAAAAAGGAAATTAAAATACCAATACACCTACACACTCATGACACTACTGGTAATGGCGTTGCTACCTTGCTGATGGCGGCTCAAGCGGGAGTAGATATTGTGGACGTGGCATTTAACTCTATGGCATCCCTTACTTCACAGCCATCGTTAGGTTCGGTTGCTTATGCCCTTAAGAATACAAAACTTGAATCAAAGTTGGATTTAAGAAAACTTGAAGAAATCTCAGATTACTGGGATAGAGTGCGTAATGTGTATAAAAAGTTTGAATCGGAGCTTAAGAGTACTTCTTCAGAAATATATGAATATGAAATCCCTGGCGGGCAGTATTCGAACTTGAAATCACAGGTAGATAGCTTTAATCTCTTGCATAAGTTTAGAGAAATTAAGGAAACCTACAGAGATGTTAACGAACTCTTTGGTGATATTATTAAGGTAACTCCTTCTTCAAAAGCGGTTGGTGATATGGCTATCTTTATGGTTCAAAACGATTTGACAAAGGACAATATATTTGAAAAGGGTAAGGACTTAGACTATCCAGATAGTGTAGAGGCATTTTTCAGTGGTATGATGGGACAGCCAGAGGGCGGATTCCCAAAAGAACTTCAAAAAATAGTGTTGAAAGATAAAAAGCCTATTGAAGGTAGAGCGGGTGAGCTTTTAGAACCTGAAGATTTTGATAAGATCAAAGAATTATTGCAAGAAGAGCTTGATATCGAGGCAACAGATGAAGATGCTCTAAGTTATGCTCTTTATCCAAAAGTCTTTACTACTTTTATCAAAAATAGACGAGAAAAAGGCGACTTTTCTAACATGGGTAGTGATGTTTTCTTCCATGGTTTAAGGGAGAATGAAACAGCTAGTGTAGAAATTTCAAAAGGTAATATTTATACAGTAAAACTTGTTGAAATTGGAAAAGTTAATAATGAAGGCTTCAGACGTCTACTATTTGATATTAATGGTAACAGACGCGAAATTATGATAGAAGACAAGACTATTAGTAAAACGCTTAAAAAGGAAACTATCAAAAAGGCAAGGGAAGATGAACCTAGAGATGTATGTTCTTATATCCCTGGTCAAATCTCAAAAATCCTTGTAAAGGCAGGGGATAAGGTTTCGGAAAATCAATCATTAGCTGTAGTAGAAGCAATGAAAATGGAGACGGAAATCAAAGCGAATATAGAAGGTACGGTTGCTGAAATTCTAGTAAAAGAAGGGGATTCTGTAGAGGCGTATCAGCTAATTATGAGTTTAGAATAAGAGCATAAAAATACATTTAACTAATAAAAAACCATTTATTTGATTTTATATTAGTATTGTGCTACACTAATTTGGCATGCAAGTTGAAAAAAGAGACTTGCTTATCATAAAGTGATGGAGGTTAAATTATGAAAATGAAGAAAAACATGAAAATTTTATTTGCAGTAGCATTTGCTTTTGCAATGATGTTTTCACTAGCTGCTTGCGGTGGCGAAACTGCAAGTGAAGGCGAAAAGGCCGCTACAGGAGATGCTGCTGCACCAGCAGAGAAAATTATCCGCACAAACAACTCTAGTGAACCTGGCGCATTAGACCCAGCACTAGCATCAGGAACACATGATTCATGGGTTCTTAACCACGTGTTTGAAGGATTGATGAAGAAGACAAAAGATGGTGCCACAGCACCTGGTGTAGCTGAGAGCTTTGAAGTTTCAGAAGGTGGTTTGAAGTATACGTTCAAGTTAAGAGAAGATGCAAAGTTTTCTAACGGAGACCCTGTAACAGCTCATGACTTCGAATATGCTTGGAAGAGAGTTTTAGATCCTGAAACAGCTAGTAACTATGCTTTCCAATTATACTATGTAAAAGGTGGAGAAGACTATAATACAGTAGAAAAGCCTGGTATCTATTATGTAAAAGATGCTGATGGTAATGATACAGAAGAAGTTGACCACGAAGTTAAATATGAAGATGCAGATTTAGAAGGATTAGATGTAGAAGGTAAATCAGAAGACGAAATCAATCAAATGGTTTACGAAAAATGGCTACAAGAAAAGAAAGATGCAGTTGCTGTTAAAGCAGTAGATGATTACACTTTAGAAGTTGAATTGGCACAGCCAACTCCATATTTTGACCAATTGACAGCGTTCTATACTTTATATCCAGTAGATAAAAAAGTTGTAGAAGCAAACCCAGATTGGGCTAAGAATGCAGATACTTACGTGTCAAACGGACCATTCAAATTGACAGAGTGGGAACATAGTGCTTCAATTAAGATTAGAAAAAATGATAATTACTATAATAAAGAAGCAATCAAAATTGATGGCGTAGATTTTGATATTATAGAGAGTGAAGATACTACTTACCAAAAGTATGATGGTGGAGAGTATGACATTCTTCTTCCTCTACCACAGAGCGTTGTGCCAAAACTACAGGCAGATGGCGTTGAAGATTTAGTAATTGGTAATGAAGTAGGTATCTATTATTATAACTTTAATACAAAGCAAAAAGGCTTTGATAATGTAAACATTAGAAAAGGGTTATCTTATGCACTAGATAGAAAGACTATCTGTGAAAAGATTGCTCAAGGTGGACAAATACCTGCCTTTGGTGTTATTCCTTTTGGTCTACTAGATGATCAAGGAAAAGACTTCAGAGAAGAGCAAGGCGATTTATTCACTTATGATGTTGAAAAAGCAAAAGAGCTTTTTGAAAAAGGTTTAGAAGAAACTGGTTTAACTAGAGAAGACTTTAATGGTAAGGTAATTCTTTATAATACACAAGAAGGTCATAAGAAGATTGCACAGGTTGTACAAAGCATGTGGAAAGAAACTCTAGGAATAGAAATGGCATTAGAAAATGTTGAATTCCAAACTAAGCTAGATAGAGAAAAAGCTGGAGACTTTGATGTTTCAAGAGCTGGTTGGGTAGGAGACTATGCAGACCCAATGACTATCATTGACCTATGGTTAACAGATGCTCCTTATAATGATGCTTCTTATGCAAACCCTGAGTATGACAAGTTAGTTATGGAAGCAAAGGGTTCAGATGACCAAAAAGTAAGAATGGATGCTATGAAAAAGGCAGAGAAGATTCTAATGGAAGATATGCCTGTATGTCCAATCTATTACTACACTATGCCTTATGTTGTTAAGCCACATCTAAAAGGTGTTTATAAGGGAATTATCGACTATCCAGTAATGATAGAAGCTGAATTTGTTGAAGAGGCAAAGTAATCCCTTATTAAAAAGCTAGCAAGAGATTCTAGCAAAATAATTATGAATAATAATAACTTTAATCAAGTGTTATCTTTTGGATAGCACTTGATTTTGGTTAAGATTTATGCGAAAGGAAACTATATAAATGACTAAGTTTATTTTAAAAAGGATGTTTATTTCGCTGATAACAATATTCAGTGTAATAACCATAACCTTTTTTCTAATGCATGCCATACCTGGTGACCCTTTTAAGCAAGAGGGAAAAATGCCAGAAGTTGTTTACCAAAACTTAAGAGCAAAGTATGGACTGGATAAACCATTAGTAACACAATATGGAATATATTTATCCAATATTGCTAAGTTTGATTTTGGTGACTCAATGAAGAGTAAGACTGAAACAGTGAATGATATGATAAAGAGAGGCTTCCCTGTATCAATGAGATTGGGTTTGCAAGCTTTATTGATTGCCTTGGTATTTGGGGTCGTATTTGGTGTCTTAGCAGCACTTTATCAAAATAAATTCCCAGATTATCTATCCATGATTATAGCTCTGATTGGAATATCCGTTCCAAGTTTTATCATGGGACAGTTTTTAATACAATATGTGGCTAAAACAACCTCGTTGCCACTCAGTGGATGGGGAACATTTAGTCAAACAATTTTACCTTCATTTACCTTAGCTCTTATGCCCCTAGCACAAATAGCAAGATTAATGCGTTCAAGTATGCTTGAGGTATTGAGCCAAGATTATATTAAGACAGCGCGTTCAAAGGGAATAAAAAAATCAACAGTTATTATCAAACACGCAGTAAAGAATGCAATATTACCTGTTGTTTCTATATTAGGAACGATGATTTCGAATCTTCTAGCAGGAAGTTTTGTTGTTGAAAAAATATTTGGTATTCCAGGATTGGGTAAGTTTTTCGTTCAAAGTATCATGGACAGAGACTATACTTTGATTATGGGAACAACAATATTCTATTCGATTATTTTAATCATTATGCTTTTACTTGTTGATGTTCTCTATGTATTTGTTGACCCTAGAATTAAAGTAGCGAAGGAGGCTTAAATGAAAAAGAATGAAGACAAAAAAGTACTTAAGCCGATTGATGCTATGAATCAAGAGGTGCCAACAATAAAATATTGGCCAGATGTTTGGCGTAGATTAAAGAAAAACAAATTGGCGATGGTGGGCTTATTTATCATAATATTTATGGTATTACTCAGTATCATCGGTCCAATGGTATCTGGCTTTACTTATGATAAGCAAGACTATTTATATATTGACGTAAAACCAGGAGTAGAATCGCAGTATCCTTTTGGTACGGATAACCTAGGTAGAGACTTATTTACACGTGTTACAATGGGCACTAGATACTCATTAATCATCGGTATCTTGGCAGCACTTGTAGACGTTGTAATTGGTGTTATATACGGTGGTCTAGCAGGTATTTATGGCGGCAAAATCGACATGCTAATGATGCGTATTGCAGAAATTGTCTATTCTATTCCGTATATGCTTGTAGTGATACTGATGTCGGTTGTGTTCTCCAGTGGGAATGGCTCCGGTACATCCTTACTCGTTATTGTATTGGCAATGACCATTACAAGTTGGGTAACGATGGCAGTTATGGTTCGTGGTCAGGTTATGCAGCTAAAGCAATTTGAATATTCATTAGCTAGTAGATCACTGGGCGGAAATAATAGATGGATACTAAAAAAACACATTATCCCAAATACTATGGGTCCAATACTTGTAAATGTAACCTTGACAATTCCAAGAGCTATATTTTCAGAGGCAACACTTGGTTTCTTAGGGCTAGGACTTCAAGCGCCAAAACCAAGTTTAGGTAACTTAGCGAGTGATGCATTATCTTCTATGGCAGTAGGAAATGGCTATCAGCTATTATTCCCAGCAGTCTTTATATCGTTGATAATGTTTGCGTTTAATGTATTAGGTGACGGCTTGAGAGATGCTCTTGATCCAAAATTAAGGAAGTAGGAAAAAATGAGTAGATTATTAGAAGTAGAAAATTTACAAATATCTTTTGAGACATTCTTTGGTGAAGTTCAGGCTGTTAGAGGGGTTAGTTTTGGCGTAGATAAGGGAGAACTTGTCGCTATAGTTGGTGAGTCTGGTTCGGGTAAGACCGTTACTACAAGTGCCATTGTAAAACTACTACCAGAGCCACCTGCTCTTTATAAAAATGGAAAAATCGTTTTTGATGGTGTTGATCTTCTGCCAATGAAGGAAAAAGAGATAAGAAAGTATAGGGGTAAGGAAATTTCAATGATTTTTCAGGATCCTATGACATCTCTTAACCCTACCATGAAGATAGGTGCTCAAATAATAGAAGGTTTGGTGAAGGGGCAAGGAGTAGATAAAAAAGAAGCTTATGATAGAGCGATAGAAATACTAGAACTTGTTTCTGTGCCAGAACCTGAAAAGAGAATGAAACAATATCCACACGAATTTTCTGGCGGTATGAGACAACGTGTTATGATAGCCTTAGCAATGATTGGAAATCCAAAACTTTTAATTGCCGATGAACCAACAACTGCACTGGACGTTACAACACAAGATAAGGTACTAGAACTGATAAAGAGATTGCAGCAAAATTCAAATACATCCGTTATTTTTATCACCCACGATTTAGGTGTTGTGGCGGAAATAGCTGATAGAGTTTTAGTTATGTATAACGGTCAGATTGTTGAAACTGGCTCTGTTTATGACATATTTGATAATCCACTACACCCATATACAATAGGTTTGATGAAGGCAAATCCAAATGTGTCAAGAGATAGTGGTGAGCTTTATGCCTTGCCTGATGTTGTACCACACCCAGTATATAAGGAAAAAGAAGATGGCACTTATGAATTATGTGAAGGCAAGGAACATATCGGTGATGATACTGAAATTATTGAATTAGGCAAGGATAGAAGCCTTAGAGTTCATCTTGAAAAAGAAGAAACGGAACTAAAGGAGTAAGCAATGGCAGAAAAATTATTAGAAGTAAAGAATCTAAAAAAATATTTTGGTAAGAAAAAAAACTTGCTAAAAGCTGTTGATGACGTGTCTTTTTATATCAATAAGCAAGAAACCTTTGGTTTAGTAGGTGAGTCTGGCTGTGGTAAAACAACAATTGGTAGAACCATTATGAAAATCTATGAAGAAACAGATGGTCAAATTACCTTTGATGGTCAAGATATTTCTAAAATAAAGGGAAAAGCATTAAAGGAATTTACAAAAGAAGTAAAAATGATTTTCCAAGACCCTTACTCATCACTAAATCCAAGAATGATGATTAAGGATATCGTAGCTGAGGGTTATGATATACATGAATCACTTTCTACAGAAGAGCGTGACGCTAAGGTATTAGACCTTTTAAAACGCGTAGACATGGATGAGAGTCATATGACTAGATTTCCGCACGAATTTTCAGGCGGTCAAAGACAGAGAATTGGAATAGCTAGAGCACTTGCCAATAACCCGAAATTAATAGTTTGTGATGAACCGGTATCTGCCTTAGACGTATCGATTCAGGCAAAGGTTATTAACATCCTAGTTCGTTTGCAAAAAGACTTTGGATTAACCTACTTATTTATTTCACACGACTTAGCAGTTGTTCGTTATATTTCCAATAGAATTGGCGTTATGTACTTTGGTAAACTTGTTGAAGTTGCAGAGTCTGAAGAACTATTTGAAAATCCAATGCATCCATATACTCGTAAACTCTTATCAGCGATACCAAAGAAAAATCCAAGGGATGAGAAAAAGGTATATGATGTGGAAAAAATCTTGCAAAAAGCAAGTTTGCCAGAAGGTTATATAATTGATGGTAGGGAAAGAAGTCCAGGAGTAGAATTAGAGGGCACAGAACTACTAGAAGTGGCTCCAGAGCACTTTGTGGCTTGCTATAAAAATTAATCACTAAAAAGTGATTATAGTCGGGGGAAAACATGATAAATGAAAGAATAAAAAAACTCAGAAACTTAATGGCTGAGCATAGTATCGATGCCTATGTTGTACCTACAGAGGACTTTCATAATTCAGAATATGTAGGCGAATATTTTAAATCTAGAGTCTATATTTCTGGATTTACAGGTTCTGCTGGAACAGTTGTAATTACAATGGATAAAGCACTTTTATGGACAGATGGCAGATATTTTTTACAAGCAGCAAAAGAGCTTGAAAGCTCTGAAGTTGTTCTACAAAAAATGGGCGAAGCTGGTGTGCCAAGCATCATAGACTATTTAAAAGATCATTTGAGTGATGGATGTACCATAGGCTTTGATGGTAGATGTATTTCTATTAACTCTGGTGAAGATTATATCGACCTCATTGAAGAATTAAATGGTAATATTGTTTACGATAAGGACTTAGTAGGCGAAGTATGGGATGATAGACCAAGTTTATCTAAGGAAAAAGCCTTCTTTTTAGAAGAAAAGTATTCTGGTGAATCACAAGAAAGTAAGATAAAACGCCTAAGAGAGGAAATGCAAAAGGAGGGTGCTGATGTACATATATTAAACACCCTAGATGATATTTGCTGGCTCTTTAATATTAGGGGGCATGATGTGGAGTGTTCTCCTCTAGTCCTATCATACGCTGTAGTAACTATAGATGAAGTACATTTATTTGTTGATTCTAGTAAATTTGATGAAACCATAGAAAAAGAATTGGCAAAAATAGACACTCAGGTTCATGGCTACAATGATA
>PDWI01010030.1_pt1 | contig 10698 bp, 10 predicted proteins | sample 1430891 | NCBI WGS metagenome assembly PDWI01 (sample SAMN01162508, study PRJNA174530) | Oral metagenome, whole genome shotgun sequencing project. | biome: Marine environment; feature: Marine mammal; material: Swab sample of the gingival sulcus; isolation source: swab sample of gingival sulcus... | reverse complement strand
AAAAAAAAGGGCAGACGCGATTAGTACGCCAACCCTTTGGAATATTCTGTAATTGTTGGAATTAGTCTTTGCTTTCCTGAATAACCTTGATGTCGTCCTGCCTCAGGATAACTTCCCGGCCTTCTTTATTCTCAAACTTGTATGTTTTACTTTTGATGTCATAGTCGGGCTCACCCTTGGTCATGTATATGTCGCCTGATTTGGTTGTTATCTGATACATTTTGCTACCACATGCGACGAGCAAACAGGACAGTACCAAGGTTGTCAAGAGTGCGGTGAAACGCTTCATGTCATTCTCTCTATTTTTTAGTGTGAACGCAGACTGTATACCGTCTTTCTCCTAAATAAATCAACAACTATTTATATGGATTTAGCGGAAGAGAAGATTCCATGCATTTGTCATGATTGTGTCGAATTGCGTGGCGGTCAGTTTTAGTCTGGATTTGAGCTGGTCAATTTCCGAAGACGCATCGAATAAGGGATAGTCGCTACCGAAGAGGAGTCGGTCCAACCCAAACGTATTGTAGAGCTTGTTGAGCAATGCATCATCGGTAAAATCAGTGGTGCTGGATGTGTCGACAAAAACATCTGTTTTTCCAAGGTGTTCGATAGCCTCATTCCAGTGTTGGTATCCCCCCATATGGGCGGCAATGATTACTGGTTTGGGAAAGGCCTTTCGTAATGCGGCCATTTTTTTGGGGCAGGAGGGATTTTTATCCGGTGGCAGTGTGTCGCCCACATGAAAAAGGCATATAAACCGATCCTGGATTATTTCCATTAGATCGAAAAGAGCAGGATCATCCATCCTGAATCCTTGAAAATCAGGATGCAACTTCAGCCCCTTGATTTCATTTTTTTCAAGACGGTCCAGCTCGTCCTCCACATGGTCGAAATCAGGGTGAATTGTCCCGAACGGAATGAACTCTTCATGGTTTTGTTTCATCGTAATGGCCCAGTTATTTGCCGGGATGACCTGAGCTGGTACGGTTGCTGCCGACAGAACAACCGCCTTATCGATGGAAGCCTTTTTCAGCTGCTGTAATAAATCGTCGCTTAAACCAGTGCCGACTGGTCGGATGGAATAGTGTCCTTCCAGTTGTTGTAGCACTTTGTGCGCTATTTTTGGATGAAAGACATGGGTGTGAACGTCAATAAACATAATTATGATTGGATGGTATACAGAGAATCGTGGGAAAAAGGGAATTAGTTAAAGAGTTCCTTGAGCCAGTCTGGAATACGAACCGGGCGTATATCCCTGTTGACGGCGGCGTGTTCTGTCATGCCGGTTGCATGCAATACGGTCTTGTCTTTGTTCCATACTTCGTAGGCAAATATCATTGATGCCCGTTTCCATTTACTTATTCCGACCCGAACAAAAATTTCATCATCAAATCGGACCGGAGTGCGATACCGGGATTGCGCCTCGCGCACGGGCAAGATGATGCCTCGTTCTTCAACTTCGGCGTAGCTCATGCCGTGTTCACGAATGAAATGACTTCGGGCGCGTTCATATATATGCAGGTATTCCGCATAATAAAGAACTCCCATGGTGTCTGTTTCGCCGTAAGAAACAAAGTGGCGGTACCAGCTTTCCGCCGTCACGAATGTTATTGAGGATACCATTATTTCATACCGAGTTTTTTTAGTGCGTATGCAAGCAGTTCATAACCGTTTTCCAGTGATATACCGGTTGTGGATGCCGTTTTTTCCGAAAAGTGATCAAGTCCAGAGGGAGGGCAGCCCGGCCCGTGTATAATGAACGGTACCGGATCGCTTGTGTGTGTACGCTTGACGATGGGGGTGAAGTGGTCACAAGTGACAATCCAGCCCACGGCTTCCTCCTTGAGTGCTTCTCGAAGAGGGGCGACAATTTGGGCATCAAACCGGCTAATGGCTTCAATCTTGTCTTGTGGATTGCCTCCGTGTCCACATTCATCAGGGCCTTCCAGATGGACAAAGACAAAATCATTTTCTTTGAGGAAGTTCAATGCGGCGTCGACTTTGCCCGCGTAGTTGGTGTCAAGAAGGCCAGTGGCCCCTTCGACGTCAATGACCTCCATACCGGAAGCGTGTCCCAGGCCTTTGATCAGGTCAACCGCAGAAATGACTGCGCCAGTGAGGCCGAACGTTTCCGTGAAGTCCGGCAAGAGGAGAGGGCGCCCCTGTCCCCACGGCCAAATGGCGTTGGCCATGGAAGTGTTGATATCACGATTCATCAACAGGTCTTTGGCTTCAAAAAGCAAGTCCCATAAAAAGGGACTTTTTGAGTATTTGCGCAAATCCGGTTTGATCGGTTTATCCGTGATATCGTGTGGCGGGCTGATGGCAATGTCTGCATCCTCGGATTGTGCACCGTTTTTTTGAACGAGAAGGTGACGGTATTGGATGCCGGGAATAAACGTATACGTTTCATTGCCCAACGCGTCTTGAAGCGCGTTGATCAAGGGGCGGGATACGTCCGAAGAGATGTGCCCTGAAGAATAATCCCGCATGAAACCGTCAATGGTTAGCTGGGAGAGAGTGACAAGGTTAAGACGCCAAACAAGGTCGTTGGGATCAAGATCAAGTCCTTGTGCTGCCGCTTCTATCGGACCGCGTCCGGTATGGTATCGTGCCGGGTCAAAGCCGAGCAGGGCCATATTGGCCACGTCGGAACCCGGCTGCATGCCTTCCGGTACGGTCTGGGCCCGGCCAACGATTCCCGTTCGAGCCAATTCGTCCATATTGGGAGTTTTGGCCGCTTCCATGGTGGTTTTCCCACCCAACTCTTCCAGCGGCCAGTCTCCCATGCCATCGGCGATGAGGTACAATAATTTCACGAGCTCTGTCCTAAAGGATTCGGAATTTGACGCATGGTTCAACCGTGAAATCCATGGCATCTATTTCATCAATAAACGCATCAACCGCTTTGGCGGTTGTCTCGTGGCTGATGATCACCAACGGTACGCCTTCAGCCCGGGCCTCACTCTTTTGGATGGCCTGAGCAATAGAAACACCGTGTTTGGTCATGGAAGAGGTGATTGCGGCCATGACACCGGTTTTGTCCTGAACGGTAAAGCGGAAATAGTATTTTGATTCGGATTGCTCCGGCGGCAAAATATCCGCTTGGGGCAGTGGGGCGTTGCCAAATCCGGTATTATCCGCATCCGTGGCCTGACCATTGAGTTGTCGGCCAAGATGCATGATGTCGGCAAGCACGGCACTTCCGGTGGGGAGGTCGCCTGCCCCCTGACCATGGAGCATGATGGGACCGACTGCATTGCCCTCAAGGCGCACGGCATTGTAATTGCCGCCAACACGGGCCAGCAGATAGGTATAGGGAACCAAAGCAGGGTGGACGCCTGCTTCCAGCTTTCCGTCCACATTCATCACATGGGCGAGAAGTTTGACGCGATAGCCTAATTCCCGGGTAAATTCTATGTCCATGGGGGTGACACTGGTAATGCCCTGAATGGGAATTCGGTCAAGCGGATAATCGACTCCGTAGGCCATTCTGATCAATATGCACAGTTTGTGCGCCGTATCAAATCCTTCGATATCGAAAGTCGGGTCGGCTTCGGCATACCCCAGATCCTGGGCATTGGTCAGCGCGGTTTGAAAATCCATGCCCTTGGTGGTCATTTCCGAAAGAATATAATTGGCAGTACCGTTCATAATGCCCAGTATCTTGATGATTTCATCACCGGCAAGGTTTTCCTTTAAGGTCTGCACAATGGGGATGCCGCCAGCGCAACTGGCTTCAAACATCAAGGCGACATTATGTTGTCTGGCCGCCTCAAACAATGCAAGGCCATGTTCGGCCAAAAGATGCTTGTTGGCCGTGACAACATGTTTGCCTGCCGCAAAGGCCTTGAGAATCAATTCCTTTGCCGTGTCAAGGCCGCCCATGAGCTCAACGATGATGTCGATTTCGGGGTCGTTGACCAACTCGTCGAGCCTGTCGGTGAACCGTACGTCCGAACCGGGATCAAAGGCGCGTTTTTTGTTTGTATCACGTACCAGAACCGTTTTGATTTCAATTCTCTTGCCCAGTCGTTTGACAATGCGTTTCTCATTCATGTCGAGAATTTTTGCCAAACCGGAACCGACGGTGCCAAAACCACCGAGGCCGAGTTTTATTGCATCCATGAATTATCCTTTTGCAAAAAATTTTCGCAGATTGCGAACAGCTTGATTGGTCCTATGACGATTTTCGACAAAGCTGAACCGTACATGGTCATCACCGTATTGTCCAAAGCCGAGTCCTGGTGAAACGGCCACTTCCGCTTCTTTCAACAGCATTTTTGAAAATTCGACAGATCCCATGTTTTTAAATTCATCAGGAATTTCTGCCCAAAGAAACATTGTTGCCTTGGGAGGAGTCACTTCCCAGCCAATTCGATTGAGCCCCGAACACAGGGCGTCCCGGCGATCAGTGTATACTGCCATGATTTCCTTTACGGCCGTATCCATATCTTTCTGAGAGAATTTGGGTTCAGGGTCCAGATCACCGTTCAAGGCACAGGCTGCGGCAATCTGAATGGGTTGGTAGATGCCGTAATCAAGGTAACTTTTGATACGGGTCAACGCCTGAACCATATCCGGATTGCCGACGCAGAACCCGACTCGCATGCCTGCCATGGAATAACTTTTGGTCATGGAGAAAAATTCAACCCCCACTTCCTTGGCTCCTTCGGCCTGCATGAAGCTGGGAGCTTCGTATCCGTCAAAGACAAAGTCCGCATAGGCAAGGTCGTGGATAATGAATAAGTCGTACTCTCTGGCAAAGTCCACTATACGCTGGAAGAAATCTATTTCAACACATTGCGTGGTGGGGTTGTGCGGGAAATTGATGATCAGCAACTTGGGCTTGGGCCATGTGTGCCTGATCGCCGTTTCAAGATTGTCAAAAAAATCCTGCCCCGGTCCAATGGGAACTCTCCGAACGTCTGCCCCGGCAATAATGGATGCATAGGGATGGATAGGGTAGGCCGGGTCCGGTGCCAAAACGACATCACCGGGACTGAGCATGGCAAGCGCCAGGTGAGCCATTCCTTCCTTGGCCCCCATGGTGACACAGATTTCCTGATTGCGGTCCAGGGAGACATCATACCGGCGATAGTACCAGTCTCGAACAGCCTTTCGCAGACCCTTGATACCTTTTGACGCTGAATATTTAGAGTTTCCGGGTTTGTATGCCGCTTCTGTCAGCTTGTCGAGGATGGGCTTGGGGGTCGGCACGTCGGGATTGCCCATACCCAGATCAATGATATCCGCACCAGCGTGACGCATCTTCATCTTGAGTTCATTCACTTGCGCAAAGACATATGGCGGCAATCTGTCTACTCTCGCAAACTTGGACATTGGGGAAGCTCCTGATTTTTTAGTAGTAGAATTATCATTTATTACTCATGGGATGCTTTGCTGTCAAAATGAAATTGTCAGTCGGCAATGTGTCCATAGGGTAAATTAGGCAAATGGCCTTGACCTTGATGATGCTTTTTCATAGCGTTCCATGGAGTAAAAGAACGACATTTCGTCGTGTAAATATGAAGGAGAGTTACATGGTCCAGAAATCAGAAACCATTTGGTTTGACGGCAAACAGGTTCCCTGGGACGAGGCCAATGTCCACGTCTTGACCCACACCCTGCATTATGGTGCAGGTGTCTTTGAAGGTATTCGTGCCTATGAGTGTGTTGATGGCTCCTCCCAGGTGTTTCGTCTTGAAAAGCACATGGTACGTTTGGTCAATTCCGCCAAAATTCTGGGCATTGCTGTTCCTTATACCGTTGATGAACTGATCGAAGCGACCGTGGAAACCCTGAAGCGGAACAAGCTTTCCGGTGCGTATATCCGTCCACTCATCTTTATCGGTGACGGTGTGATGGGTGTGCATCCCGGTGACAATCCGATTCGTACCATCATAGCCTGTTGGCCCTGGGGCGCCTATCTTGGTGAAGATGCCCTTGAAAAAGGCATTGCAGTCAAGTGCAGCACGTTCAGTCGTCATCATGTCAATGTCATGATGACCAAATCCAAGACGTGTGGCAATTACGTCAATTCGGTTCTTGCCAAGACCGAAGCCGTGGCAGACGGGTATGATGAGGCTATTTTGCTTGATACGAGCGGCCATGTCTCGGAAGGTTCCGGCGAAAACATCTTCATGGTTCAAGACGATATTATTTATACTCCCCATGCCGACGGTGTGCTTGGCGGCTTGACCCGTGACTCCATCATAACGTTGGCAACCGACCGTGGATACGAAGTCCGTGAAGAATCGCTGACCCGTGACATGCTCTACGTCGCGGATGAAGTGTTTTTTACCGGTACAGCTGCGGAACTCACCCCGATCAGTTCCATTGATCGTCGTCAGATCGGCAACGGGATGGCTGGTCCTGTGGCAAAACTGCTTCAGACCGAATTTTTCAAAATTGTTCAGGGAGAAAATGACGATTACGAGCATTGGCTGCATCGCTATCAAGTTTGATGAAAGTCTAGAAAACCAATTCATCATCTGTTAGGAGAAGGGGAGTCCGGCGCGGTATGTCGGATTTCCCGTTTTTTGTCTTTTCAGCGGAAAGAGATTCCGCGCTTAAGCCTTGGGTGTTATCCATGAGCACATCGAACCTGACAGCCAAATATCGTCCGCAAACCTTTACCGATGTTGCCGGACAGGAAGCGATCAAAGCCATATTGTCCCGTGCCGCTGCATCGGACAAAGTCGCTCCCGCCTATCTTTTCTCAGGTACCCGCGGCGTGGGGAAAACCACGCTTGCCCGTATTTTTGCCAAAGCACTTAATTGCGTGAACGCGCCCACGGCGGAGCCTTGTAATGAGTGCTCCAATTGCAAACAGATCACGGCCGGGGTTGCTGTCGATGTCATCGAGATAGATGGTGCCTCCAATCGCGGCATCGATGATGCCAGACGCCTGAAGGAAGATATTGGCTATGCCCCGATAGAGTGCCGCTATAAGGTTTTTATCATTGATGAAGCGCATATGCTCACCAAGGAAGCGTTTAACGCGCTCCTCAAGACCCTTGAGGAGCCGCCGCCACGTGCGACCTTCATCATGGCTACCACCGAGCCGCATAAATTCCCGGCAACGATTATAAGTCGTTGTCAGCATTATATTTACAAGATGCTCTCCCAACAGGAGTTGGTGGCGCATCTTGAGACCATCATGCATCAGGAAGAACTGCCTTTTGAGCCGGGCGCGTTGCAGATCATTGCCAAACGAGGGGCTGGCAGTGTTCGCGATTCCATGTCTTTGCTCGGACAGGCTCTTGCCATGGGAACCGATGTTTTGCGCGAAGAGGATGTGCGAAGTTTCCTTGGCCTGGCCGGACAGGACGTGTTTTTTCACCTCATGGAAGCCATACATTCCCGCGATCTGGTCTCTGTCGGCATGGTTTTGCGGCAGGTTCTCGATCAGGGGCTTGATCTGGGCTTTTTTCTGCGCGAGCTGACGAACACATGGCGCAATATGTTTCTTTTGCGGCAGGCAGGGGAAGCGGCCTTGCCGCTTCTTGGATTTTCCGAAGAAGAAGCAGCCTCATGGATGGAGTGGGCCAGAAAGTTTGAACCGACCCATATCCACGCCTGTTGGCAGATGACTCTGGATGGTCAGCGCAAGGTTATGACAAGTCTTGAACCTGCTTTGGCTCTGGAATTATTGTTGTTGAATCTGACCAGTCTGCCGGATTTGATCAATTTGGAATCTCTCGGCGTATCGGTTGCATCAGGGGGCGCGGTAACGCCGCCCCGTTCTGTTGGCGGGCAGGGGGGGGCTGGCGGTCCTGCGGGAAAGCCGCCTCTTCAAGGAGGGGGGCCACAGGGCGGTTACGGGCCGCATGGTAGGCAAAGCTTCGTTTCAGAACAGCCCGTACAGCAATCGGCACAGCCCTCTGCTCCAGCATTGCAAGTCTCTCCGACGTCACAGGTTCCCTTGGCCCGCAAGTCAGTTGAAAGCACTCCGGCTTATGCGAACGAGGCGGCACGCCCAGCTTACGCGAATGACGCGGAACGCCCGACTTATGCGAACGAAGCGGGACGCCCAGCTTACGCGAATGAAGAACGCTCTCCGGCCCCATCTCGAGCACGACCCGATGGGGCGTCGGAAACAAGTCAATTCCCATCGGTGACAACACCGACGCCCAATCCTTCCGAATCTCCCGTGGCTACGCGTTCAGCCACGTCAGCGGCAACCACTCCGGGAGGGCGTAGAGATTGGGACGGCTTTTTGCACTATGTTGAGTCAAAAAACGGGCAGTCTCCGGTTAAGGCCGCACAATTGCGGCTAAATAAGGGAAACCTGGTAAATAATGAGCTTGTAATCATGTGTGACTCAAAACTGCTCTGTTCTCAATTGTCTGAAAATAAAACACTTTCAGCATTGGATCAATATACGAGAGAATATTTTGGCCCTTTGGTTGAAGTTCGCGTGGAAACAGGTGATAGTGCCCCACGCAAGTCGGATAAGTTGTTGCGGGAAGAAGCGCAGGTACATCCGGGAGTGAATAAGATCATGGAAACGTTCCACGCGCAGATTCTGTCGGTGAGTGCTCGTAATTGATAGTTTTTACATAAAATATTCAGGAGATTATAATGAAAGGTATGAATGAAATGATCCGTCAGGCGCAGGTCATGCAGCGCAAGATGAGTGAAAAACAGGAAGAATTGAAGTCCATGATCGTGGAGGCTTCCAGTGGTGGTGGCATGGTGACCGTGAAAGCGACCTGTGGACAGGAGATTGCCCAAGTGCTCATTGAGGATTCCGTCATGGAGGCCGGTGACAAGGATATGTTGCAGGATCTCGTTTTGACCGCAGCCAACGAAGCTCTCAAAAAGTCCAAAGACGTGATGGAAAAGGAACTGACTTCCATTACTGGTGGCCTGAACATTCCCGGTATGTTCTAGGAGTTTCCTTTGCAGAACCTTCCGGGGCCGCTCAAGGTCGTCGTCGAACAACTTTCATCACTGCCAGGTATCGGGCCAAAGTCTGCCCTGCGGATTGCGCTCTCCTTGCTCAAAATGCCCAAGGAAAAGGCGGGCGGGGTGGGGCAATCCATCCTTGATTTGAGGGAAAATCTCTGTCTGTGTGACGAGTGTGCCTGTCTGGCCGAATCCAGTCCGTGCACCATTTGTGGGGATCCGGCGAGAGACAGGGATCAGCTTTGCCTTGTCCCGGAATGGGATGCCTTGCTCGCCATGGAAGAAATGGGAATCTACAAAGGGAAATACCTTGTTCTTGGCGGGCTGTTGTCGCCGTTGGACGGGGTGGAGCCCGGCCACTTGGAGATTGACCGTTTGCGACGGCTTTTAGGCCGTGGCTCTGTTACCGAGCTTATCCTTGCACTGGGAGCGACTCTGGATGCGGAATTTACGGCCTCTTATGTAAAAAACATGGTGGAAAGTGAGTTTGCCGGGGTCAATGTCAGCCGTTTGGCCCAAGGTATTCCCATTGGTGGCGAAGTCAAGTTCATGGACAGGGAAACGCTCAGGCAATCCTTGGTTCATCGGCAAAAGTTGTAGCCGGAAGTATCTGTTCATGAGTGAAGAACAATCCTATCTTTCCGGGGCGGAAGTCCAGTCCATCGTCTACTATAACAAGGAAAACGGGTATACCATTGCCCGTGTACGGGTGAAAGATGAGCCGGGCAGTGTGTCCATTGTCGGCACAATGGGAGAACTCTCCGGCGGTTCAACTCTTGATCTTACAGGAAAATGGACCGTGCATCCCAAATTCGGGCGTCAATTTGAAGTGGTGAGCTTTGAAGAGGCGCGTCCTGCCACTGAGAACGGCGTCATCAAATTTCTGCAATCTTCCATCAAGGGTGTCGGCGAAAAGACCGCCAGCATACTGGTGGAAGAATATGGTGTCGGCGTCCTTGATATCCTGGACGAGAATCCCGAAGAACTGCTCAATATTAAAGGTATATCCGAGAAAAAGTTACAGGATATCATTACGTCGTGGGAAAAGCAGCGGGAGATAAAAAATCTGCTCGTATTTCTGCAAACACATAAAGTGCCCACAACCTTTGCCGGAAAGATATTTCATTTATACGGAGCACAGGCTGAAAGGAAACTCCGCGATAATCCCTATGATCTGGCCTACGAAATTCGCGGTGTCGGTTTTCGGACTGCGGATCACATGGCCATGAAATTGGGATTTGCCCCGGATTGTGCCCAACGTCTTGAAGCTGCTATCGTGTACCATTTGTTTCAATATTGTGAACGTGGTGGTCACATGTTCATTCTCAAGGAAACGTTGTTGGCAGATGTTGGTAAAATGTTGGACACCACCGATTTGAATAAAATTGAATTGGCATTGTTCTCTCTTGAGGAGAAAAAAAGGGTTCGTATCGAGGATTTACCGGAACAGCACCTGACCGATGCTGTCTACCTCATGCATTTTTACCACCATGAAAATGAGATTGTACAACGGCTTTACCAATTGTGTAGCCATCCGACGCCCGTCAGTCGAAAGAAGATAGACAAAACCCTGCCCAGAGTAGAAGACAAGTTGGGATTTTCCTTGTCCGAAGAGCAGCGTGAAGCGGTTTTTAATGCCTGTAGTAACAAGATTTTTATCATTACCGGTGGGCCCGGTACCGGTAAAACCACCATTACCAAGGCGATTATGCTCACGCTCAAGGAGTTGGGGTTGAAAATAAAGCAGGCCGCTCCCACCGGCCGTGCGGCCAAACGCATGACCGA
>PDWI01010029.1_pt1 | contig 10698 bp, 5 predicted proteins | sample 1430891 | NCBI WGS metagenome assembly PDWI01 (sample SAMN01162508, study PRJNA174530) | Oral metagenome, whole genome shotgun sequencing project. | biome: Marine environment; feature: Marine mammal; material: Swab sample of the gingival sulcus; isolation source: swab sample of gingival sulcus... | reverse complement strand
AAGTCGCACCGCCTCAATACCTTTGATAATCTGCCCATCGACATTTTGTACACATAAATACGTCATAGCCTCAACACGACTAATGCCAAACTTTGCCAATTCATCTAACGCATCATCAATTGTGACAATAGCTATTACATCGCCATGTTTATCACGCATGTGATAGGCTTCGGTGCGACAGATGGGGCAGGCGTGGTCATAATACATAATAATTTTATTCATAAAATTTTCCTTATTTTTTAATGAACTATATTTTTGTACTGTATTGAGTGAATAATGTTAAATAATGTTAAAAACTCTATATTCACTAAAAAGAATTAACATAAAATATGATAAAGTTTGATTTTAAATAAATTAAATTTTTAAATTAAATTTTTTATTTAATTGTGATTATTTAGAGTTACTTAAATTAGATAATAGTATAAAGGTAGGAATTATGAGTAATCAAGACAACGGTTTATTGACACCACAAGAAAAAGAGCAAATTAGACGGGTTATTATTGATAGACTTAGAGAGGAAAATGATTCATTACCAGAAATAAATTATGTTGTGAATATTGATTATGACGAGTTAGAAAAAAAAATAGGAGACATGATCATTCAACAAATTGAACAAAATAATAAAGATGTTCATGATCTTTTAACTAAAACTTATAAAAACTTGCTTTCTGATTTGGATAGAGATATTAATACATTAAATGGAAATTTGTCGTTCTTAAAAAGTGATGCTGATGATTTAAAAAGAAAGATTCAGGATATTGATAGAAACCTTAACGCCCAAACGCAAATTGTTAAAAATCAGATGCAAAAGATACAACAGATTGCAATAAAAATAGAGGGAGAATATCGGGCTTTAGATAAATATAGTAGAGATTTAAAACTACAAACAGCTAAACTTGCAAAGGGAGGAGTAGATTTTTACCCTAGCTATTCTGGAATGCGAGAAGAATCTTGGTTAAGTAGAATGAAATTTCCACTTATTATAATTCTTATCTCTATTGTTTTTGGATATTTTCTAGTTAAAACTATTATTACAGCTGTTTCAGAAGATGATTCTAGTAACTCTACAAGTACTGTGCAACAAGATGCTAGTACTTCAAATAGCCAAAAATTAAAGGCTAATCCCATGAAACAAGGTGGAACTCTTATAGACTATAATATACAAGAAGGCGATACTATTTCTACTATAGCTAAAAGATACCATCTACCCGCAAAAGAATTAAAGAAAATAAATAATTTAACTGAAGAAAAATTGATAGTAGGGGATACTATTCGAGTTCCACAACCATCGCAACCATAGAGGAGTTATGAATCCTAATGATGCACTTATTAGATGAATTAACTAAAAAAAATGAACCAGTAGGTTGCTTTGGTCCTTTAGATGAAGTTGTTGGTTCAAATTTCGGTTATTATGGAGATGTAAAGGAATCTTTTAAAAAAACCAATTCTTTTATGCATCATAATGCTAATGTTAAGAATGGCTATGGCTTATTTTTTAAAAAACTATTTCATAAATATAACGTAAATTATCTTTATGCTGTCTGTGCAACTTCCACAGATGCTTCTATTGTTAAGGTTACAATACTTAACACTAAAAGAGGAGAGTATATAAAGCTTGAATTTTACGTTTTAGAAGAACATAACTTCTTAAATAAGGATCTAGATTTAGTTGCGAAAAGTTTATTGGGTTATCATAACAAATATAGTGCAAATCCACCAATACAAGGTATTGACAAAAAAGCGTTACATTGCTTTGATAATGGAAGTTCTAATGATGTAGTTTATGAAAGCAATATATTGAAAAGTTTTTTAAATAACATAAGATGTAATGACGAAAGTGCTTGTTTATTACTACCATTGTTATCAGATGATAGCTTATTATCAAAAGAAAATATAGATATAAAACTTTATATTAATTCTTTATTGGAAAATATTGTTACTGATTTAAATGAAAAAGATATTGCATGTTGTTGCCAATCTTTACTACTACTGCTAGTCCTTGCTAATAGAGATAGCAGATTTCTCAGCATGTTTTCACGCAAATTTAGTTTTTTGTATGATTATTTTTTGAAGTATTTGTTGGAACCTGATTGTATTGATTCTACTACCAAAGAAACCTTAATATATGGATTAAGACAATTACTACTATTTAATAATGACAGACAAAATTTAGATGATTTAACCACTACTACAATTTATACAACATTGTATTTAGATGCTTTGTTAGATGGGGATATACTTAGGAGAAATTTATAATGAGTCAAATAATAGAAATGCCATATATTCAAGGGGTTGTAAGTAAGGTTTTAGTAGAAAAAGGTCAAACTATTGATCCTAAAGAACCTATTGTTGAGATAATACTTGAAGATAACAGCTCTGAAAAAATTTTAAGTCCTTCTTTTATCTGTAAAGTAAACGAAATTTTTTGTTCTGTGCATGACAGCTTAGAGAATGGTGATAAAGTAATTGCTGTAGAAAAAATTAGAGAAAATTTTAATTTTAAAAAGGAAATGTTTAATCAAAGCAATGATGCTCAAGTTTATAATTCATTAGATTATATAAAACAACCTAAATCTAATAAAGACCCCCATCGTCAAGATTATAATCAATCATCAGAGTATCAAAATAGTAGCGAATCTCATCGTCAAGATTATAATCAATTATCAGGATATCAAGATAGTAGCGAATCTCATCGTCAAGATTATAATCAATTATCAGGATATCAAGATAGTAGCGAATCTCATCGTCAAGATAATCAATTATCAGGATATCAAGATAGTAGCGAATCTCATCGTCAAGATAATCAATCATCAGAGTATCAAAATAGTAGCGAATCTCATCGTCAAGATAATCAATCATCAGGGTATCAAAATAGTAGCAAATCCCATCATCAAAATAGTATTGAGCTAGATTCTGATATTATAAAAAATGCTATAAAAAATAAGAATAAACAAAAATATGCAGTGATATTGGGAACTCCAAGTGCTGGAAAATCAATTGCATATACTATAATGCTGAGTGCATTAAATAACACTCATACTCATGATGGTCAGTCTACTCCTAGTGGCTCAGTTATACCTTATAAATTTTATACAGATGCCGATGATGATGAAAAAGTATTCTATGATATAGCGGGTGAGGACTTTATTCATTGGTTAGTAAAGTATGCAGGTGTAAGAACTTTAGAAACTTTAGAAGATATAACAAATTTCAATATCGGAAGTAGTAATCGTGATGATATTCGTTATTCTTTCTTTGAAAATAAGAATCATTCATTATCAGATGATGCTCTAAAAAATCTAAATAACTTAATATTAAATGCATCTAAGGTATATGTTTTTGTTGCTTCTCAACAAGATCAAAGAGTGAAAGAATTTGAACAATATATTAATAGACTAGGCATAAACTTAACTAAAATTGGAAAAATTAAAGCATCGAAAATTCACTTTATATTTAACCATGTAGATGAAAAATTTCATAATATACTGTCTCCTGAGCTATTTATCCAAAATATTAATGACACTAGTGAAATTGTTAGGCTTATTGAAAGTTATATCCAAGCTGAAAAAGAAGGACTATTATTTAGAGACAATAATCCTGATGATAAAATAATCATAAATACAGTACAACAATATAAAAGCACTACTTACAAATATGCATATTTGCTTTATCCTTCACATCTATTAATTAAACAAAAACTTATTGAAGATGGAAAAAATTCTAATAACTGTCAAGACTTGTTTAATTCCCTTGAAGATCCTAGTCTTATTCTTGACCAAAACGAAGAATTATCAGAAGCATATCTTCAGTCAATTGAAAAATTTAAAAAAGATTTATTGCGGATATTTGATTTTAACGCACAGAATTTGAATTTCATTGAAAGAGTTACCAACTTTTTTGATTCATTAAAGAAGTGGATATTCTTACCTATAATTATAGCCTTGCTAATCAATATAGGTTTATATTATTTTATTCCTAAGTATAGTATTATTGATGATAAGCTAGATGACAATGATAAAGAAAATATTTCATTTACTCTTCATGAAAAGTTGAACGGTAAAGCAAATCCGTATGTAAGTATGTCAGTGAACAACTTAATTAAAGTTTATCGTTCATTCGTTTTTGACTTTGAAGCAAACAGTGAAAATATTGATTATCTTAAAGTGCCTGAAGAGGCGAATAATAGAATAGGAAAAGTTTGTACTTGTAGTTCGGTATTATCAACCGAAAAATCAGTAAATAGATATGAAAAAGCTATAAATGGATTTTATGGTTTAAAAGGTTATGAACCTGATAGATATTTTTATGGTGATTTTGAGAAGATTTATGAAAATGCTCCAATAACTAATCCAGATGATGACCAAGAATTTTGTCAGGGAAAAAGTGCAAGTAATTTCTTTAAAACTGAGAGTACTGATGTATTGATAAGAGCAAATCATAAATTAGATGAAAGTCTATTAAAAAATAAGGGTATTTTTAATAGTATTAAATCTATTGTTGGTGTAACAGAGAACAAGAATCTTCCAAAAGTGCGTAATGAAATTAGAGAGTGTTCTGTTAAGTTAAATGATTTTTGGGTTGAGAGAATAAAACTCGCCCATGCTTTAAATGACCAAGCTGATTTGAAAAAAGTTAAAGATCAAATAGATAAAGTCTTAAAAATATTTGAGGAAGTTGATAAGACTCAATCTGTGAACTATTCGTATTTGGCAGAGTACGCTAATATTCAAGATAATATTGATAGAGAAAGACCAGTATTAGAAGCATTACGTAATAAAAATACTTGGGTCTCCAAAATTAGAAATACGTTTGGTTTATCAGAGAAAGGAAGAACTATTGATATTCATTTTGATAAAAACGTTGAAGAAGGCGTAGATATGAAACAAAGATTCCTTCAAAATGGGTATGTCAATCAATATGAAAATTATTGTGATATACCTGATAGTCCTAAAGGTGTTGCATTGTTATGTAACCAAGTTTCTCAGTTGAGGAAAGAACGAGGTGCAAATACAAAATTATTATCACAAATTGATTTAATTGATAGAGTTAATAAACAAAAGTTGTGTGAAAAAGAAGAATATGTTAAGTGTAGTGATAACAGTACATTGAAGATGATATTGGCTATAATCTTCTTTTTCTTTATTGTTTGGCTTTTAAGTAAACCAACTTTATGGATACAATCAAAGTGGATTACATTCAAAAATAGGAAGTAACTAGGATATTGTTATGAAAAAGGGCAATCTTCGTCTTTACATAGTCGTGGTTTTTGCGTTTGTTTTTTTCTTTTTAGGAATAAACACTCAAAAAGATTTAACTCCTCTTGAGTGTCCAGAGGTCGGATCTGGTAGTTGTGAAAACACAGTTATTGTCACCAAGCTAGATGGTACAATTATTGGTGTTAAACAAATAAATCAAAAATCGTTTAATCGTAGTAATTTTGATACAGATATTGCACCAGGGTATGAAGTATTTTATAGAATATTTTCTACAAATTCAGGGAAACCTGAAACAGAAATACAAATTCGTAAAAATATTCCTTACGATGAAAAAGTTGGTTTCTATACATGTAAAGATAGTGATTGCCCTAAAATTGATGCAATGGATAAATATGTTGGTAGCTTACCTAAGATTTCATATGCACTTTATGATAGTAGCAATAATCAAATAATAAAAAATTCAACAAAAACTACTGATGGTAAATCGACAGGAATTAATAAAGATTGGCATGCAGAAGAAGTGTCCTTGTTCAAAAAACTCAAAAGAACATTTTTAAGCTTTACCCAAAGTATTTATCATAAAATAGCCAATAAATTTGGTATAAATGTTGGAACAAAACCAACTGATAATGTTACGTTAAAAATTTTAGACAATGGAGTTCCCAAAGATTTTATTGTAAAAAGTGAAGGAGTATGGAAAGTTAAAGGAAAGTGGCAAGACCTAAACAATCCGTTAAGGGTTTCCTATGAACCTAGTTACAAGCCTAATGGAAAAAGTTATGACATATCTTCTGAATCTATTAATTTTGCTCCAAAAATACTCTTTGTTTTTTTTGGTATAGCGCCTTTTATAGTAATGCTTTCTATTCTATATAAATTTTCTAGTAAGTATTCCCTATTATCCTATTATGAAGATGAACAGTCTACAATCAATTTTTATTTATTTACTGGGTTGTCAGTTTTATTCTTAATTCGTTTATATTTTGCTTTAGCCGTTACTTCTTTATACGTCAGTAGATTCTCAAACGTGTTTCTGGCTTTACTAGCTCTTTGGATAATTCCTATAACTATAACTATAACTATATTTAGTCTAACATCTGAAAAAAGAAATGAAATATATAGCTATTTTTATGATATAAAATTACGTACCATAATACTTATATTCAGTACTTCGATTATGGCACTCATCATTTCCTTATGGTTTTTTTTGGGTTATCAATCGCACCCATCAGTATCAGCAATGATTTTTGTACAAATGCCATTTGAAGAATTATTGACAAATTTTTCATTTGCCACTATCAGAGATAATGCGACATTTTATTTAGAATTTCTTGTCATTGTATTTATGCCTTTGTTATTATATCTTTGTTCTAGGTTTAATTTATCTCGGAATTTCTGCATATTAGCATTAATAATTATGATGGTAGCACTATCTCTTATTTCTGATAGTAAAAATCAGTTTTTAGATAAAATACCTTATGCTATGATTTTGTGTTTAATATTGCCAGTGTTAATATTAGAAGTATTGGAAAAATCAAACTCTCTTTTACAAAAAGGAATTTATTTTGTCGCTATTGTTTCATTACCAATTGTGGCATTTTTATTTGATAAAGGTAGTGTATTACATCTTGTAGCTTTTGTTGTTGCTACTTTTATTGTGATGAAAAAATACCACAATTATTTTATATATCGAATCTTAGTTTCCCTTATTACACTAGCTTTTATAGCTATTATTGGATTAAAAGTTTATAGTGTTATAAATTTAAAAAATAATGACAATATGGGCTCTGTTAGTGCAATAAATCCTTTGAATTTAGATATATGTCAAATTCCAAAAGATATTGCCCCCATCACTTTTAAATTAGGAAAAGTTGATCAAAGTATTTTTGACAGCACGGATATTACAAACGATGAAAAATGTAAAGAAATTCAAAAAAGACCAATCGAAACTATTGCTGATTTAGACAACTGTGTTAGATTTTGTGGTCTTAGTAATTCTGATGCTAGGATATACAGCTGGTTAAATGCAAACCCGTATGATATTGTTTTAACAAACGCACCATTTGGAAGATTGCAAGAATTATCAAGGGTGAGAAGCTATTCTATACCTAAATCGATTTGGTGGGGTGATGGTGGTTTTTATCCATATGAATATACTGAAAAAAAGAAATTAGATGGTGCTATGTTTGAACATTTAGGTGGATTAGTGTATGTAAAACCCTTTGGTTTACTTGGTATTCTACTACTTCTAGGATGCTATGTTCTTATCATTATAAGTATTCATAAAACAAACTATGCAGCAAAAATATTTGTTACTACTATAGGGCTAGTTTCATTTTATATACTCTTTCAAAGTATGAATGTATTTCCTTTGATAGGGCACAACTTACCTTTAATGGTTATTAGTTCATTTACTAAAGACTTTTTACCTATTTGTGTAGGATTAGTTATTTTTTTATGCTTAGAAAAAGAGAATAAAATATGAGAGATCCATTTGTAAAATTTTTCTATTTAATTATATTTTTAACTGTTGTTGCTATTGTGTATATTGTGGATGCAGAAACAAAATTTTTAACAATTGATGGACTCTCAAACCATGGAAAACCATCTTTAGTATATACTCGTCCCGAACTTCATCTAGAGTATCTAAAACACAGTAATTTAACAAATAATGAAATATATGGCACATCAGGAAAATATAAAAGGTGTGTTAGACCTTTCTATAAATTTAATATCAATAATGAAGGTACACCAGAAGAACATACTACCGTTACAAATGGCGGAACAAAATGCTACAATGCTAATTCTTCTATGAATATGACCTTAGTTAATGAATCAGATTTATCATACAGAAAAGTTAATGTAGATCAGTCAATTGCTCCATTACAATATATGAAAGAAACGTCTGATTCTAGTGCCAAAAACATACTAGATACCTATTATGAGATAGTAATTAAATATATTGATGATAGTGATGCTATTATTAATACTGATATTGATGATCCATATAGAACCTTACGCTTTAAATTAAAAGAAAACAATGAAAGTAAATTGATAACCACCTGTAATATTAACATTAACTTTAATAATAGTAATCGCAAGAATTCGAAAAGTGTTTTTGAAAATAAAAATAGATGCAAAAACAAGAGTAGTGATGTATTAAATATTAGTATCAATGGTAGTAATGATGATGAAATAATGAGAATTAATAAAAATAATAAATTAGAAGTAGCATTTAAAAAACCTCAAGATTGGAAATTAAAAGATATCAATTTTTCTTCTAAAGATAAAATACTCACAGTTAACTGCCCATTTATTGGTATAGCTAATAATATTCAAGCAAAGTATTTTACCCAAATGATAGAATATACTAAAACAAGTGATAAGTTGACTATTAGTTGTCAGAAAAAAATCTCTAAAATTAAAACTGAGACTGAAAAACTTGCTGCAATATTTGCACTATATGGTAATAATCAAAAACTAGAAACAACTTTAAATAAGCAGATAACTAATAAACTAGATTCTTTAATTAAAAGAAGCTGTGGCAATAACTGTGATGCTAAAGTTGTAGCTATGGATTCTAGTAGTGGAGAAATTAGATCTATCGTTAGTTACAATCAAGATTATGGAAATATATTAAATAAAAATAATTTTAATCAAGACACTATAGAGATAGATACAACAAAAAAAGAAATTCCTGGATCTATTATCAAACCTATTTTAAGTAAAGCAATTTTAATTGACAGTCCCAATATTGCAAAATTAAAAATAATGAATGCAACTGCTGGTAATATTGATTGGTCTGACGGTAGAAGACAGCATTCTGGTCAATTATTAAATAGCCATATATGCAGAAATGAGAAAGAATGCAATGAGAATTATAAAGGCTATTCTGTTAAGAATAAATATGAACATAGTAATATTGATTTTAATAAATTTATGGCTCAATCTAATAATGTTTATGCAACTTCGGTGATGTTTTTAAGTAATTTCCATCAAGATGAAAATAACGGTACAGATAGAAAATGGATTAAAAGATTAATTGCCGAAAATGGTAACAACCAAAAAGAGATAAATAATTTATTAAACAACCCAACTTATTTTACTCTAGCAGGTGGAACAAGAGAAGAAAAGATTGCTCCTTGGGCTTTGAATATAAATAAAATAATGGGTGTAAGTCTTTCAATGCCTCGATTGACAAAACAGCCTAAAAAAGATGAGACATTTGAAAGGTATACAAACTATAGAGAATATGTATGGCCTCAATCTAAAGGTTTAAGTAAAAACTTTTTATATCGTGCCTCTCCTGAACGAGAGTTTTTGGATTATGATTATTGTTTTAGACGTGGATTCTTTGATTGCGGTGCATATCAGTGGATAATTGGAGGAAGTGATAGTCGTTGGAGTCCGATTACACTAGCTGAACAAATCTCATCAATCGCTTCAAATAATAATATTCAGGCAAGTTTTGTCAAAAAAAATAGTGATCCAAACAAACCAGATTCTGCTGTTACAAAAGCAAACAAAACCGTTTTTCAAGGAATGCAAGATGTTGTTAAACGTACTGACGGAACGGCACACAAATTTATAAAAAAAGCCTTTGATAATTTAAACAAAGAATTCAAAGATGATGAATTAACGATAATTGCAAAAACTGGTACACCTAACAAAGTCAGTATAAATAAGACTTTTCAAAGGACTGACTCTGTGATATTTAAAATTCTTAATAAATATTTTAAATCTATCGATATAGGTTATGGTAGTTTAGTTAGTGATTATGATAAATCAACTGTAGAACTCAATGAAATGGGGCAACTAATTCTCAGTAAAATAAAAAATACAAAGGAATTTAAACAAGAATGTAAACCAAATTCTAGTTGTTTAAATAGTTTTGATAATAAGTATAAAAAGTATATTAGAAGTCGATTAAAAGCTACAGAAGTGGGTATAAATAGCAATAGATTTAATAAATCTTTAGTTTTTACTGTAGGTAAGTATGATTCTGAGAATTCTCTTATAAAAGATGGATGTACGTTTTATATATCCGTTAACTTTCGGAATAAATGTAATGAAGACCAATGTAATGATGATGAATATAAAGCATTAAAAATTGGTAGAGATATATTGAATACAGGCATTGCACAGCAGTGCATAGAACTTAAATAACGTGAGTTCGGTTTAAGAAAGATATAACTATTTGATTTATAATTATTTTATTAGAGACGTAGCATGCTACGTCTCTACGGTCGAATAATTAACTTATTTTTTTAAATTATCAAATTTTTGTTCCATATATTTGTTATTTTGTTGATTTTAAATAATATTAAAAAATATTTATCCCGAAATCATGTTATTTATTATAAAAACCTTTAATAATCATCTCTCACTCGGTGGTAATTTACATACCCCATTTTCACACTCCTGAGACACCACTTTACCAAATAACATTTTTGTCAGCCAATTTGGCATTTTGTTGCGATGA
>PDWI01014451.1_pt1 | contig 10699 bp, 8 predicted proteins | sample 1430891 | NCBI WGS metagenome assembly PDWI01 (sample SAMN01162508, study PRJNA174530) | Oral metagenome, whole genome shotgun sequencing project. | biome: Marine environment; feature: Marine mammal; material: Swab sample of the gingival sulcus; isolation source: swab sample of gingival sulcus... | reverse complement strand
TTTATATACTTATTGCTTAATTATATTTGCTCTAATTTGTTGTTTCTCGTTTTTATTATTAACAATGTCAATGATCGCTACACTTAAAGCCCGAAGGCTAAAAGTAAAGTTACTTATTTACTTCTTCAAGTAAAACAAGTTATAATGTCTTTTCAAACTTAACAACCTCGCTTGGTTGTCCTTGGAAGCGTCCTGCGTTTCCTTGTTTGCGAGTGCAAAGGTAATACAACTTTTCCTTTACTTCCAAATTATTCCAAAAGAAATTTTATTGTCTAAGCAAAAGACTTGCATTCAGTTTTCCGAAAATCAAACACTTACAACATACAAAAAATTTCTAAAGTTTTTTAGAAAAGATTTGCTTCTCTATTGATTTGGAGGTTTAGAGCAACGAATAGATCACTATTCTATCGGCTTGAGAGATAAGCACGGAGGTCTTCAATGAGGTAATTGGTTCTTTGATCCACCGCCTCTTTAAGCAAATGATAGCAACTATTAAACATTAGAGAGTCTGGAAAAGCGTAACGCTTTGGTGTGCCAAGCATCGGTATTTGCAAAGCATTGAGTTTTTGCTCAACAAAACAAATATCCAAGCTATCTTGACGATAGGCAGAGTATTCGTAGCTTGGATAAGAAAATAATAGCGTAGCTCCCTTTGAGCGAAGCTTCTGTTGAAACTCCTGAATATAGAGCAGTGCATCAGGATTGTAAGCCCCAACAATGGTATCTGTACTAATATAAGGTCTTTGCTTCATTGACCAGTGGCAATCAACATCACCATACTTATTATAGGCATACTTGGTATAAATACCTCTTTCCTTAACTCCAATATACTGATTGGGCTGAAACTTTGAGAGGACATAAGGCAAGAATGCTTTTGCCATAGACTTCTTTTGCTCAAAACGGAAATCCGACCATTGCTCCGTATCAAAATACAAATAGGATCTAAGCAAAGGCTCTGTTCCGTATAATTCGCTTCCAAAAAAATGCTCATATTCAGGCACCAATACAATAACATCTCCCTTCTTGACATATTTAGCAGTATGATCCATCATATAAGCTAAGCCCAAGTTTGCTGAAAGTGCCGTATTAATAGGATTAAGATTTAATGAATCCTTTATCATCTGCGAGTTTAAGCCAAAAGTCAGATTAGAACCTCCAACAAAAATAATGCGAGGTTGAAGAGTATTACGCAACAAAGAGTCTTTATAAGTTTTGACCCAAAGATAAGATGTTTTTTCTCTGGGAGTAAGAGGTAAGCAAAAAGCAAAGAGGATAATCCCCAAAAGGCTTAGAGCAAATACCGATAATTTGATAAGGAAGCGTTTCATCTCTTAGAACTGAAAATAAATAAACTGCTGTTCCTGTCCAGAAGACATAATAATAAGTATTGTAAGCACTAAATAGAAAGCCCACCTTAAAAGAGTATTATTTAAGCGTAGCTCTAAATGCTCCAAAGCGTGCTTTTGCTTGCCCCCCAACCATTCGACGAATAATAAAAAGACAAACGAAAGAAGTATTTTATTCATATGCCTAATATGGTCAAGATTGAAATCAAACTTAGAATAAGCACAATAGATAAAATCAACAGCTTTCGTTACCATCTCGGCACGAAAGAAAATCCAAGCGAAGGTTACAAAAGCAAAAGTAACAAGCACCCGCACCATATCCCTTAATGAAATCAAGAATTTATTTTCCACAACAGGCAAAAGCCCAGCTCTTTGCTTTGAGGCAAAATAATAAGGGATAAATAATAATGTGTGGATTAAGCCCCAAACAATAAATGTATAGTTTGCTCCGTGCCACAAAGCACTTAGAAGGAAGACCAACATTATATTACGAATTGTCAGCGATGCTCCACCACGACTGCCCCCAAGTGGAATATAAACATAGTCCCTAAACCAAGAGGTCAAAGAGATATGCCAACGCTTCCAAAACTCCGAAATGTTACGAGCTAAATAAGGCATTGCAAAGTTACGCTTTAGCTCAAAGCCCAAAAGACGAGCCACCCCAATAGCAATATCAGAATAACCCGAGAAATCGCCATATATCTGAAAGCTAAAGAAAACAGCCCCTACTACAAGAGTTAAGCCAGAATAATTCGTGTAATGACGAAACAATTCATCAACGATCAAACCTGCATTATCAGCTATGACGACTTTCTTGAACAAGCCCCAAAGAATTAACCTCAAGGCATCAACACCTTTGTCGTAAGAAAATGTACGAACCGTGAAAAACTGAGGTAGAAGATTACTTGCTCGCTCAATAGGGCCTGCAACCAGTTGAGGAAAGAAACTAACAAAAGCAGAGAAAGCAACAAAGTCATCAGTAGCCTTTAGCTGACCTCTATATACATCAATCGTATAGCTCATTGTTTGAAAGGTATAGAAACTAATCCCAACAGGAAGTATCAACGATAAAGTAATGCGGTTAAGCTCAAAACCAAGGGAAGCAAACAAACTATAGAAACTACCAATAAAAAAGTTCGCATACTTGAACGTAGCAAGTAAGCCAAGGTTAAGACCAATACTTAAAAATAGAAATAAACGTTTGACTCTTTGCTCCTTACTGCTTGCAATCTTTTTAGCGACAAAGAAATCAAGAATCGTACTGAAAAGAATTAAACTAAGGAAACGCCAATCCCAACAAGCATAGAAGAAATAACTCGCCAAGACAATAAACAGATTTTGCCACCTAAGTTTGGTAATCACAAACCAATAGAGGACAAAAACGAATGGCAAGAAGAGACAGAAAGCAAATGAATTAAATAGCATTTAGTTGGGTATCTGTACAGATTTCTTATTTAGAATAAATTTACTTTTCATTATAGTTATTAAGAGAAGACTCCACACTATTACTCTCTTAAAAAACCGACCTCACAAATTTAGAAAAAAAACTGACGTGAAGCAAACTAAGGATAAGCTCTCAAAAAGGCTATCTTATTGAAGTAAACAAGAACAATTATTAGCGAAAATGAGTTAATAGATAAAATAAGGTCTATAGCCTTATATATTATAAAGTAAAACACATTATATGTATATCATAGAACTCATCAAGCAATACGGCATAGACCTATTGCTTATCATTAACGAAATGTCGCCCTACCTTTTATTAGGGCTACTCTTTGCGGGACTGCTGAAAGTCTTCCTTCCCGAGACTTTCATCGCAAAATACTTGCACAAGAGTAACTTCAACTCTACCCTTAATGCTACTTTACTTGGGATCCCACTACCCCTATGCTCTTGTGGCGTACTCCCAACAGGCATTGCCCTGCATAAAAATGGAGCTTCTAAGGGGGCAACAAATGCTTTCTTGACCTCTACGCCTCAGACAGGGGTGGACTCAATACTCGTTACCTATGCTATGCTTGGTTTACCAATGGCTATTATCCGCCCTATCGTAGCTCTTGTCAGCGGACTCCTTAGCGGACTTGTAACGAACAAACTCACTGAAGGCGAAGAAGAAGCTCTTGAAGTAAGCCCCAAAGAAAGAATCTCTTGTGCCGAAGAACCAACATCTCTTTGGGAAAAGATCTTGGAAGTCTTTCGCTATGCCTATCTAACCTTCCTTGCAGATATTGCTAAATATCTTGTTTGGGGACTACTTGTAGCGGGTTTAATCTCCGTACTATTACCTAATGAGTTTTTCTCGTCCTACGTTAGTCAAGGTATCTGGGGTTTGTTGTTGATACTCCTTGCCTCAATGCCTCTGTACGTATGTGCTACAGCTTCTGTGCCGATTGCTGCCGTTTTGATGGCAAAAGGCGTTTCGGCAGGTGCAGTACTCGTTTTCCTAATGGCAGGACCTGCCACCAATGCAGCAGCCTTTACCTTGATTGGTAAAAGTCTTGGCAAGAAAAGTCTCATCGCCTACCTCGGCACAATTATCGTATCAGCCTTGGGCTTTGGGCTACTTATTGATGCCTTCTTACCCAAAGAATGGTTTAGCTTTGCCGAAGCTCTCTCGGGCGAACATTGTCTAATCCCCGACAGCAGTACTTTTTGGCTCAAGACAGCCTCAAGTATTATCCTACTAACATTAATTATTTACATATACATCAAGAAACAAATGGCAAAACAAGAAACACAAAGCCTTAGCAAAGGCGAAAGAATGTACCTAATCCCTGATATGTCTTGCAATCATTGTAAGAAATCTATTGAAGGAGCTTTTGGCAAATTAGATACGGTGGAGCAAGCAGAAGTAAACTTAGCTCAGAAAACCTTGCTTATAAAAGGCTCTATCTCTGGAGAACGTGTACAAGAAGTCGTAGAAGAACTCGGCTTCACCTTTTCTGGAGAGCAACAAGCATAATGTTAGCATATTACATTATTTTAACTATATTTGTAAACAGATTAACATTAAGTTAGGTTATTTTTAGGTAGATTTTCAATCATTAAAACACAAATTTAGAAATGAAAAAGATTTATACATTACTCATCGTATTATTCTCTGCTTTGGCTGTTAATGCACAGACAGTCCAACAAGGAGATATTCTCATCAATGGTGGTTTAGGAGTTGCTAGCTATGATACGGACAACTTAGATTTTCCAGCTCTTGCAATATCTGCAGACTACCTTGCTCAAGACCAGCTTTTCGACGAACATAGTTCGCTAAGTATGGGAGCTTACTTAGGCTATCATCATCAATCTGTTAAAAATGTCTATGCTTCAGATAAGACATCAACTTTGATTTTAGGAGTTCGTTCAGATGTTCACTACGATTTCCTTGATCGCTTGGATACTTATGCAGGTCTAATGCTTGCCTATAAGCACCAATCATTCTCTAATGAACGTAAAGTTGGAGCTACTCTCCCTGGAGGTATAGTACTTCCTGCAGGAAGCGACTCTTCATCAGACGGAAAGTTCTTGCTTGGCATTCACGTTGGAGCAAGATATTTCTTCACAGAAAACCTTGGAGCTTTTGCTGAAGTGGGCTATGGCGTTTCTCCTTTAGAAATCGGTGTAACCTATAAATTCTAATATTTAGCAAAGGACTACCTTAATAATGAATAGAGGCTTGCCACTTTGGCAAGCCTCTATTTATGTTTATAACTTTTAAGATAAGCCTACAGCCGATTAGAAGCTAATAGACGTTCCTACGAGGAAGTTGATTGGAGCTTGTGGGTAAGTGCAAACGGAGTTAAGAGCCTTCCCGCCACTAAGACCGTAATAAGCATAGCCATTATTAGCATAGGTTGCATTAAAGAGGTTGTTTACCTGCAAGCTAATACGCCAATCTTTCACTCCTGAGACAGGAAGCTGATACGCCAAGCGAAGATTAGAGACGAAGTAGTCCTCAAGCATTCTATCCTTTGAACCCGTATTATCTAAGTGTTGCTCGCCAACATAATTCGCACTAAGACTTGCTTCAAATCCCCATTTAGTGAAAGTAATCGCTCCGCTACTAAGAATCTTAGGCGAGTAAGCAATCTCTACATCATCTGCTGAGAAAGACTTAAAGCCTCCTGTATCCCAATCTTCTGCAAAATAATCATAATGCTTGATATTCGTTTTGGCAAGCGTTAGCGTCAAATCCAAACGCAAGCAATCAAGCGGACGAATAGCCGTTGCCAACTCCAAGCCCATACGATAGCTATCAGGAACATTCTCAACCAAATCTCCGCCAACGTTACTCTTTTGCCCTGTCAAAACTAATTGATCTTTGTACTGCATAAAGTAAGCATTTGCCGAAGCAGAGAAAGCACGGCTCTTGTAGGTATAGCCAAGCTCGTAGTCAATCAAACGCTCTGCTTTGGGATACTCGCCGACACTTGCATCGGTAAAGGTCTTACGATTTGGTTCACGATGAGCCACTGCAACAGAAGTATAAAGATTTTGCTTTGGCGTAATCTGATAGAAAAGTCCAAATTTAGGGTTGAAGAAGTCGAAGTTGGTGTCAAGATTAATCTCTTGCATTGCATTTCTTGTCTCATCGTAGCCGTCGTAAGTTCCGTCAATCTTGTAGTTGATATGACGATATTGCAAATCAAGGTAAGCACTTAGCCTTTGGCTTAAGCGATAATTTGCTTTGACGAAAGTTGACATATCAACCTTATTTGCCTCATCATCGTAGTAGCGATCCTCTGGGAAAACAGGCTTGTTGTAGTTCTTAATCCAAGGGATTTCACCATAATGCTGACCGATATACTTATTAGCACTAAGCCCAAAGTCTAAATGCCATCTCTCCCCTTTGTAGTCCATAGTAGCAATACCTCCGAAGAAGTCATTATCCAAGTACTTACGTCTAATAAGCGGAGTCTTCTTGACGAGTTTGCCATTCTGTATAAATGGTTTGAGTCCATACTCTTTAAGCTTAGCACCATCTCCGTACCAACCACGTTTGTACTCTTGAGTATAACCGAAGCCATTGGTGTAATGTCCTGTAAAGTTTAGGCTTAGGCTTCTATTAATCTTGTGAGAGATAATAAGCTGGTTGTGGATTTGGCGGTAATTATCTGTATTATCATCATAAGTCGTAAAGGTCTTATTCTTTTTATCCATATCAACGATACCACTGATATTAAAGGTACGACCAAAGTCCTCGTTCGCTGGGTCTAAGCCCCACCAAGCAACGCCTGTTTTTTCTTTTCCGCCGAAAGAAAGAAGCTTAATCATCGTCTTTTCGCCAAGATAAGCTCCTTGAAGGAAATAACCCAAGCCATCAAAAGTAGCTCTATCTATATAACCATCACTCTTAATACGAGAGAGACGAGCATCAAAAGAGAAATGACGATTGATACGTCCCGTTCCACCACGAACCGTTTGCTTCTGCGTGCCATACGAACCAGCTCCAAGATAAATATCAGCATAAGGTTTCATAGATAGGTTGTCCGTACGCATATTTAGGCTTGCACCGAAAGCTCCTGCCCCATTCGTTGACGAACCGACACCACGCTGAAGCTGAAGCTCTTGTGTACTACCAGCAAAGTCAGACATATTCACCCAAAAGACACCTTGGCTCTCCGAGTCGTTGAGTGGCACACCATTGACCATCACATTAATACCTTGCGTATCTACACCACGCACACGCATAGCCGTATAGCCAATCCCTGCACCTGCTTCACTACTTACGACCACAGAAGGCTGTAGCTGTAGCAGATAAGGTAAGTCTTGCCCAAGGTTTGCCTTTTGGATTGCCTTTTTCTCAACCTTAGTATAGGTCATTGGCGTTCTCTTGTTTAGCTTAGTCGCAAGGACAGAAACCTCCTCAAGAGCAATCGTTCTGAGGGAGTCTTGCTTGCTAACTTTTCGTTGTCCAAATAAGTTCGTTGAGAAAATTAGTCCCAACACACCTAATAGTAGGTAATTCTTCTTCATTAGAATTTGTTATTTAATTAAAACTATTAGAGTGCTGTTTGAGCTAAGGCAATAGCTCGTGAAGAAACCTTGACTTTAGAAGTATTTTAGTTTTAGAAGCCCCTCCGTCAGCTCGCTACGCTTTGACAGCATTTCGACAAGCTCAATGACCGTCTTAGCGACCGCTCACTGCCACCTCCCACCAAGGGAGGAATGAAGATTGTTTCCTTACTTATTCGTTCTATTACCTCTCTCTTGAGCAACAATTCACTTTTACGGACTCCAATTCCTCCCTTGCTGGGAGGTGGCTTGCTTCAGTCATTGAGACGGTCGCTGAGCTTGTCGAAGCGTTGTCGAAATGCAGAAGCAAGACGGAGGGGGTAAAAGAGTGGAACGATATAAGTTACTAAAAAGACTCTAAAGTCTTGATAAATCCCTACGATAGTACTAACTATATCAGGTAATGAGGGTTTCTTCTCAGCCGTTTGTCCGAAGGGTCAAACAGCACCCCTTTTATCATTCGCCACAAAGGTAAGAGTTTTTTTCTATTATTTCAACTTAAATTTGACAGGCTCAGCAAATGGATATACAGTCCCCTTTTATCAAAAAAGTCATACTACCCTGTCAGTTCAGTCGCTCCGCTCCCTCACTGCTACCCCTTCAAGTCTTTGAAAGGGGAGTATTATCTGTCTTTTAGACAGGAGACTCAGACTCATTTGTTCCTCATAGCGGTACGTTTCGATAAACTCAACGACCGAATGGCACAGGGGGCACAGCCCCATTTATTATTGGATAGCCTCTCTAAGATAGAGCTTTGCACAAGGAGTTTTTTTATTTACAAAGGCAATCCTAATTCTCCCTTTGAAGGGTACTCATCCCTCCCCCCTCGTTTTCAACTCGGGGTACTCCCTTCAAAGGGAGAATTAAAAGTTGAAATAATCGAAAAACTAATTATGCGAAGCTCTACCACGGAGGGGAATGGATATTCAGTGCAACCGATAGCGGGGTCACAAACCCTTTTATTTCTCATAGCGGTGCGTTTCGACACGCTCAACGACCGAATCCTTTGAATACCAAAATGCGGAAGTATTTTGCCCCTCGGTCGGTGCGACCGACAGCGGAGACACAGGGGTCACAGACCCTTTTATGTACTTCAATGAAACTATGGACAGCAAAATGCTTCCGCATTTTGACCCTCGCCGGGAGGCGGTTCCGATTTGTGGTATTTGGGAAAGTCTGGAAAGTGATTGGGAAAAGTCAGAAAAGTTTTTGGGAAAACTTTTAGAAATTACTGGGAAAACTCAAATGAGTTTTCCCAGTAATTTTTTTACCTTAAAATGAGGGTTTGTATCTCCCTGATAGATAGTTGGTTGAACAAACCTGTCTGCAACAGTTCTGATTTGTGGTATTTTGGCTAATTAAGAGTGGGAAATCTTGAGGTGCTTAGCCGACTAATCAGGGTAATAAACAGAACTTAATAAAAGATTTATAAAAATATGCCGAAAAAAACTGATTAAAGATTTTTTTATCTAAATAATTATTATCTTTGTCAGTGTGATTAACAATAAGGGACTTGGGGGAACCCAAATCTCAAGATTAAGCAAACAAAATCTTATAACCTACGAACTAAGCGTCCATAGCTTATAAGTGATTTATTGATTAAAAGGAAAGAAGCAAAATGCAACTATTTAAGCTGAAAACAAATGTGCACGAGTTCGCTGACTTTGCGAGCTTTGCCAAAGAATTTAATCTCGGAGCAGAGGACTTAGTCATCACAAACGAATTCCTCTACGAACCCTTTATGAAAGCCTGTGAGCTTCCTTGTACTTTCGTAATGCAAGAGCAATACGGCACAGGCGAACCATCAGATGAGATGATGAATCAGATCCTTGCAGATGTCAAGACGAAACCATTCAATCGTGTCATCGCCATCGGTGGAGGAACGGTCATTGATATTTCTAAGCTTTTCGTCCTAAAAGGCTTGAATAACGTAATGGAGGCTTTTGACAGAAAAATCCCATTAGTTAAGGAAAAACAACTCGTTATTGTCCCAACAACTTGTGGAACAGGTAGCGAAGTAACGAACATATCTATTGCAGAGATTAAGAGCCGTCATACTAAGCTTGGACTTGCCGATGATGCTATCCTTGCTGATGATGCTGTCATTATCCCAGAGTTGCTCAAGGGCTTGCCTTTCCGCTTCTATGCGGCGGCCTCTATTGACGCTTTGATTCACGCAGTAGAAGCTTACGTTTCGCCAAAAGCTAATCCTTATACTAAGGTCTTTAGCCTGACAGCGATGGGTACAATCCTTGACGTTTTCAAAGTGATTGCTGACAATCCTGAGGAGCGTCATCAGTATGCAAGCCAAATGCTTACGGCTGCTAATATGGCGGGTATTGCTTTTGGTAATGCAGGCGTTGGGGCTGTACACGCTCTTTCTTATCCTCTTGGGGGTAACTACCACGTACCACACGGCGAGGCAAACTATCAATTCTTTACAGCTGTCTTCAAAGCCTATCGCAAGAAAAAAGCTGAAGGTACAATCCTTGAGCTTGAGCGTGAACTGGCTCGCCTTTTGGATACGACAGAAGACAAGGTCTATGAAGCTATGGACGACTTACTCGGACGAATGATCGCTCGCAAGCCTCTTCGTGAATACGGAATGAAGGAAGAAGAAAGACGTGGTTTCGCAGAAGACGTCCTCGTCAAGCAACAACGTTTGCTCGCTAACAACTTCGTTGAGCTAACAGTTGATGAAATCGAAGCTATCTACAACGACCTCTACTAAGCGTTAGATAACGCTAAATACAAGAAAGGCAACAAGAGTTAGCCCCTCAATCTCTCGAAGAACTGTCGAAACACTCCGCAGAAGAAAAAAAGACTCGGTCGTTGAGCTTGTCGAAACGCACCACAAAAGGAAAAAGACTCGGTCGTTGAGCTTATCGAAACGCACCGCAAAAGGAAAAAGACTCGGTCGTTGAGCCTGTCGAAACGCACCGCAAAAGAAACATTAAAGATGTTTACAGACAAGGGATATATGTACATATTAGAGTGTAACGACAAAACTTATTATGTAGGAAGCACTCTCGATGTATATAAACGTCTTCAAGAACATCAAGAAGGTTTTGGAGCAAATTACACTCGTAAACGCCTCCCTGTAAAACTTCTTTATTTTGAAGAATTCCCTAACATTAAACAGGCTTTTTATCAAGAGAAGCAAGTACAAGGTTGGAGTCGGAAGAAGAAAGAAGCTTTGATGAAAGGAGAACTTGATTTATTACCAAGTCTTTCCAAATCAAAGCGGTACGCTTCATTTAGTTTTGTATTGGTAAATGGATTTAAGAAAAAAGTCTTAAATTAGAAAAGGAAGTTACAGAGAACTAACGGCGCTTCTAGTCTTTGAG
>PDWI01010028.1_pt1 | contig 10700 bp, 8 predicted proteins | sample 1430891 | NCBI WGS metagenome assembly PDWI01 (sample SAMN01162508, study PRJNA174530) | Oral metagenome, whole genome shotgun sequencing project. | biome: Marine environment; feature: Marine mammal; material: Swab sample of the gingival sulcus; isolation source: swab sample of gingival sulcus... | reverse complement strand
TTATAGATTTCACAGAATAAAACACAAACGCACAACACTGTTCTTAACGCAATTTGCTGTGTGGGTGGGAACTTGTTTCACCCGCACCACTCGCTCACACAGCAAACTGACGTAAGCACTAATCCGTTTTATTTTTATTAAACAAATTCTCCACTTATTGATTTAAACGAATATACATTTTTGATTATTTTAGCCAACAAATGCGATACTGACAGCACCTCTATTTTTTCGCACTCTTGTTTAAGTGGAATAGTATCAGTAACATACAGTTTTTCTAATTTCGAGTTTTTAATTCTTTCGTAAGCATTGCCCGAAAGCACCGGATGAGTAATAAAAGCTCTTACACTATTAGCTCCTTGCTCCATCATAACATCGGCAGCCTTGGTTAAAGTGCCGGCAGTATCGATGATGTCATCAATCAAAATAACATCCTTGCCTTCCACGTCGCCAATTACTTTCAGCTCGCTCACTTCGTTGGCTTTTTCCCTTGATTTATAGCAAATTACCATTCCTGTATTCAAGATTTTGGTATATACATTTGCTCGCTTAGTTCCGCCTGTATCGGGCGATGCAATGATGGGATTTTCTAAGCCAAGTTTCTTGATATAAGGCACAAATACGGCAGTCGCCGATAGGTGGTCAACGGGGATATTGAAAAATCCTTGGATTTGGTCGGCATGTAAATCGATAGTCATCACCCTATCAACGCCCGAAGCAATCAGCAAGTCGGCAACCAATTTTGCACCAATGGCAACACGCGGTTTATCTTTGCGGTCTTGTCTGGCAAACCCCATGTAAGGAATTACGGCTATGATTTTGTATGCCGATGCTCTTCGAGCGGCATCGATCATAAGCATTAGCTCAAACAAATTGTCGGAAGGTTGGAAGGTGGATTGGACTATAAAAACATAATCGCCTCTAACTGTTTCGTAATATCCGGGCTGAAATTCGCCGTCTGAAAAATGTTGTATAAAGGAATTTCCTAAATTTTTGTCTAATCCCGCCGCTACTTTTTGAGCAAGGTATCGGGAATTTGTCCCTGAGAAAATTTTAAGTTGTGAGTTCATTTTATGCTTTTATGTTATGTTTTACAAAAACTCTTTTATAAGTTAAATATTCTACAAAGGTAACAAAACATTATAATTTGATGAATAAATATTTAATTATATTTATAAAAAAAGTGGAGATAATTAAATATCTCCACTCAATTGAGGTTATTAAGTTTAGTTGTTTTTTATCGTTATGCTTTTTCAGTGTACAGGTGAACATCTCTTTGTGGGAAAGGTATGCTAACGCCTTTTTGGTCGAATAATTTTTTAACTTTTTCGTGAGTATCAAAATATACTCCCCAATAGTCGTCTTTGTTTACCCAAACTCTAACTGCGAAGTTCACTGAGCTGTCTCCTAATGAAGATAATGCTATGAAAGGTTCAGCAGGTTGTTTAAGTACACGTTTGTCAGCATTTAATATTTCTGCCATTAAGGCTTTTGCTTTGTCAATGTCGTCGTCGTATCCAATTCCAAATTCCATATCAACACGTCTTAAATCTTCGCGAGTTATGTTTGTTATAGCACCGTTTGCCACAGCACCGTTAGGAAGGATAACTACTCTGTTGTCTAATGTTTTAAGTTCAGTGTGGAATATAGATATAGAATCTACTATGCCTAAAAATCCTTGCATTTCCACGAGGTCGTCTATTCTGAAAGGGCGGAATATTAAGATGAGAACGCCACCTGCAAAGTTTGCTAAACTTCCTTGTAGAGCTAAGCCTACGGCAAGACCGGCAGCACCTAATACTGCTACAAACGAAGTGGTTTCAATGCCCACCATTCCGGCTACTGTGATAACCAACAATACCCACAAAGCAACTTTTATCATCGAAAGCAAGAATGATTTTAATGCTTTGTCAAATTTGCGTTTTTCGAATATTTTTGCGCTTAATTTTACTACGCGTTTGATTATGAAAGAGCCTACTAATAATACTACTATTGCCAATACCAATTTAGGTACGTAGGTTACGGCAAGGTCTGTTAATTTGTCTAAATAAGTGTTTACTTTATCCATGTTTATGTGTTTAGTTATAAAAATTCTTTAAAATATAGGTCATTATAGGGGTAAAGAAGTCCTGTTTACAAATATAAATATTTGAATTTTCATAGCCAAATATTTACGTGTTATTTTAACAACTTGTTAATAACTTTTGCATTTATGCTAATATTTATATAGTAAATGTAAATTAATGCATACCTATATATATAAGGTGAGAACTTCTTTGGTGTGAAATTTACATCAAAGAAGTTCTCAGATATTTAAAATAAGATGTGCTTAATTGTTCAATATTTTAGCCTCAACACGTCTGTTTAGTTGTCGTCCTTCTTCGGTAACATTGTCGGCACGCGGAACAGTTGGACCATAGCCTTTTGCTACCAGCTGGGCTTGATTTGTACCTTGCGAAACTAAATAGTTCACAACTGATTGAGCTCTTTTCATTGATAGTTTGTTGTTGAAAGCTAATGAACCTTTGCTGTCGGTGTGTCCCGATATTTCGATTACCAAATTGGGGTACTCTTTCAAGATTGTTACAAGTCGGTTAAGCTCCGAGAATGATTCCGGGCGTAGGTTTGATTTTCCCGAATCGAAGAATACATTGTTCAATACAATTTTTGCTCCTACTCCCATTGGTTGCAGTTGGATGTCTTTATGTATAACTTCATGTGTTGAAGTATCGGCTATTACAAAGTTTTCCGAATGGAAGAAATAATCTTTTGCCAATACGGTAAGCGAATAATTTTTTCCCGGTGGCAATGTTACCACATACGCACCTGTTGATTTGTATGACAATACTTTTTTAACCACTTCATTTGTCTCAATATCAACCAATTCTAATTGTGCTTCAATAGGTTTGTTAGAGTATGCGTCGGTAACTACACCTTTTACTTTTGATAATTGTATCACCTTTATATTTACGGGTTTTTCGATGTCCACCTCGTTGAATGCTTCCTCGAAATATGCAAGTTTATTTTCGTTTTTGCTTTCCGAGATGAAGGTAGGTTTTTCTTTGCCTCTCAACACCACTTCGTAGATGTCTAATCCACCGTAATTATCTTTGTGGTGTGAGGTGTAATAAGCTGTTCTACCGTCATCTAACATATTAAAATACATGTCGTCAAAAGGAGTGTTGATAGGATAACCTATGTTTTTAGGTATGCCCCAAGAGCCGTCTTCTTTTTGCACGCTTTTAAATATGTCTAAGCCTCCGATAGAGCTGTGTCCGGCTGAGCTGAAATACAAAACTTTTCCGTCGTACGATACTTTAACTGATGCTTCGTCGTATTTTGTGTTTATGATATTGCCTATGTTTACGGGCTTTTTCCATGGTCTTCCCACTTTTTTTCTGTGAGTTACCCAAATGTCTTTACCTCCGAAGCCGCCTCTTTTTTTATTGGTAACGAAATACATTGTTAGTCCGTCGCCTGTTACAGATGCCGATGATTCGTGGTATTTTTTCTTAGAGATTTTTTTCATTTTCTTGGTTTTCACCCACTTGCCGTTGTCTTTTCTTTTCATACGGTATAAATCTCCTTGTGATTTTTTACCCAAATAGACATACATTTCTTTTGAATCACTTGAAATATCAGCGATAGCGTCGTTGTATTTTGTGTTCATGTTTTCGGCTTGTGTTGCTTCACGCCATTCTTTGTCGGAAAGGTGCGAGTAGTAAATGTCCTCTTTGTAGAGTTCGTTTAGCGGGCTTATTTTTCCGCCGGTTGTTTCTGGTCGTCTTGAAGTAAAGTACAAGGTTGTATCTTGAATGTCCATCACGGCACTATATTCGTGATATTTTGTATTTACTCCTGCTCCAAGATTATCGAGGAAGCAACGCACGGGATTTGCCATTAGTTCTATCCCTTTTTCGCATTGTGCTATTCGTCGTTGTATTTCGCCGCCTTTATTTCTGAGTTCTCTGGGTTTCAGTGTCCCTTTATAGGTTTCAAAATCTTTTATGGCTTTTTTGTATTTGTATTGGCTCATTTTTGCCAATCCCATTTGGAAGTAGATGTCTTTTGCTACATTACTTTTTTCTTGTGCGGCGGCTTCAAAAAAGTCTAATGATTTTTCGCCTTGTCCTGTTTTAAGGTAACACACTCCCAGTAAGTAGTTTAACTCGGGATTTGCATTGTTATATTTAGCCGCTTCCAAATAATGATTTAGTGCTTTCTCGTATGTTCCTATTTTTTTCACTCGATAATATCTGTAACCTTTTCTAAGGTTTCTTTTGGCTGTTCGGAAGTCCGGTTGTCCGGGGATTTTAAATTCTCGTTTTTTTACAGTAAGTATTTCTTGCGAGTATCCGTATGATGTTACAAAAATGATTAGTGCTAATGTAAGAAATGTTTTTGAGATGTTCATGGTAAGATTAATTCTAAGGAATTATGATTAATTATTTACATTTTTTAAAAGATTCAGGATTTTTTATACCCAAGTCAGCTGCTTTATTCCAATCGCTGCAAGCCTCGTCAAAAAGGCGGATGTTTTCATAGGCGGTGCCTCTATTTGCGTATGCCTCAGCATATTCCGAGTTTATTTCTATTGCTTTTGAAAACAGTTCTATTGCTTCTTCGTATTTTTTGTATTGAAGTTTTATGTATCCCATATTGTTGTATGCTTCCACATATCCGGAACGTTGATTTATTGCTTTTTTGTAATCTTCCAAAGCCTCTTCTAATAATTTATCGGCTTCTTTTTGTTTCTTTTGCTCTTGCAGTTCGAACGCTTTTTGCGATTTCACGTATGCTCTGTTGAAATATACGGTTGGGTTTTCTGCTTTTATTTCTATGGCTTTTGAGTATGATGCAATTGCTTCGTCGTATTTATGTTTGCTTTGTTGCACGCTTCCCAAATTGCTCAGGCAGAATGCCATTTCGGGATTTAATTCAACTGCTTTAAGAAAATCGGCTTCTGCTCCGGTATAGTCTTTTTGTTTTAATTTTGCGGTTGCTCTGTCGTTATAGGCATAGGCAAAATCGGGTTGCATTTCTATTGAGGTGGTAAAACTTTCTACGGCTTTGTCGTATTGTTTTGTTTCCAAACATGCAATTCCTTTGTAGTAATATAATTTATAATTGGCATATCCATTGTCTATTGCCATCGAGAAATCGGAGAGGGCTTTGTCGTATTCTTTGGTGTTAAGTTCGGCAAATCCTCGGAAGAAATATATTTTATACATTTTGGGGCGTAGCGATATTGCTTTGTTGAAATCTGTGATTGCTGATTTGAAATCTCTGATTTCATTTTTCACGGTGGCTCTGTTGTAATAGGCTTTCCCGAAGTCAGGTTTTTGCTCAATAGCTTTGGTAAACTCTGCCAGTGCAGTTGTGTAATCCTGGTTCAAATAGGCAGTTACGCCTGCATTATACGCTAATTCTGCTTCTTGATGTTCGGCAACTACCTCGGTTGGTAGATCGTCTTTTTGTGCGTATGTACTTACTGTAATGAATAAAAGTAGTATAAAAAATAGCGATGGTTTCATTATTATTGTTATTTTTATAAAAATTTAAAATTTAATACTACAAAGTTAATTATTATTTTTCATATTTTATAATTTTATTAAAATTAAATGCCAATTCCTTATTCTATAAAAAACAATTTTATTATTAACAGACGTAATGAAGTTAAGAGCTTGTCAAATATCCTTGCTGATACTTTCAGAGGCAACGGCGATGAGGTTTATGACATTGATGACTTTGGATTTAGGGTAAAGACCAACAATAGTTTGCTGAAATTAAGTTATGATTTTGAAATTATTTTAGAAAAACAAGAGGGGCAACACACCTTATTATATATATTGAATTTAGAAAGTTTGGTACATATCAGCGTTTTTCTGATTTTTGCATCGGCATTTTTTCTTTTTTTATCGGTAAGGGAATTTTTAATTTACGGAAGTTTGATAAGTCTGCTTTTTTATTTGGTAAATCTTTTTTTCATACAAATTTATATCAAAAAAAATATTAATCCGTTTATCGAAAGCAATAAAACATCTAAGAAAGAGGAACTTATAATGAAAGAAAAGCAAAAAAAATGGGCTGAAATGCCATACACTTGCGAGGCTTGCGGGGAGCAACTTACCGATTTAGATAAATTTTGCCCCGAGTGCGGAATTACCATAAAGCAACCAAACAACGCACACCCCATAAACCTAAGTAATTATCAAGACACCACAGTGAGATACCATTACAAACATAAATAATAAATTTTCTTATATGACAAATATCAACAAATTTTTATTAGTATTTGCAAGTCTGATTTTTATAAAAATAAATTCGTTCAGTCAAAACACACACGGCATTTTATACCGGGCAATTCCCAATACCGACACAATAGTCAATGCCTTAAATATAAGAGATATAGGCTTTGTGAAAAACGTTGAAGCATTCTCCGAAATCATCGACGGATACACAATGCCCGGCAACAATTTAGAGCTAGCTTACAAGCTCGGAGTTGCCCAAAACCTAAGCCTGAAACTCGGCGGAAGTTGGATAAAATATTTTGGCGACAAAGACTCCACAATCCTAAATCCCACCGTAAGTCTAATTTGGCAAGCATCGCCAAATACCAAAGTAGTGGTGGGCAACCTGCCTCAAAAGCTCAACCTCTCCCTACCCGATTTTTTATCGCACAGCGAAAGATTTATAACACATCCAAGTCCGCAAGGCATCGCCATAATGTTTGATTTCAAGAGACTTGCAAGCTACACGTGGTTTGAATCGGAGCAATACATACACAAAGGAAGCCTACACCCGGAGTACCTTTTCGGAGCATCGGTCTGGGATTTTGCCCTCAGCCAAAGAGAGAAATCTCAAACCAATTTGAAATTCTCATTCACAGTGGGGCATCGCGGCGGACAAATCAACAAAATTAAAATGCCCGTTACCACAACTGCCAATCTTTCGCTAAATCTAAAACACACCTTATTATTATGTCCGAGAAATAATATATCAGCCTCAATCGGCGGAAGCATCGCCAAAAAGCAAACCGGCGACAGCCTCGCCGTCTATAAAGACGGATACGCACTTCACGCACAAATCAACGCAAAAATACAATCAAGCTACTTCATTGATTTAATGTATTTTTATGGCAATCAATGGTTTACCTTCAAAGGCAATCAGCTATACAGCAACATATCCGACTACAAACCAAACTTCGGCTACAAAGAACGCTCGATGATAGCCCTCTCTGCCATCAAACAATTCAACATAAATCAAAACGCCAAAGCGGGCTTCGGAGCTTACGCCCTCTACGAATTTAACGAAAGCACAACCATATACGGCATCAGCTTTCAGATGGGTTTAGATTTCAACATAAAAACACCTTTCAAAAAATAATTCAAAAAAATGCAATTATTTTTTTGTAGAAATAAAAATAATAATACTTTTGCGGTGTCAATGCGGGTGTGGCGAAATTGGCAGACGCGTTAGACTTAGGATCTAATGTCTTATGACGTGGGGGTTCGAGTCCCTTCACCCGCACTTAGAAATGGAACCGCCGACTTTATCGGCGGTTTTTTTATTACTATCTGTTCTAAATACCAACAAAATTCCTTTTCAAATGAACATAAACACTGAAAAAAAAGAAAACCTTACATCAATTATCACAATAGACGTAGTTGAAAACGACTACAAAGAAGCAGTAGAAAAAGAACTGAAAAAACAAAGAGCCAAAGCCGTAATAAAAGGTTTTAGAAAAGGACAAGCCCCTATTGCTCTAATCAAAAAAATGATGGGTAACAACATCTTATCGCAAGAGGTATTGAAAGTGGCATACGATGCACTTGGCAACTACCTTTCAAAAGATTTCAAAAACCAAGTGGGAGACCCAATCCTTACCGAAGACTCATCATTCGACATTAGCTACGAAAGCGGAAAAGATTTTAAATTCTGCTTTGAAGTTGGACAACACTCTGATTTTGAGGTAAATCTAACACAAGATATCGTTATAGAAAGCTACAATATAAAACCTGACGAAAAAGAACTCGAAACCGAAATTCAAACAATACTTTCAACCTATGGTGGTTTAGACAAAGTTGATGAGATTGCTGAAAAATCATACATCAAAGCAACCTTGCTACAAAGCTCGGAAGACAATGTGATAGACACAGAAGGTCTCAAAAAAGAAAATGCCATGATGGCTATCGACATCATTAAAGATGAAGACATTAAGAAAAGTTTCATAGGCAAAAAACTAAACGACACATTAACCATCGACCTCAAAAAAGCATACCCAAATGATACTGAATTATCATCATTGCTAAACATTGAGAAAGAGAAAGTTGCTGAATTAAATCCATTCTTTGAAGTAACAATAACAGAAATCACCGAGTTCAAACCTGCCGAAATGGGACAAGAATTGTTCGACAAAGTATTTGGCAAAGACGCTGTGAAAACTGAGGAAGAATTTAAAGCAAAAGTTCAAGAAAAAATTGACCAAAATCACAAAATGCAAAGCGATGCAAAAGTGAGTGCCGACTTAAAAGAAAAATTACTTGAAATTTGCGACATTCAACTTCCCGATGATTTCTTAAAAAGACTTATAAAAACCAAAGACGCTGAAAAGAAAGAATTTGACGACGAAAAATTAGAAAAACTATATCCCGATTTCAGCAAAGATTTCAAATGGACTCTAATAAGCAGAAGATTAGCTGAAAAAGAAAAAATCGAAGTAACCGAAGAAGAGGTAAAAAGAGAGGCTACTAACTTAGCTATCCAAAGATTTGCACAATACGGAATACCGATAAATCAAGTGCCTGCCGATACTTTGGAAAAAATGACAGACGAGTTTATAAGCAACAAAGAATACAATCAACAAATTCGTGAAACCATAATGCAAGTTAAAGTCTTTGAGGAAGCTAAAAAGCAAATTAAATTAGAGCCGAAAGAAATAACACTTGCTGACTTTATGAAATTATAAAAATAAGAAAATCCCCAAAAGGGGATTTTTTTGAACATACAACTAATTTTTCTACAAAAAAATAACAATGAACAACAAACAAGAATTTAACAAATTTGCTACCAAACACCTCGGAATAGGTAGCATGAGACTACATCAATATTATCAAAATTTCAATAACAGCTACATTTCGCCAACCATCATTGAAGAGCGACAACTAAACGTGGCTCAAATGGACGTGTTCTCGCGACTTATGATGGACAGAATTATATTCTTAGGTCTGCCCATCAACGACTATGTGGCAAACATAATACAAGCTCAATTATTATTCCTCGAATCAACCGAACCGGCAAAGGATATACAAATATATCTTAACTCACCCGGAGGCTCAGTTCACGCAGGATTAGGCATTTACGATACAATGCAATACGTCAGCCCCGATGTTGCAACAACTTGCACGGGCATGGCAGCATCGATGGCGGCAGTGCTACTCGCAGCCGGTCAGGCAGGCAAAAGAGCCGCTCTGAAACATTCAAGAGTAATGATACATCAACCTATGGGCGGAGCTCAAGGACAAGCCTCTGACATCGAGATAATGTACAAGCAAATTACTACTCTAAAATACGAACTTTACGAAATCTTGGCACAACACTCGGGCAAAACATTGGAGCAAATCGAAAAAGACTCTGACAGAGACTATTGGATGACTTCTACCGAAGCCAAAGAGTATGGTATGATAGACAAAATAATGACTCGCAATGTTCGTAAACAAGACGAAGAGGAATTTTAAACAATAGCAAATAGTGAAGAAAAAAGAGAATAAGTGTACTCTTTGCAACAGAGATGAGCGTGATGTCGATATGGTTATATCCGGGCTAAACGGTTTCATCTGCAATGTGTGTGCAGAGGGTGCGTATGAAATAGTAAGACAAGAAGACAAACGCAGAAAAAAAGAGACTCAAAAACAGCTTAAAATCAAGAAGCCCAAGGAGATAAAGGCATTTTTAGACCAATATATAATAGGGCAAGAAGAGGCTAAGCGAACTCTATCGGTGGCGGTTTACAACCACTATAAACGCCTCAACCAAACAACGCAAGACAATGAGGTTGAGATAGAAAAATCGAATGTTATTTTGGTGGGCGAAACGGGAACGGGCAAAACTCTGTTGGCTCGCACCATTGCAAAATTGTTGAACGTGCCATTTGCCATAGTAGATGCCACGGTGCTAACCGAAGCCGGTTATGTGGGCGAAGACATTGAAAGTCTGCTGACTAAGCTGTTGCAAAATGCCGATTACGACAAAGATTTAGCCGAAAAAGGCATAGTATATATTGATGAGTTGGACAAGATAGCTCGCAAATCAGACAACCCCTCTATAACGCGCGATGTGTCGGGCGAGGGCGTGCAACAAGGATTGTTGAAACTGCTTGAAGGCTCGATAGTTAATGTGCCACCCAAGGGCGGACGCAAACATCCCAATCAAGATTTTGTACCGATAGACACTAAAAACATACTTTTTATTGCCGGCGGTGCTTTCGACGGAATAGAAAGAAAAATCGCAAAACGCCTAAATACCTCTATGATAGGCTTTGAGAAAAAAGAGGGGCAAATGATTGACAAGAAAAATATCTTGCAAAACGTAGCACCTCAGGATTTAAAATCATTCGGATTGATTCCTGAAATAATAGGTCGCCTGCCCGTATTGACTTTCTTAAACCCGCTGGACAAAGAGGCTTTACGCAAGATACTTACCGA
>PDWI01011924.1_pt1 | contig 10701 bp, 10 predicted proteins | sample 1430891 | NCBI WGS metagenome assembly PDWI01 (sample SAMN01162508, study PRJNA174530) | Oral metagenome, whole genome shotgun sequencing project. | biome: Marine environment; feature: Marine mammal; material: Swab sample of the gingival sulcus; isolation source: swab sample of gingival sulcus... | reverse complement strand
TGAAGTGACCCCCTAAATCCGGACAAGGATTAAAGGGGGTCTTTGTATGTCAAAATACAGTGATGAATTAAAACTAAAAATAGTAAAAGAAAATGAAAATGGTTATGGAAGAAAATATTTATCAAAAAAATATGGCATTAACGCTAACACAATAAAAAACTGGATCATTAAGTATAAGTCTTATGGAGAAGAAGGAATTAAAAAAAAGATACGAAACAAAAATTATTCTGCAAGTTTTAAGCTTTCTGTATTACAATATAGGAAAGTAAATAAAACATCATATGTAGAAACAGCAAAACACTTTGGAATAGGAAATTATGCTATGTTAGCATATTGGCAAAAGAAATACGATGAAAAGGGATTTGAAGGACTATCAACTAAAGCAGGTAGACCTAGAACAAAAGGAGAAGGTGAATTGAGTGAGAAAACGAAAAAAACTCTCCAACTAAAAGAGTCAGAAAAGGAAGAGCTTATTAGACTTAGAGAAGAAAACAAGTATCTAAAAGCACATTTAGCATACCAAAAAAAGTTGGAAGCCTTGATTCAAAAGAAAAAATCAAAAACAAAGAAAAGACAAAAATAATAGTTGAGTTAAGGCAAGAGCATCCAGATATAAAACTATGTTTTTGGTTAAAAGTAGCTTCTGTTCCCAAAAGTTCATATTATGAGTGGATAAAAAAACTCTCTTACGCTCATGATAAAGACAAGGACACCATAGAACTTAACAAAAAGATTCTAGCAAATCATAAGAGAGTTCTTAGAATAATGAGGGAGAATGGACTTCTCTGTAAAAAGTTTGGAAGAAAAAGCAGAAAATATATTTCTTATAAGGGAGAAGTTGGTAAGGTTTTTGGTAATAAACTAAACAGAAAGTTTATAGTGGATGAGCCAAATAAAGTATGGTTAACTGATGTAAGTGAATTCAAGATAAAGGTTTCAGACACAAAGCTATATTTATCGCCAATACTAGATTTATATAATAGCGAAATAGTATCGTACAGTATAAGCAAATCTCCGACGGTTGAGTTTACTAATAGTTCTTTAAATAAAGCTCTGGATAGACTTTCTAAAAAACATAACTTATTGATTCATTCCGATCAAGGCTTTCATTACCAACATAATTCTTGGGTTAAAACTTTAGAAGAAAAAGGTATTGAACAAAGTATGTCAAGGAAAGGTAATTGTTTAGATAATTCACCTATGGAGAATTTTTATAAAAGTAAAACTAAACGGCTTATCTCCTATAGAATATAGAAAACAAGCCGCTTAATATAGTCAAAGTAAATGTCCGTGTTTATGGGTTCGCCTCATTTTATAGCTTTTTTTCTATTTGTTTTTCGCATGAGCAATGAAAAATTCAAATAATTGTTTGGCCTCTATGCAGCCTCCATTAAGCATTTCAGGATGCCACTGAACCCCCACTAAAAATGGATAGTCTTCCTTTTCGATCGCTTTAATGATGCCATCACTAGCTCTAGCTATGACCTTATATCCTTTGGCAATATTTTTTATTGCCTGATGGTGAAAGGTGTTTGTCATGATTTCTTCTGGATAGATTTTAGATAATATGGAATCACCCTCTATTTTTATCTTCAGTGTTTGTTCAGACATATGTGCATTTTGCCAATGTTTCAACACGTCTCCATCGATAAGCGATAGATCTTGATATAAATCCCCACCTTCAAATGTATTAATTATTTGAAGACCTCTGCAAATACCAAGTATCGGTATCCTTCTTTTTTTTGCTTCTTTTAAAAGTTCATAATCAAAGGTATCTCTTTTTGAAAAAACTTCTCCTAGTTTAGGATGAGGTTCTTGTCCATAATGATATGGAGAAACATCTTCGCCTCCAGTAAGTAGAAGCGCATCAATTTTTTCAACTTGCGCTTTTATTACGTCTTTATCTTCACTAAATGGTATTATTAATGGGATGCCTCCTGCTTCAATTACAGCGTCGATATAATCTTTATTGGAATATATCTTTTTTTGTCCAAAAAACATCGGGTCTCTCTCAACAATAATACTTGAAGAAACACCCACAACAATTGTTCTAGTCATATCAATCCATCCTTATAAGTTCATTTCATATACTATAGTATATCACTATTTATAAATAAAAAAAGAGTTATCATTTATACAATAACTCCTTATTTCTTAGGAGGAAGCGGAAAAAACACACTCGTTTTTCTTTTGTATTCTTCCCAGTCTTTTCTTCCTTCATATTTTTTCTCAAGTAACGGTACCCCCGACACAAATAATACAAGCATGGTTATCGTTAGAGGACTAAAGATCAGCCAAAATCTAGTTTGATTTGAGATCGCCATAAGATATATTCCCCACCACAGAGTAACCTCGCCAAAATAATTTGGGTGCCTCGTATATTTCCAAAGCCCTGTTGTCATAAGCTTTCCTTTATTGGATTTATCCGATTTAAAAACCTTAAGCTGATAGTCGCCAATCGATTCAAATAAGAAGCCTATTACCCATATCATAATGCCAATGTAAGTCATATATGAAAAATGAACATCCCCATATATATTTGTGTAGATATAGCTAAACCCAATGATGATATTCAAAAGATACTGAACAACATACATTCTAAAGAAAAAATATAAATCAAAGTTGTTTCCCTTGTAATTCTTTCTATACTCCTGATACCGATAGTCTTCTTTGGAATTTTTTATCCTTTTTAGTAAATGGATGGATAATCGGGTGCCCCATATCATCACGAATACACTCATCATCAAACCCACTGCCGTTTTGTTACCTATACTATACGATACGATTGCTGAAATAATAAAACCAAGACCCCATATGATATCTAAAAAATCATGTTTATTCTTTCTTTTTGCAACTAAAAAAGTTAATAAAAATAATAGGAAAACAAAAGAAAGTAGTATTATTAATTTCATTTATTCTCTCCTAAAACATAGCCAATAGCAACACTTCCAGGTCCTGAAAAAAGTCGTATGACAGAAGATATTTCATCAATGTATAGTGGCTCTTTACCTACAATGTCGGTAATGTCATCTGCCATTTTTTTTGCAAGCTCATCGTTCTGTGAATGAACAATTGCGTAACTCTCAATGCTATCCTTTACATCTCGTATTTTTTCTAAAAGAAGTCGTTGATTCTTCTTCTTAGAAAAAGCGATGCCTTTTGTAACCCCTTCGCCATCCGAATTGATAGATATTAATGGCAAAAACCCCGTAAACTGTAAAATTTTACCTATTCTCTCATTCAGTCGACCGGACGCTACCATACCTTTGAGATTAGGAAGGCTAACATATATTTTAGAGCGTTTGATAACACTAACTAGTTTGTCCCTTATCTCTGCAGCACATAAGCCCTCGTTAATAAATCGAAGCGCATAATCAACAATGAGTCCCTCTGCTACAGAATTTTGTTTGGAATCAATCAGATAAATATTTGCGTCCGATTGCAACTCACTAATCACCTCATGAAATCTGTCATAAATTCCTGACATTTTAGAAGAAACGGTAATAACAAGGATATCATCATATGCCTTTACAATAGGCTGAAGAAATGTTCTCACCTGTGTTTTATTAGGTTGAGATGACGATGCTGAACCTGGATTAATGAGTCGAGGCAAGGCAGTCACTTTATCCTCATAAGACACATTATCAATTAATATATTGACTGGCAAAAGATAGGTATCATCATTGAGTCGAGCGAAATCAATATCAGCAATACTATCTATTACGAGTGCAATTTTTTTATCATGTTTTTTCGTAAGCTCAAATTGAGATACCATATTATCTGCTTTGCTCTCAATGATTGTTCCCTTATCGTATAACATGTCTATTACTTTCGATGGATAATTAGTATGTACATGCACCCTTAGCATCGTTTCATTTTCTGAAATAACAACACTATCACCGATTTGGTTTAATGCTTGTTCTATTTCTTTTCTATCACAATCGTTGTTTTTATATAATAAAACCTCGGTGCAATATCTATTTTTTATATCCTGTGTTTCTATTATATTTTTATGCGTAATATGCTCTATTTTTTCAAAAACAATACGCTCGCTTGGTTTATAATCAACAACCCTATTTATAAGCATTGGCATAAACCCCTCAATAAAATATAAAAAGGCCTTTGCTCCAGCATCTTCTGCTTGCATTTTTCGTTGAACTTTTAGAGTATATTTCGTTTTTTCTACGGAACTCCTTAACTCTGGATAAGCCTCCTTATAGATTTGGCTTAATGACTTGTGAGGCGAAAAAACTCGTTTTAATGCATCTGCCCATATTCTAATCACTGTAATGATAGTACCTTCGACAGGGCTCTCTATGGCATTATTGGCATACACTTGAGCACTTTGAAAACAATTGATCAAATCATCTGTTGTCATACCATCAGTATTTGGTGCAAAAGTAGAAAAGCCATAAAAAAACTGAGAAAAAATCGCACCAGAATTCCCTCTAGCTCCTATAATAGCCAGATTGCTTACATCATCTAATAAATCCTTAATACTTCCTTTTGGCATCAAATCGCCAAGTATTTTTTGCATAAGATGCGACAAATTATTGCCCGTATCTTTATCAGGAACTGGAAAAGCGTTCGCTTCATTTAGCAAATCTCTATATTCTGATACTCTTTCTGCTCCAGCGATGATCCCACTATAAATATGTTCTTTTAATATAACCTGTGAATTCTCCATGATAATAATACCTAAAACTTAAAATACTCAATAACCTTAGTTCCTATGATAGCTGTTGTTGAGGTAACGAATGTTCCCCATATGAGGTCTACCACGGTCACAATAACCGGCCAATCTTTAAGAGTTGCCTGATTTGTTAAATCATACGTAGCGTACATGACAAAACCAAGTAGCGCGCCGTATTTAAGAGCAACACCTATACTACCCGATTCCACTGCCGGATTCACCACAAAAATAAGTAATGCAAAAATGTATACGAAATAAAAAATTAATGCAGCTATCCAGTTCACCTTATCGGCCATTAAATGGCCAAGATTGGATTTGTAAAATTTAGGAGCTACAAACCCTAGCCAAATTAAATCCACAATAAAAAATGCAAGAAATAAAACAAAATAACGTTTCACCATTATTCACCTCCTATTATATCTTTCCAATAAAAGTATATCATATTATTAACACATTTGTAACATTTTAAAATAATCTAATCTAATTTATGATAGATTTATATTGAGAAATATAATTTATTTCAATTGTCCTATGCTTACAAAAAACGCTACAAGACATGCTATACAAAAAACGACCTCCCAACTTTTTATTTTAGGATTAATATAGTAAGACCTTCCTTCATTTTGAAACCCTTTGGCTTCCATTGACAAGGCCGCTAGTTCTGACCATTTTATGGAATGAATTAACATATTGGTGAGTACTTTTGTATTGGAAAACGTTGTGTTATCTCTAAGTTTTAATGATAACTTTGCATGATCAAATTCTTTCTTTATCATGGGAACTAAGGTGACGGATATAAGCATACTGTATGCATAATAAGGCGGCAGTTTCAAATATTTCATAAGATTATAAATCCAATTCATCTTATCAACTGTAAGCACAAATATTATCCCAAGCATAGAGTAAGCGATAATCCTAGTGGATAATATGATCCCGATGGTAACGCGTTTACTTATTATCATCTCACTTAAGTTTTTCACAATTTCTGAATTCTCATTCATATAATAAAATGCTGTAAAAAAGGTTCCTAAGCTCGCAAATGTTATGGGCACAATAAATACTAAGGCGTGTTGCAATCGGACCCTCTTACTCGTTAAGATGAGTAAAATGCAGATAAATATAATAGAAAGATTTAATTTGTAATTATAAACAAATGCTAAAGAAAAGCTTATAATTAAGGTTGTAACCATTTTTAATAATGGATTGATTTTATCTATCATGTACATCCTTCCTCACGATTTTCTTATGGTCAATGAATATCACATCATCTGCATATTCCTCAACAATTCTTTTATCGTGCGTGGTAAAAATAATGCTCACGCCACTCTTGGAGAGCATTTTAAACATATCCATAATCTGTTTTGCATTCTTAAAATCCTGACCATAAGTAGGCTCATCTACTAAAAGAATCGTTTTGTTCCCCATTATCATACATGTAACAGCTAGTCTTCTTTTTTGACCTTCGCTTAATAAAAACGGTGATAATTCCTTTTTTTCAAGTAGGTCTATTTTTGCCAACATGTCGTTCGATTTGCTCTTATCACTTGCCCCTATTGCTATTTCATCCTTCACTTTAACGGTTACAAATTGTATACTTGGATTTTGGAAAATAAGTCCCATTTTTTTATAAAGTTGTTCTAACTTGTAGTCTTTCAGTTCGGTACCTTCTATATAGACGTTACCAGAATAGTCGTGAACTTTTAATAAAGCATTAAATAAAGTGCTTTTGCCAATACCACTCTTTCCTACCAGTGCCGTTAAATGATGTTTATATATTGTGATACTAGCATTATCTATAAGTAGCTTCGGATTCTTTATCTTTTTTTCATACCATTTGCGTCTAAAAACGTTATGTTCAGCATATAAACTAAAATTCTCCAGTCTAATTAACTCTTCTTTAATCGTTTTGTTGTCCTTACTATTGCCAAATTCTCCTATAATACCTTGCTCCGTTAAAATAGCATCGTTAGGATTGCAAATGATATGACCTTCTTTTGTCATAAGAAGTACCTGATCGACTTTATCACACCACACATCATAATTATGATCTATAATGATAAAGGATTTTCCTAGCTGTACTTTTTTATCGATTTCCTGTTGTAACGCTTTGATTCTTTTAGCATCAAGATTAGCAAACGGCTCATCTAGTATATAAATATGGGAATCTATCAAATCTAAAACAGCAAATGCAGCTCGTTGCTTTTCTCCCATAGATAGCGTACGAATATCCCGCTCTAGCAAATCTACAACAACGTTCTTCCGAGATATCCTATCGATTTGTGCGTCAATACGATCTCTGGGATACGCCATATTCTCTAGTGTGAAAATCATTTCTTTTCTAAGAGTATCCATAGAAAAGTAAGAATCCGCATTTTGAAAAGACTGACAGATATACTTCACCCTACTTTGAGGCTTCTTATCTTTTATTTCCTTTCCATCAACAACAATAGAAAAATTGTCCGATACATACCCTCCATTCTCAGGATAAAAACCAGTTAAAACAGATGCTAGTGTGCTCTTACCACTACCACTAGCACCTACCAATAAGAGGACTTCTCCTTTTCCTATTGTAAAATTTATGTCATGTAACAAATGGTGTTTTTTCTGGTCAAAGCGAAAACTTAAATTTGAAACTTCTAACAGTACGTTCATCGCTATCTATTGCAAATCTTCGCTTATCGGATAAGCGCTTAAAACACCTGCTTCATTCATCTTATCTGCTATTTGCTTATTAATAAATCCGGTGAATATAAGAGCACTTATAAGTCTTACTACTATTTGAGCAATGATAATACCAATGCTTAGCGCAGCAAAATGCCCTCTGATCATAGTATATATAACCGAAAATACCGTTACACTAATTGCCGATGCATACATTATCTTTGCATCAAATCTCTTATACTTTGTTAAGAAGAATGGTAATTCACAGCCAAGACCTTGTACCAGTCCTGTCACGATAACGATAGGTCCAAACATATTGCCCATTAGCACTTCGATAACAGCAGCCATAAGTTCTGCAATAACGCCAACTCCTGGTTTTCTTATTATATAAGTGGTCATCGCAGCTGCCATAAACCAAATGCCATAGAACACTTCATATTTAAAAGCTCCTAGTCCTATCGGAATCAAAAATGGTTCTATAAATTTAGCTGCATAAACAGCACCTAAATAGACGATACCAAAAACAACGGATAAAATAGCTATAAAAATAATATCTTTTAATTTTAATGTTTTCATTTATTATCTCCTTACATCTCTTCTTCTGGTAAATTTACAATAAAACTAGCCTCTATCACATAGTGCTTCATTTTATTGGAGCAATATAATATAGTATCTTCAAAATAATGAAAAATATCTTGAACATCACCTCTTAAGAACGTCACATAATGACCACTACCATCATAGACGTTCATTTCTTTACTATGCTCAACAATTTCATATATATCCTTCATATAATCGGCTTTCCCTAATGGATATAAAGAAAATTTTACGAGCACATTAAAATGACTATCCGATATAAGCGCTTCATTCGCCTTATCTCTTTGATCACATAGCTTAAAATCTACTTCTTTATCACCAGGACAACCTTTAGAAAACGTCGCCTGCATTACGAGATGTGTTTTTTCTCTATAAGAATGGATAAAGGCCGCTTTCAATGCATCTATAACATGAATGTCTATGCCTCTATAGACCGTTGATGTATGGTCTGTCTGTGAATATATATTATCCGTGTTCACTTTTTTAATAGCGCCCAAAATAATATCTATATAATCATCTGACATTGGAAGAAGTGAAAACCGAATGCCTTGAATATTTTCAAGTGCACTATTTGTTCGTAAAGGTTTCAATTTGAACTTATTTTTCTCCATAAAAAAACTCCTTTCACAAAATTATACTCTGAAAGAAGCTCATAAAAACTAAAACAATACTCTCCCTACGTTAGTACTAACTAAATCAGGTTCTCAGGTCTAGATTTGATCATTCTCAGCATAAAGCTCCCTGGGTATAATTTTTCTATTCAATTGAAAACTACACTGACAATATAACATATTTATAGTGGAATTGCAATGAGGCAAATAACGTCAACAAAATAATCAATTTACCAATCTTTCATTGAGCAAAATAATACATTTTTTTAACATCTAATAAAATGTATTACTTTATTTTAATATTTCATAATATCCTTTCTCGCCAAAGGCTTGAATTTTCAATAAAGAATTGAATTTTACTAAAAGTGTGATATCGTTATTATGTATAATCAATTATTAACCAAGCGAAAGGAGGACATCATTTATGAAAAAAACAAAAATAAGTATTATTATATTACTTTTAGTACTAGTATATTTGTTACCAAACAACGTTTATGCTGACGATAATTTTAAAGTAAACGGCGTAGTTTGGTGGGATCAAAATGGAGGAGATAATTGTGGAGGTCCTCATAACGGACTACGAGAAGATGGCGAACAACTATTAAATAATCTTAGAGTAGAACTTCTAGTAAAACAACCACCAGGAAGTTTCTTTGAAGGTCAGTATAGACCAATGAATCCTCAAAGATTAACTTGGACGGATGCAAATGGATATTATTCCTTTGAGAATGTCCCAGCGGGAGATTATAAAGTTCTTTTTTATCATCCTGGCCAATTAAATATAAATGGTATAACAATAAATAATTTTACTTACACAACACCGAATGTTAATAATAGTCCTGGAGATTTGGATATTAACTCAGATGCTACCACAGAAGTCACAGACGGAATTATGACATATTCGTTTATCCTTGATGATCAACATACGGAACAAAAGCTTGATGGTGGTTTTATCGGTTATTGCTTACCAAATTTTTTTGAATACGAATTAGGAGACTTCGTATGGTTGGATGATGGAGATGGAATACAAGAACCTGGTGAACCAGGTATCCCTGGTGTGACTGTTACAGCGACAGCAATAAATAATGGAATGCAGTTTACTGAAACAACAGATGCGAATGGTTATTATAATTTTTATCCTTTAGAAGAAGGATTCTATACTCTAGAATTTACTATGCCAAATGGGTATATTGAAACAAAGAAAAATGTTGGTTCTGATAGCCAAGATTCGGATGGTTTGGTAATCGATGATATTTACTTATTTTCTGATAACAATAGTTATGACTTAGGTCTAATCAAAGTTAGTTCTATTGGTGACCTTGTATGGGATGACACAAACAAGAACGGTATTCAAGATGATGGAGAACCAGGAGTTGCTGGTATTAAAGTGACACTTACAAAACCAGATGGTTCAACAGTAGAGACAACTACTGATGCCAATGGTAACTACTCTTTTAATGACGTAGTTCCTGGAGAATACAATATTAAATTTACGGATCTTCCAGAAGGCTACGAACCTACCATAACAAATGCAGGTGGAAACGTTGAAAAGGATTCTAATGGAGTCGATACAACCTTTAGTGTAGCTAACAGCAATAACTTATCTATTGATCTTGGTATCAAAGAGAAAGAAAAACCTAAGTATCAGCTTGGTGACTATGTATGGCTTGACGTTGATAAAAATGGTATTCAAGATGGTACAGAGCAAGGAATAGCTGGAATTAAGGTAACACTTACGAAACCAGATAATACAACCGACGAAACAACTACTGATCAAAACGGTATGTATGTATTTGAGGGGCTAGAGAGTGGCAACTATAAAGTTGAGTTTAGTAATATTCCAGCCGATTTACTACCAACAATAACAGATTCTGGTTCAAATGATGAAGTAGATTCTGATGGTGTAACTGTAAATGTAACAATAGATGCAACAAATGATCTGAGCGTAGACCTTGGTCTAGTTGAAAAAGAAGAACCAGTCCTTACTTATAGACTTGGTGACATGGTATGGTTTGATATTAACAAAGATGGCATTGAAAATGATGTTGCTGGTGTTCCTAATGTCACCGTAACATTAACTAAACCGGATGGCACAACAGAGACAACTACTACCGATCAAACTGGTATGTATGAATTTAA
>PDWI01011125.1_pt1 | contig 10701 bp, 6 predicted proteins | sample 1430891 | NCBI WGS metagenome assembly PDWI01 (sample SAMN01162508, study PRJNA174530) | Oral metagenome, whole genome shotgun sequencing project. | biome: Marine environment; feature: Marine mammal; material: Swab sample of the gingival sulcus; isolation source: swab sample of gingival sulcus... | reverse complement strand
CCGGCTGTACGAACTCATCTGGAAGCGCCTGGTGGCCAGCCAGATGAAACCCGCTGTCCTGGACGTGACGACGATTGACGTGGCTGCCGACGATTACCTGCTCAGAGCCACTGGCTCGGTCATCAAATTCCCAGGATTTATGAAACTGTACATCGAAGGGATCGATGCCAAAAACGATCAGGAAGCCGAGCAGGATGAAAAATCGCAGAAGAAGGATACGCTGCTCCCGCTTCTCAAAGAGGGCGACGCGCTCAAACTGCTCGAACTGCTGCCTCAACAACATTTTACACAGCCTCCTCCCCGCTATACTGAAGCATCACTCGTCAAGGAGCTTGAGAAAAAAGGCATTGGCCGTCCCAGTACGTATGCCGCCATTATCAGCACGATCGTCGACCGGCAGTACGTCACCATCGCTCAAAGAAAACTTACGCCATCCGAACTGGGCATGCTGATCACTGAATTACTCGTCGAAAATTTCCCCAAAATTCTGGATGTTGGATTTACAGCAAATCTCGAAGAACAGCTCGATAAAATAGAAGAAGGTCAACTGGACTGGACACAATCGTTACACGATTTTTATCAGCCCTTTCACCAGGAGCTCGAACGCGCTGCCAAAGAAATGCGGAACATCAAAAAAGAGCGGGAAGAGATGACCGACGAACAATGCGAAAAATGCGGCGAGCCGATGATGATTAAATACGGACGTTTTGGCAAATTCCTGGCCTGTTCGGGCTTTCCGAAATGCCGCAACACTCGCCAACTGGACGAGCCGTCAGAAACCGGAGATGGAACAACCGATTCATCCGAGCATAACGAGGCGAATCTGCCCCAAGAAACCTGCGAAAAATGCGGAAAGCCGATGGTGCTGAAACGCGGACGCTTCGGAACCTTCCTGGCGTGCAGTGGGTATCCGGATTGTAAAAATACCAAAAAAATCGCTCAGGGGAAAAACGGTGAAAAAACCGTCAAAGAGGTTATTGAAACGGATGAAATCTGTGAGAAATGCGGTTCAAAATTGGTGATTCGAGACGGCCGTTACGGAAAATTTACAGCCTGCTCGAACTATCCGAAGTGTAAATACATTAAACCACAGCGAACTGGCGTGAAATGCCCGGAAAAAGATTGTGATGGGGAACTCATCCAACGACGGGGCAGAAATCGGCGAACGTTTTATAGCTGTAGTAATTATCCAACATGTAAATACACCGTACAGCAAAAGCCGATTCCACGAGAGTGTCCGGCGTGCGCGGCTCCATTTTTAATAGAAAAATGGGACAAAGAGACTGAGACAACCTTTGTGGCGTGTCTGAATGACCATTGCGATTACTCGGAGAAATAACACTCGTATTGCCAAGTTGCATGCCTCATGTCGATTATCGTTGATGCCTACAATTATATCGGTCGTTCACAGGAATTACGCCTTGACGATCCGTCTGTACGAGATAAAGTCATTTATCTTATGGTTATAATCCCTGCTGAGATAAGTTTATCTTCAAGTTCATTTTCACTCATGAGATTTTGTAAAGAAATAATTTTTACACCTTTTGCGGCTATTATATTAAACGATTCTGAAAAGTTTTCAGCACATATAATCGCATTATAGTTAGTTCCAATACTTTTTGCTTCTGCAATATTAGTATGATGGATCTCCGCCGCAATATTATGCTTCTTTAAGATTTTTGCCGCTTTCATTTTTATAATCTGGCTTGTTCCCATACCTGAAACGCAGGTAACAATAATTTTTACCACAGAGTGCTCCTGATATTATTCCGCCGCTGCGACCGATTCATAATTTTCAGCAAGAGAAAAATAGTGTTCTTTTTTGTATTTGCCGAAATAGTATTGTAGCTGTGGAATGAGTAATAAAAATGCAATACACAATACAACACCCTTATATTGTAACATATTCATAATAATTCCGAAAGTAGGCCATACCGTATCCCAGTCAAGATTCCCGTGCCATCCGCCGAACTTTCCAAGTCCAAAATAGAAAGCTGCAAAAGCCCCGCCTAAAACTTGGAGAATACCGGAGATAAACGGCATGATACAGGCTGCTTTTATACCGCCTTTTTTGTTTGCAATGACTGCGATGGTAGCGTTATCAAAAAATACGGGAACAAATCCGGTGATAATAAAAATGGGGCTTTTAAATATAATAAGTCCGATTATAGCAATGAACTGACCTAAAACACCGAATAAAAAGCCGATGGTTACCGTGTTTTGATGTCCGAAGGCGTAAATACCTGCACAATCAATTGCCGGCATTGCTCCGGGTAAGAGTTTATCTGATATGCCGTGAAATGATTCGGTGAGTTCTGCGATAAAAAGCCGTACGCCCATTTGGAGTATCTGTATATATACGGTGAATAACAGGGCTTTTTCAAGGCAGTAAAAGAAAAAATGCTGCTCAGGACAACAATTTTTATCTAATTCATGCATAAAGTCTTGTCCGAGAACAGCCATTATACTTCCGAAAAATAAGAACATGAGTAATGATGTTGAAACAATACTCTCATTAAAGATTGAAAGAAATCCTGGCAGATGAATGTCTTCGATTTTTTTCTTTTTTCTTTTCCCTATTTTTTCAGAAAGTTTATCGACAGCCCATATACCGAACATTTGCTGATGTCCGACAGCAAAACCGCCGCCGCCTGTTAATTCTTGGCAGGGTGCAACGGTCATATTTGAGCCGACTGCCCAGTATGTACCGAGCATTAAGCCCAGCATAATCACAACACCGGTATTCTGTAATTGGGGGAAACAAAATAACACAAGCCATAATGCTGTTGATGATTGTTGTACCATAATATGACCGGTAATAAATACGGTGCGTATTTTTGTGATTTTACGTCCGATAACTAATATAAGATTCCACATGAATGACAGGAGCAAAACTTCTATCATCATGGTAAAAGATCTGCCTATACTTTCTACCGCAGCCTGTGCTGCTGCCTGACCAAAATAAGGATCAATAACCGCTGCGTTCAATTGAAAACGCTGATTTAAACCGGCGAGAATCGGACGGAATGTTTGAACCAAACCGCCTGCTCCGACATTTAAAATCATATAGCCGATTATTGCATTTATACAGCCTGCAAAGGCTTCATGCAAAGGCTTTTTTAAGAGTATGTAGCCGATTAATACAATAAAACCGATAAAAAAAGCCGGTTTTATGAGAATATTCTGCTGAAAAAATGTCCAAATTGAAATAATACTGTCCATAATTACACTCATAGGTACGAAGTTTGCTGCTGTTTTAACAGCGTGTTTGTTATGTATTCCGGTTGCTTGATGATAAACAGATGCTATGACTTACCGTGTGAATGAATAGAGCCAATCTTTTAGTTCTGTGTAATCTGCAAGTATGTTCTCCGGTGTTTGTTTTGTAACAGCTTTTTGGCGTAAATGGTACGGAACAGGAAGTTCCGTTCCTATTGCTTTTTTCACTTCAACAGGATACAACGCGGGATGAGCTGTTTCAATGATAGTGCAAATAGTATTTTTTCTGTATGTTTCATTAGTAATCCACTCGGGAGCATTTTTTCCCGTGATGTTTGGCGGCGTGATGCCCGATTGTTCGGTGTATGTGCCTTTTCTGATGGATTGCCATGCTTTCCATGTGCCTGCACTTTTAGGGCTTAAGGTAATACCGGTTCTGTCATGACAGTCTCTGATAGCAAAGGCAATATCATCAGCGTTAAATTGATACAGAGCTGTTTGTACATCGGTATTTTTTTCTTGTAAAATTTGAATTCGCTCATAATCTTGTAACAACTCTATTCGTGAAGGTATAGCCGGTTTTGACCGTATTTGATTTGCAATAGCGGTTTTTGCTGTATTATATGCATAGGTGGAGATAAATCCGTTAAGAGGTGCATTCATGCTTTTTGCAAACATAGCACCGCTTAAATAGCCTGTTTGTTCTGCTGTGCTGCCCATTATCAGCAACGGATTTTCAATTTCAGTATCATAACAGCTGCGTCCGAGTACTGTTAATGCTGCGTAAATCGAACAAATGGTATATGCCAACATATATGAAAAATCAGCAGCATCGGGGAGTGATATGATCATTTTTTCATTGAGCGTTGCGTCAGATGCCGCTGTATCAATTAAATTTCGGCAATCATCGAGTGTGCCGTCGACAGCAAAGGCGTGAATAGTGTTGTAAGATTTGGTATTCAGTTCTTTTGTAATAGAACAGTCGGTTTTGGGGTATAATAATGTGCAAGGGATATTTTTTTCATCTGAAAATGCCCGCAACAGTGATACGGCATAGGTTCCTGTGCCGCTCAACAATACATGAACTGGTTTTGATACTTGTGTTTGTATATGATGTATGAGTTGTGCGGTAAGCCGTGCGCCAAAATCGCTACAGCCTCCACTGCCGCCTTGCGATAGATCAAGAATATAGGTATGAGGATCAATGGGAAAAACCGGCGCTTTAAAAGGGAAGGCATCGACAATAAATGCTGATAAATCATTTTCAGAAATAATATCATTGAAAAACGTGTGAACCACTGTTCCTGCAACTTCACGGAATGATGGTGCCGGATTTTTATAAATAAGGCGTTCTGACAGATGCGGGATTGTTTCCGGCAGGTAGAATCCTTTTGTACGGTTGAGTCTGCCTCTGGATATAAGTGTTTGTGCTGAGATTTTGAAAGATTTATTCTGTGTATCATAAAAATACATATTTTTTTTGTATCACTCCTTTTTAAAATGTGCACAAAGCATATCCACTGTAATAACGTTAATAATTGACAATTTTGCACAATTTGTCAACAAGTAGTACACAGAAAATAATGTGTTGTTTTATAAAAATGAAATAAAGTAATACTGAATGGTATTATATGATGTTTTTTTTGTATTTTGATTATTGAAAGGCACAAGGAGCGGTTTATTATACCGCTCCTTGTTATCAAAGATATGGTATGAGTGAAAACGAATCACTCATTATTATGGATGGGCTGCGCTAAGACGGGGCTTTTTCCATTGTTTCATATTAATAACAACTAAAGCGATGATAATGGCAATCCCTATTGCGTCAGTTAGCGGTGTGGGAACGAATAAGAGTAATCCGCCTGCAATAAATACAAGACGATCAAATAAGCGCAATTTCCACAAAAGCCATCCCTGAAAGCCTCCTGAAATAGCAACCGTACCCATGAATGCTGTTGCACAAACCAAAAGAATGTCGCTGATGTCGCCGCGTAAGAGTAGGGCAGGGCTGTAACAGAAGGCAAACGGTGCAATAAAACCGGCAAAACCCAGCTTACATGCTTCTACGGCAGTACTCATCGGGTTACATTTTGCGAGTCCTGCGCCTGCATACGCTGCGAGTGCAACCGGCGGTGTAATAGCTGAAAGACAGGCAAAATAGAAGACAAACAAATGTGCCGTCAGTACGGGAAGCCCGAGTTTGATTAACGATGGAGCTAAGATTGATGCGGCAATAACATACGCAGAAGTGGTTGGAAGTCCCATACCGAGAATAACACAGGCAATAGCGGTGAATACAAGTGAAAGGAATACGGTACCGCCCGCCGCTTTAATCATCATATCTCCGAATACAACACCGATTCCCGTTAAAGCGGTCATTGCAACTACAATACCGGCACAGGCACAGCCCATAACAATCGTTAAGCTGCTCAATCCTGACTTTGTCATAGAAGGTGCAATATCTTTTAAGGTAAAGCGTTTCTTTTTATCAAAAAGCATGATCAGCGGTACGCTTACTGTTGCATAGAGTGCAGAGCGCAAAGGAGAATACTGTGCAATGAGCAAACAATAGATTAGAACACCGATAACCACCAGATAAATCCAGCCGTCTTTTAACACATCCCGTGTTCTCGGAATCTCTTTTGGATCAACCATTTGTATATCTGTAATTTCAGAGCGGGAAATAACCGCAACCCCTGCACCTGCGAAGTAGAGGAGGGCAGGAATAATGGCGCATATTACAATTGAAATATACGGCTCGTTAATAAAGGCAACCATAAGAAATGCGCCGGATCCCATAACCGGCGGCAGAATTTGTCCTCCTGTTGAGGCAACCGCTTCTACACCGGCGGCAAAAGGAGATTTATAACCTCGTGATTTCATAAGAGGAATGGTGAATGTACCCGTGCCTACAACATTTGCAACCGCAGAACCGTTTATTGTTCCCATCAGGGCGGACGCAACAACTGCCGAAAGTGCCGGTCCCGATTTAATTTTTCCTGTTAAAGAAAATGCCAAATCATTGATAAACTTACTACAGCCTGAGCGTTCCAAAAAAGCACCGAACATTACAAACATAAAGATAACGGTAGCTGATACACTCATGGTTGTTCCGAATATACCGTCAAGGTCTGTTGAGAGAAACTGACATACTTTTGTGAGACTGTAGCCTCTGTGCATGACGGCTTCGGGAAGATATGCACCGAATAGGGCATAACTGATAAAAATCATTGCTAAAATCGGCATAATCCAGCCCAAAGCACGGCGGGTTGCTTCAAGTACAACAAATAATAAAATCGCACCTGAAATTGTTGCCAGATAGGTAACACGTCCTAATCTATCTGATATATGCGCTATTTCGTCCTGAGCAATCAGCACCGCTGCCCATGTTGCAAGAATCAGTATAAAATCAATGATACGGAATCCAATTCGTATGCCTTTATTATCAGCAAATTTTTTCTTAAAAAAATGATTGTACAGCGGCATTACCAAAAGCGCGATGGTAATACCGAATGCAAGGTGAAATCCCCGCTGTTTTGCATACGACAACTGTCCGAAAAAACCGGTTCCAAGATGAAATGTTGTCATTAAGAATGCAACTATTGCTGCCGCTTTTATAAAAATGGAAGATTTACCTTCTTCTAAGGTTTTTGCGACTGAAAGTTCACTATCTAAACTTTCTACATCTATTTCTTTTACTTTTTTGCCTTTTGGCATATTACCCCCGTTAGGTTAAGCTGTGTGTTTTATTATTTCCATAAGATGAATACTGATTACAGTATGTTTATTTTTAAATTTTGAATCTTATATTTCCCGAATGGGTATGACTATTCAATTATTTTATAAAAGGATAGTTTTATCTACTGTAAAACTGCCGCGTGGAAATAATCCCTACGGCAGTTATGAATATATTGTTAAAATTATTTCAGCATTCCTGCATCAGTGAAGTATTTTTTTGCACCCGGATGTAATTCAATCGGAAGATCATTACAAATAAAGTCGGGGTTTTCCATTGCTTTCATTGCAGCATGTCCTGCAACAAGGTCGGGAACATGAGTTGAAATTGCTTCTGCAAACGCATATACGGTATCGTCATCCATGCTTGCATTTACAACAACAAGACATTTAACACCGAATGTCGGAACATCACTGTCTTGGTTGGGATAAGTTCCTGCCGGAATAATTGTTTTGTAGTAAGAAGGATTTGCAGTGGTAATTGCATCAAGTTCTTCTTGAGTATAGCCGAGGAATGTACATTCTTTTGTCTGTGCAACACTGAGCTGTCCGCCGATTGGGATACCTGCAAACCCGTGAGAAGCATCTCTTACACCGTCGCCTACTTCATTAGCACCGTCGCCTAAGCCGAGGTTGACAGTTACTGAAGGTTCTACATTACATGATTTTAACGCAATAAGTGCAGCTGATTCAGTAGTAGATGCTTCGGGACCGACAGCAACATTTTTACCGTTCAGTTCGTTTACCATAGTAAGCCCGCTTGATTTTAATGCAATCCAGTTAGACAGTGAAGTATACACTGCACATACAGCACGAAGATCAGGACATGCATTACCTTCAAATTTTCCTTGTCCGTTTACCGCATCCCGTGCAGCAGCTCCTGCAATGGTTGCAAGCTGTACTTCTTTTGCCTGAATATTTACACAATTTGCCGGTGATCCTTTTGATGTTTCGACATTTACTTTAAATCCCGGAACATTATCGTTGATAACAGATGCAACCGCAGCTCCTACAGGATACATAGTACCGGTAGAATCAGCTGTACCGATTGTGAGAATCTGTGTTTCAGCTGCTTCTGTTTTGGCGGCTTCTTTTGTTTCAGTCTTTTCTTTGCTGCATCCTGTACATACAGTCAGAATCAAAGCAGCGCTCATCAACAATGCAATTATTTTTTTCATAATTGTCCCCTTTTAAATGAAAATATCATCACTTTTAACAGTGATATAAAAATTCTTACTATAATATATTTGTTATGTGTGTTTTGTCAAATAAATCAGTATCATTTTATGCCAACAGATACTACTATTTTCAAGTGTTTTGTGCCGGAATTGTCATTCGCTAACCATTTCAACAGGAGTTTGTGTTCGCAGGTAAAACAGATATGCTTTTACCGGCATTGTTTCTGCCTTTTCTTGATTTTCTTCACTTGCCGTTTGGGTATCGGTAATTCTTTTGCCGAAGTTTTTTAGCTTGTACAAATTTTCTACTGCTTGTTTATAAACCGCCAACTGTGTTTTATGCTGCTCCGGTTCTTGTCGGCTGTCCGTTTTATAGTCTACAACAAATATGGTTCCGTCATATTCAAATAGCAAGTCAATCTGCCCTGCAACGGTTTGCCCATCATACACGGCAATAAATCCGTATTCCGTTTTTCTAAAAGATGCTTGTATCGCTTTTTTACCTAGTTCGGAATCAAAAAATCCGTCGCACAATGTTTCAATTTCTTTGCGGTATTTGTCAGGAACTAAAAACGGTTGGTTTTCAAAGCGGGCTTCCAGGGCTTTATGCACAAGTGTTCCGAACGCAGCAGAGGAGAGTTCCTCACTGTCAGCTGCTTTATTTTGCTGTTTGTTGGTATGCATCATCTGTTCGGTAAGCTGTGTCCACTTTCGGTCTTTTTCAATTTGGGTTACCGATGTAAGCCGTTTTGGCGCAGCAGAAAACTGTTTTTCCGCTGCATTATGGTATTGTTCGGCTGCCGTTTTTGTATCCGCTTTTTTTGCTGTTTTTACCGATTGCAATGCGCCCGACTTAATCGGCAGCACTTCTTCAAACCGTACCGATTCGGGCAGGTTGTTATCACCCAGCATCAGCTGAAAAAAGCTCCTGTTACTTTCTTCTTGTTTCGGCATACTGAGTGTCAATGCTATTTCTTCCGCATTGCGGGCTTCTTCGGGCAATTCTTCCGCTTTCAGCTGCGTATCCTGTACACCGCTCATAATCAGCTGAACTTTTGCACGGGTCATTGCCACATACAAAAGCCGTTTGGTTTCCGCAAGATGTTTTGCGTTGGCTTCGGTTCGCAGAGCTTCAAACAAGGGGTTCGACTGTGCCGGTAAATCCGGCAGCTGCGGCAGATGCATGACAACGCCGTATTCATCATGAAAAAATACGCTGCCTTCTTTTTTTTCCTGATTACCCGTATTGCCACAGTCGGGTATACACACAATTGGAAATTCCAAACCCTTACTGCGGTGTACGGTCATAATCTGTACCGCGTCGGTGTCGTGTTCAAGCGGAATTTCCATATCGCTTATCTTCTCTTTTTTACTGCTGTATGAGGCAAGCTCATCAACAAAATCAGAAAGGGTGAGCCCTGTCGTATCGGATTGTACGGCAAGTTCAAAAAGATAATCGTAGAGTTCCAAGTAGCGGTGATAGTTCTGTTCGGTCAACAGCACATAGCGGTATCCTTCTTCATACCACAGTTGAGTGATAAGTTCCGCGTTTGAAAGGCGGTGCTTTGCGTCCTGTAATCGGGAAAAACAGCCGCAGGCATCCAAAAAAGGCTTTTGGTCTATCACTGAGCCGCACGAGGGGAGAGCGGAGTACCTGCATATAGGCGTAGCGGTCTTGCGGATAGACCGACAGCCGCAGCCATGCGTAGAGGTCGTTCAGTGGTGCGTCTTGAAAGAGGCCTCGTTGCTGGACGGAAGCATAGGGAATACCGAATTGGCGGAAAAACCGCTCATAGACCGGCTGATGGGTTGAGGCACGGAACAGCACCGCAAAATCAGACCAGCGGCAGGGGCGGCAGCCTTTATCGTCATAGACGGCTGTTTTTTCGTCATAACGGCGGCGGATTACCTGTGCAAGGGTGTATGCTTCTGTTTCCCGTGCCGTTAAGAATGCGGTGCCGGCATTGACAGCAGAGCTTTCGTCTGCGTCAACGGTAAACCGCTTTTTATCAATAAAAAATACATTCAGCTGCGGTGTAAGCCCTGCAACGGCATCTCTGCTGTCAATGCTCGAAAATTCCGCTTCATAATCCGGTACAATTCCCGCTTCAGGTGTATGTACATTCGAGTAAAACACTTTTTCAAAGAGGCGGTTAAACAGATTCAGCAATTCCGGCTCGGTACGGTAATTGGTTGTCAGCGACAGTGCGGAATTTTCGGTTTCCGTTTGTAAATCCCGCGCAAGTCTCCGGAAAACGGAAACATCGGCACCGCGGAATGCGTAAATCGACTGTTTTTCGTCTCCGACAAAAAACAGCATATCGGGTTCCAGCAGCTCCGGCGGCGGTACGGATTTCTCCATCCGCTCTTTTTTTTCGGCAAGCAAAAAAAGCAAGTCTCGTTGTAAGCTGTTGTTATCCTGAAACTCATCTATCATAATTTTTGCGGTTTGCTGTTTGTAAAACTGCCGGAGTTCGGGATCCTGTGTTAATGCATCAACGGCAAGCTGTTCAACATCGGCAAAGGTCAGCATACTTTTCCGCTTTTTTTCCGTAATAAACCGCTTCTG
>PDWI01024384.1_pt1 | contig 10702 bp, 6 predicted proteins | sample 1430891 | NCBI WGS metagenome assembly PDWI01 (sample SAMN01162508, study PRJNA174530) | Oral metagenome, whole genome shotgun sequencing project. | biome: Marine environment; feature: Marine mammal; material: Swab sample of the gingival sulcus; isolation source: swab sample of gingival sulcus... | reverse complement strand
GATCGTTTCGGCGGTGAACAGGAAGATCCCCGCGTTCCAAAGGTAGTTCCCGGCGTCGAGCATCTCGGCGGCCCGCGCGGCGTCGGGCTTCTCGATGAAGCGCACCAGGCTTTGCGGCTCGCGTGCCGTCGCATCGGCCCCGGCGGCCATTTCGAGATAGCCATAGCCGGTCTCGGGGCGGGTCGGGGTGATGCCGAAGGTCACGAGATCGCCCGCCAGTGCGCGCGGAGCGGCGGCCTGCACGGCGGCGCGGAAGGCTTCGGCGTCCGGGATGACATGATCGGACGGCGCAACCAGCATCAGCGTGTGCGCGTCCTTTTGCGCCATCCACAGCGCGGCGGCCAGCACGGCGGGGGCGGTGTTGCGCCCTTCCGGCTCGATCAGGATCCCCGCCGGCGCCAGTTCGACCTGCGCCAGCTGCTCGGTCACGATGAAGCGGAAAGGCTCACCCGTCAGCACCACGGGCGCTGCAAACCCCTCCCCCGAAAGCCGTCTGGCCGAGGCCTGAAACAGGCTTTCCTCGCCCATCAGCCGGGCGAACTGCTTGGGATAACTCTTGCGGGAAAGCGGCCAGAGGCGCGTGCCGGAACCGCCACAAAGGAGGATGGGCTGGATCATTGCTACGAGGTTTCCTTCCTGAGACTCACTAAGGACATCTTGTTCACTCCCGGCGGCCGAATGCCACCGGGAATGTCAATGTGGTTGAACGAATGGGATGGGTCGGCATGAAGGCGCGCGCTGCGCCGGCGAGGGGCCGGCCCGTGGCGTTGCGTGCGTTCCTGCCGTCATGTGTCATTTGGCTCTGATGTCCGAAACATTCTGGCGGAACCAGTCGCAGGTTTCCGCGATGCCCGAGGCGAGGTCGATCTTCGCTGTCCAGCCCATCGCGGCCAGGCGCGAAACGTCCATCAGCTTGCGCATCGTGCCGTCCGGCTTGCTCGGGTCGTTGGAGATCCGGCCCTTGAAGCCCGTCGCGTCTGCCACCATCTGCGCCAGCTCCATGATCGAAACCTCGGTGCCCGAGCCGACGTTGATGTGACTGAGCATCGGTTCGGTGTTGGCCTCGTAGTCGGCCTTGTCCAGCTCCAGCACGAACAGCGACGCCTCGGCCATGTCGTCGACGTGGAGGAACTCCCGCATCGGCTTGCCGGACCCCCAGATGACGACCTCTTCGGTGCCGTTCAGGACCGCCTCGTGAAAGCGGCGGATCAGGGCGGGAAGCACATGGCTGTTCTCGGGGTGGAAGTTGTCGCCCGGGCCGTAAAGGTTCGTCGGCATCACCGAGCGGTAGTCGGTCCCGTATTGACGGTTGTAGCTCTCGCACAGCTTGATGCCCGCGATCTTGGCGATGGCATAAGGCTCGTTGGTCGGCTCCAGCGTGCCGGTCAGCAGCGCGTCTTCGCGCATCGGCTGTTCGGCGAATTTCGGGTAGATGCAGGAGGAGCCGAGCTGCAACAGCCGGGTGACACCGGCCGCGTAGGCCTGGTGGATCACGTTGCATTCCATCATCAGGTTTTCGTAGATGAACTGCGCTGGGTAGGTGGAGGTGCGGGTGACAAGCTCCAGATCCTCGCCCGCGGCCTTGCGGGCTTCCAGCCGGCGCAGGATTGCCCCGCCCACCATACCGCGGTGTCCGGCGACATAAATCTTCATGACGTGTTCCTCGTTCTGTCGCGGGGCGTGACCGGCCCGCCGGGTGCGATGGCGCCCGCATGTGCGTTCGAGACCTTTATGCCCCAGTTTCGCAGCGCGCGCATCAAGTGTTTCTCCCCTTTCGCCGCCCGCCGGTGTCCGGCTGACGGGCGTGCCGCATTCGCGCGGAAGATGCCGCAAGGCCGCGACGCGGGCAAACCGGCGCGGCCCCGTGCGACGCACGAAGCCGCATCGGCGATCAGCCGTTTTCCAGGCTCACCGGGATCGCGTAGCCATGCTCCTTGAGGAGCGCGTGGCGCTTGGCGTCCCTGAGATCCTTGGCGACCATTTCGGCGCACATTTCCTGCGTCGTGATTTCCGGCTCCCAGCCGAGCTTCTGCTTGGCCTTGGACGGATCGCCCAGAAGGGTTTCCACCTCGGCGGGGCGGAAGTAGCGCGGATCGACGCGCACCACCACGTCACCGACCTTCAGCGCCGGCGCGTTGTCGCCCTCGACCGCAGCCACGGTGGCGATCTCGTCGACACCTTCGCCGGAGAATTCGAGGGTCACGCCCAGTTCGCGGGCCGTCCACGTGATGAATTCGCGCACCGAGTATTGCTTGCCGGTGGCGATGACAAAATCCTCCGGGGCCTCCTGCTGAAGCATGAGCCACTGCATCCGCACATAATCCTTGGCGTGGCCCCAGTCGCGCAGCGCGTCCATGTTGCCCATGAAGAGGCACGGCTCAAGCCCCTGCGCGATATTGGCCATGCCGCGCGTGATCTTGCGCGTCACGAAGGTCTCGCCCCGGCGCGGGCTCTCGTGGTTGAAGAGGATGCCGTTGCAGGCATACATGCCATAGGCTTCGCGGTAGTTCACCGTGATCCAGTAGGAGTAGAGCTTGGCCACGGCGTAGGGCGAGCGCGGGTAGAACGGGGTGGTCTCCTTTTGCGGGATCTCCTGTACGAGGCCGTAAAGCTCCGAGGTCGACGCCTGGTAGAAACGGGTCTTCTCCTCCAGCCCGAGGAAGCGGATGGCTTCAAGCAGGCGCAGGGTGCCGATCCCGTCGACATCGGCGGTGTATTCGGGCGCCTCGAAGCTGACCGCAACGTGGCTCTGCGCGCCGAGGTTGTAGACCTCGTCAGGCCGGATTTCGCTGACCAGCCGGGTGAGGTTCGACGTGTCGGTCAGGTCGCCGTAATGCAGCCGGAAATGGGCGTCCTCGATGTGCGGATCTTCGTAGATGTGGTCGACGCGCTGGGTGTTGAACGAAGACGCCCGGCGCTTGATCCCGTGGACCTCGTATCCCTTCGCCAGAAGGAACTCGGCAAGATAGGATCCATCCTGCCCGGTAACACCAGTGATCAGTGCGCGCTTCATCTTGAACTCCTCGCAATAACGTCAATTTCTTACGAGAACCAATACCCAAGACAGCCGGGATTCCACAAGCCCGCGATGGCCGGCGGGACGAAAAAGTCTGGCCGGGCAATGACAGCCGCGGTTTCGGCGGGTCAGGCGTCTTGCGGCCAGAACGTCTCGGAGCAGGAGATGACATCCTGTGCTTCGAGATAGGCGATGACGTCCGGGTCTTGCACGAAGGCTTCGAGGGCGGCGCGGTCGCCGGGGATGTAGGTCGAGGTTTTCGTGCCCAGCGCCGCGTTCAGCCCGGCGGGGAGGCGCTTGGAAAGCTTCCGCCCGACGGCCGCCCGCGCGACCTCGCCCCGGCGCAGGTCTTCGTAGCGCAGGAACGGGTAATTCTCGGCGACAACACGCGTGTGCGCCATCCAGTCAGCCACCGGGTTGACCAGCAGAAAGGCCTTGAACGCGTCCAGCCCCTCCATGCCCTGCCAGATCCTGTCTGCCGGGGTCGGCTTCACCTTGGCTGCCTTGAAGACGAACATCGACAGCAGGAGCGAGCGCGGCTCGCGCAGCACGTTGACGAGCCGGACACCGGCCTGTTCGATGCCCTGCATGCGGTTGCGGGTGCCGACATGGCCGACCGCGAACTCCCCCGGCGCGAGCAGCGCCGCAACGACATGGGCGGGCAAGGTCTGCTCGCGGGTCTCCGGCGCCCAGTGGATCTCGGCTTCGTCCACGCCCCGGTTGTCGTGGAAATACTCGTCCATCGCATGCAGGCCGCTGTTGCGGTAGCCGATGTTTTCCAGGGCCCGCGCGACGAGATAGGTGCCGGATTTCGGCACCGTATTGACGAAGACCGGCGGCAGGTCGCTGGCCGGTGGCGGCGGCCCGAGGCTGAACAGCGGTTGCAGGTAGAAGGCCGTGCCGCGGTGCGGCACATAGCCCCCGTCCGCCCCCGGCGACAGCACCGCCGTCACCTTGCCCAGCGGGGTGCGAAAGCTCAGCCGCCCCCCGGCATCGAGGCTGAACCGGTACTGCGCCCACGTGAACCAGCTCGTGACCCGGCCGTTCGGGCGGAAGGTGACGTGGCCCAGCGGCCCCTCCCCGACCACGCCGATCAGATAGGCCGTGCGCGTCAGCCGGGTACGGGCGTCCATGGTCTGCTTCTCGGTCACGTTTGCACCCTCATCTTTTGCGTCTCACCGGCGGAGTTTGTCGCGCACGACCTTCACGCCGAGCAAGGCCCGGCGCATCGGCGCGGTTAGTTTCCACGACCGGCTTTCGGTGATGTATTCGTAGTCATCGAGCACCTCGCCCACCGGCTTCTCCGCCCCCTTGCGCCCCGGCACCGTCAGCCCGATCCAGATGTGCTCCGGCTCGCAGCGCGCCACCTCGGGCAGGAGCAACAGCGGCGTGGCCTCGTTGCCCCGGACAAGCGCGCGCTTCTCCCCGGGGAAGCGGGCGTCGAACGCGGCGATGTCGTCGTCGATCAGCTTGATGATGTTGTCCCAGTCCCCGGACCGGATCAGGGTGAAATCCGACCGGGCCAGAGCCTCGGAGGCGAGGATTCGGCGGAAGGTCGGCTCCGCCCGGTTGCGGTTGAGATGCAGAAGCTTCATCACCCGGATGTTGGCCGCCGCCGCGTCGGAGAACGACTCGTTGGCAACCCTGGCATCCTTGTGGGCGAAATCGTCGGAATCGACCCCGATCACCGAGAGGAACCACGGAATGCTCCCGCCCATCGCGCGCATTTTCTCGAACCCGTCGAGATGCAGCCTCGAAACCCGCCCGGAGTCTTCGAAAGCCCGGATGATCCCCTCGTAGTCGAACAGCCCGCGCGAATAGAGATCGTCGAAATAGGTGCGCGGCTCGGCGGAGAACCCGTTGAACGGGTTGGCCGTCAACTCGCGGAAATACGACTGGAACCACGCGTCCTGCCGGCGGAACACCGCCGCGATTTCCACCTGATCGACGCCCAGCGCATCGACGATCATGCGCACCGCGTCACGCCCCGCGTTCGGGTCTTCGTCGAGGGTCGGCCAGATCAGGTGCGACAGGATGTTCTCCGACGACAGCACAAGCGTGTCGACCGGCTTGCCCAGCGCCTGGATTTCCGCTGCAAGGCGCAGCCCCGCCTCTTCGCCCACCTCCCCGGTCACGATCCGGCGCATCAGCCAGAGATGGCCCGCGGAACGGTCACGCCGGATGCCCTTCTCGCGGTAGATCCCGTGGATCGGGTAGTAGATGCCCTTTTCGAGCATCGCGAAACGGTTCTCTTCGAGAAAGATCTGCGCCGAGGACGAGCCGGTCTTGGGCAAGCCGACATGCAGGACCACGCGCTTGACGAGGTCGCCCAGACGCGGGGTCTTCGACGTCACGCGTTCCTGCGGATAATTGGCGTTGCGGGCAAACTTCAGGTAGTGCAGCACCGCGTCTTCGGCCCAGTCGTAATGCGACTTCGCCACCATCGCGCGCAGGTCGCTGTGATGCACCGGCCACCTGCGCAGCAGGCGCAGGAGGATGTCGCGCCGGCCGGTCTCGACGGCGAGCCGCGCGATGTCGAGCTTGCCCTCGGCCTTGCGGTCTTCGGATGCGCCGGGCTTCTGGATGTGCGTGTCGAGGTAGAGCGGCGCGCAGTGGCCGGTCAGCCGCATGATCCGGGTGAGGTAGTCCTGCACCGCCCGCTGTTCGTCCGGCGTGATATCCTTCGGCGTCCCCTCCTGCTCGAACCGCAGAACCCGCAGGAAAAGCGGTGTCCAGTACTCGAGAAGCTGGCGCCAGTATGCGAAGGCGTTGGCGCGTTCGAAATCGGGGCCGACACGCCCCTCGGCCCGGGCCTGCGCCATGAAATCGGCCATGATCTCCATGTGGATGTTGAACATGGCGAGCTGGTCGAAATCCACCCGCCGCATGGTGCTGTTCTCGTGCTCGCGGTAGAGGATCGCGTCGATGTCGGTCACGCCGATGCGCTTGGCACGGGTGAAGGCCTCGACGAGGAACAGGCGGTCTTCGCGCTGGCGCAGCCGGTCGGAGAAGGTCAGGTTGTTCTCGGCGAGAAACTCCCGGCGGAACAACACCTGCCAGCTCTGGTTGGTGTTGGCGATGACCGGTGCGTCGACGGCAGACCCGACCCCTTGCGCGATGGCGGGAACCTGCGACGGCGCCTCGATCTGGCCCGACTGAAACCAGCGGGTGAATTGCGCGATGCACATGTCGAGCTGGTCGCGGTCGGCCGCCTCGACCCAGCGGCGCAGGACATCTTCCGTGCGGTAGCAATCGTCGCTGTCGAGCAGGGCAACGTAGCGCCCCTTGGCCTTTGCCATGGCGATGTTGCGCGCCGTTGCCTGGCCGCGGTTCTCCGGCAGCCTCTCGATGACGAGCTGCGGATGAACGGCGGCCAACTCCTGCAACTTGTCCCAGGTGCCGTCCGGGCTGGCATCCTCGATCGCCAGGATCTCGAGTTCGACCCCCTTCTGCGCAACGATCGAGCCGATGCAGTCGTCGAGGAAATCAACCGCCTTGTAACAAGGCACAACAATCGAGACGTCAACCATTCCAACTCCCCCGTCGCCACCCGTCAGCGATTTGCGAAATCGGTTCCGGGGTACACGTTTGCCGCCCCCGGTTCAATGCCCACACCGCCTCCCGCGGCAGGCATCGGCATCCGGCCTGAAATGCGGCTCCGGGATCTCTGCGCACAGCAGGCCTGCGCACTTTCCTTCCGAAAGAATGCGGCAGGCGGGGGGCGCGCGTGCAAATGCCCCGATCCGGGCGCGGCCCCGCCTTGCGCCGCGCCAACCGCGGCTTCAGCCCTAGTACACGACCGACCCCATGGTGATGTCGTCCCAGATCTCCTTGACGGTCTGGTTCAGCTCGTGCTTGCGAGCCTCGTAATGGGTGTGGAGCAGATCGTGCGCCCGGCCTTCGTTCGGCGTGCCGAGGTAATCGGCATACAGCTTCTGGACCTGCGTGTTGTTGTGCGACTGGCGGACCTTCTTCTTGCGGTCGACATTGTAGATCGTCTTGCGGCGCGCCTCGGCCAGCGGCAGGTAGGACTTCTTCGAGCGCAGCGATCCGCCGCCGTCGACACAGCCGCCGGGGCAGGCCATGACCTCGATGAAGTCGTAATCCGCCTCGCCCGCGTGGATCCTGTCGACCAGCGCCCCGGTGTCGCCCAGCCCGTGCACCATGGCGACCTTGCGACCTTGACCTCGCCGATCGGCCCGCCGAGGTCCACCTTCGCCTCGCGCACGCCCTCGAAACCGCGCAACTGCGTCAGCTCGATGTTCTCCAGCTCCTTGCCGTTCACCACCGCGTAGATGGTGCGCAGCGCTGCTTCCATCACGCCGCCGGTGGTGCCGAAGATCGCGCCCGCGCCGGAGTATTCCGACATCAGCGGGTTGTCGAATTCGGACGGTTCGATGGTGGCGAGGTCGATCCCCTCGCGGCGCAGCAGGCGGGCAAACTCGCGCGTCGTCAGCACCACGTCGGTTTCCGGGTCGCCGTCGTCGCAAAGCTGCGGACGCACGGCCTCGTCCTTCTTCGCCACGCAGGGCATGATCGAGATGACCTTCATCTGTTCGCGCCGCAGGCCCATCTTCTCGGCGAGATAGGTCTTGGCGATGGTCGACAGCGCCTGTTGCGGCGACTTCGTCGACGACAGCAGCGGCAGGATCTCGGGGTGATGGATCTCGGCGAAATTGATCCACGCGGGGCAACAGGAGGTGAAGGTCGGGCGCTTGCCCGCCTTCAGACGCCCCAGAAGCTCGGTGCCCTCTTCCATGATGACCACGTCGGCGGCGAAGTTGGTGTCGAGCACCACGTCGATGCCGATCTTGCGGCAGGCGGCAATGACCTGCCCTTCGACGTTGGTGCCCGCGGGCATGCCGAATTCTTCCCCGAAGGCAACGCGCACGGCGGGGGCGAATTGCACCACCGTGGTCAGCGCCGGGTCGCAGATGAAGTCGAGCGCCTTGTCGGTCTCGTCGCGTTCGCCCAGCGCGCCGGTCGGACAGACCAGCACGCATTGGCCGCAGGAGACGCAGAGGCTGTCGGCGTAATTGTCGGCGTTGCGCAGGGCGACCACGCGGTCGATCCCGGTGCCCTCCATGACCAGCGCGTCCACCCCCTGTTGTTCGCGGCAGACCGCAACGCAGCGCTGACACCGCACGCAGCGGGTCATGTCGCGCACCATGGCGGGGGAGGAAAGGTCGATCGGGCGGTTCTCGGTGCGGGCGCGGTCGAAGAAGCGGTTTTCCTTCAGGCCGACGAACTGCGCGAGGTCTTGCAGCTCGCAATCGCCGTGGCGGATGCAGGTGGCGCAATCCTGAAGGTGGTCGGCCATGAGCAACTCGACCTGAAGCCGCTGCATGTCGCGCGCCTTCTTCGAGCGGGTCTGGACAACCATCCCCTCGCGGATCGGCGTGTTGCACGATGTCACGATCTGCGGCCGGTCCTTGCCCGCTTGCGTGATCTCGACGACGCAGACGCGGCAGGTGCCGGGGGTGTGGTCGATGTCGTCCAACTCGCAGAGCGTGGGAATGTAGATGTCGTGACGGCGCGCGCAGGAGAGGATCGTCTCGTTCTCGAAGCCGGTGCAGGGCGTGTTGTTGATGGTCAGCGCGATGGTGGCTTCGGCGGGGTCGCGGGCGGTGAAATCGGTGTCATTGCACATGGTCAGGCCGCTCCTTCCGGGATCGGGTGTCGGGTAACGACGGAATAGACGCGGTAGCAGCGCATGCAGCGTTGCGTCTCGGCGTAGGCCTGTTCGTCGCTGATCGTCAGCTCGACCTCCTTGAACATGTGCTTGCGCAACTCGGGGTCGAGTTCGGGGTTGTGGACGCGGTAGGCGTTGCGCACGGGCGTCTCGCCCATGTCGCTGGCGAGGAACCTGTTCTCGGCGATCAACTCGCGCATCCGCGAACGCTTGAAGAAGCGCACCGAGCCGGTCTGGATCCAGTCTTCGATGTTGCGCGCGGCCTTGAGGCCGGCAGCCATGGCGTAGATCAGCGTCGAGGCGCCGGTGGCACAGTCGCCACCCGCGAAGACGCCGGGGCGCGAGGTCGCCAGCGTCTTGTCGACATCGACGCAGCGCCAGCGGTCGAGTTTGACGCCGTTCTCCTCGATCAGGTGACCGTTCTCGACCTGCTGGCCGATGGCGGCGATCATGTGGTCGGCCTTCAGCACCTTCTCGCTGCCGGGGATCGGCGAAACCCGGCGGCGGCCGCTGTCGTCCGGCTCGCTCTGCTGCATTTCGGCGACCTCGATGCCCACCACCCTGCCGTGTTCGGTGAGGATCTTCGTCGGGTTGCACAGGGTGTGGAAGATGACGCCTTCCTCCTGCGCGGCGCGGATTTCCTCGTGGTCGGCTGGCATGTCTTCCAGCGTGCGGCGGTAGATGACGTGGACGCTCTTCGCCCCCAGCCGGACGGCGGAGCGCACGCAATCCATCGCCACGTTGCCGCCGCCGACGACAAAGACATCGCCGTCGACGTTCAGCGTCTCGGTGCCGTCGACGTGATCGTGGACCTTCAGCAGGAAGTCGATGCCGGAATGGTAGCCCTCGCGGGCGCGGTCTTCGCCTTCGACCCCCAGCTTCGAGCCGGCCTGACAGCCCAGCCCGAGAAACACCGCCTTGTAGCCCTGGGCGAAGAGGTCATCGACGGTGAAGTCGCGCCCAAGCGTCTGGCCGTAGAGGAAGCGTCCGCCGAGGTCGACGATGATGTCGGTCTCCAGCGCCAGCGTGTCCTTCGGCAGACGGTAGCTGGGGATGCCGATCTGGGCCATGCCGCCGGCCTGGGTCAGCTTCTCGAAAACGTCGACCTTGTAGCCGCGCAGGAGCAGGTGATAGGCGCAGGAGATGCCCGCCGGCCCTGCCCCGATCACCGCGACACGCATGTCGTCGTCAAGCGGCTTGCGGATCATGTCGCGGGTGAATTGCAGCGCGTTGGGGCCGGACTGCTGGTCGGCCACGTAGCGCTTGAGCGTCTTGATGCCCACCGCGTCGTCGACGAACTTGCGTCGGCAGGCCAGTTCGCAATAGCGCACGCAGACCCGTCCGCAGGTGGCGGCCATGGGGTATTTTTGCAGGATCACGCCAAGGGAGTTCTCGGGCTTGCCGTCGCGGATGTAGTCGATGTAGCGCGGCACGTTCAGCTTGGAAGGACAGGCCTCGATGCAGGGCGCCGTCACGTAAGCCATGCCGTGCTGCGCCTTGATGGGCCGTTTCGGGGCGACTTCCGCCTCCAGACGGTCGCGGAAATGTTCGAGCGCGTCGAGCAGGGCGATGGCGCAGGTCTGGCCCAGCCCGCACAACGAGGTCTCGCGCATCTGGTCGGCCAGCATGGCGATGTCGTCGAAGTCCAGCCCCGCGTCGAGGCCGCGGCGCATCTTGTCGAGCGCGTCGCGCACCAGCGCCGTGCCCATCCGGCAGGGGGTGCAGACGCCGCAACTCTGCTCGGCGGCTTTCGCCATGTAATGATAGAGCGCGTCGACCAGCGAGACCTTTTCGTCGAACACGAAGAAGCCACGGTCGCCGAAGAAGGCCTGAATCGGGTTGCCCTCGTCGAACTCGTCGAAATCCGTCAGCGCGAAGGGCGCTTCCCCCGCGCCGCCGCGCCCGTCATGGGCCACCCCATCCCAGACGCCGAACGCCACATGTGTCATCCTGCTGCTCCTTCCGTAGGATGACACCGACATCACATAAAGATA
>PDWI01010027.1_pt1 | contig 10702 bp, 7 predicted proteins | sample 1430891 | NCBI WGS metagenome assembly PDWI01 (sample SAMN01162508, study PRJNA174530) | Oral metagenome, whole genome shotgun sequencing project. | biome: Marine environment; feature: Marine mammal; material: Swab sample of the gingival sulcus; isolation source: swab sample of gingival sulcus... | reverse complement strand
AATAGCGTTCAGCTACATCTGTTGATTTCTGCACCTTGTAGTACTCGCCACAAGATGAGAGCAACATTAACGTGCAACAAAGGCTTAATATCTTTCTCATATACTTTATATTACTTAGCTATTTTTCTAGCTAGTCTAATCCAAACTAATTGCCTACAAAGATAATAAAAATATCAGCATAAAGCTAAACAAAAAGCTTCCTAAAGTTTACAAATCAATCAGAGCAAAGAAAGCGAGGACTTTTCAAGGCATTTTTTCAGCGTAAAAAAGCTCATTTTGGGAAGTCCTCCCACTCACTTCAAAAAATTGTCCGGAACATTTTCCAAAAAGTCAGGGAACATTTTTCAAAATGTTCCCTGACTTTTTTTCAACAAAATTAGACAGGCTTATAAACACCTAAATACCAAACAATTACACAACCCTCTAAGGAAGGTTATTTTTTCGCTTAAAATTAGCCAAATTTTGAAGCTATTTTTGCGGGAAATAAGCAGTAAAATTTTCCATAAATTACCTAAGGTTTATCCAAAATTCGCTATCTTTGGAGATTGGTATTGAGCGTAAGCGAATAAATAAAGATAAAAATAACAATTATTATATGAGTAGTATTAGAGACGGAGAAAACGAATTAAACTTATTAGGGAGCAAAACAACACAATATGCTGATGATTATGCTCCTGAAGTGCTAGAGGCATTTACAAACAAACATCAAGAGAATGACTATTGGGTACGCTTTGACTGCCCCGAGTTTACAAGTCTCTGCCCAATCACAGCACAGCCAGACTTTGCAACAATCTACATCAACTACATTCCTGATGTTAAGATGGTTGAGAGCAAAAGTCTAAAGCTTTACCTCTTTAGCTTCCGCAATCACGGAGGTTTCCACGAGGATTGTGTAAACATCATTATGAAAGATCTAATCAAATTGATGGATCCTCGCTACATAGAGGTGCAAGGAGACTTTACGCCTCGCGGAGGAATCAGCATACTTCCTTTCTGCAACTATGGTCGCCCTAACACTAAATACGAAAAAATGGCCGAGCAACGCCTACTAAACTTGCCTGTTAGATAAAACAAACAATCCTATGAAACGTTGTTTAGCAATCATTAACCCTATCTCAGGGACGCAGTCCAAAGAAGCAATCCCTACCCTACTAGCTCAAGCGGTTGCCGAAACGGATTATCAACTCTTCGTAACCTATACGAAGTATGCCAACCACGCTTACGAACTTGCAAGTATGGCGGTTCAGGAGCATTACGACTTAGTCATCGCTGTTGGCGGAGATGGTACAGTAAACGAAGTGGCAAAAGCTTTGATTTATAGCGATACGGCTCTTGCCATTATCCCAAAAGGTTCAGGTAATGGTTTGGCTCGTGCTTTGAATATCCCTATGGGCGTTAAGAAAGCTGTTGAGATTATTCGCACGGGGAAAGTAGAAACGATCGATTGCTGTCAGGCGAATGATAGACCATTCTTCTGTACTTGTGGAATGGGCTTTGATGCTGAAGTGAGTAAAGCTTTTGCAGAAGCCCCTTTTAGAGGCTTGCTTTCTTATGCCAAAACTGCCATAGAGCAGTATATCAATTACACGCCAAACTACTACGACGTTGAGATTGAGGGTAAGGAAAAGTTAGAGCAAGTAGAGGCTTTTGTTATTGCAGCTGCGAATGCGAATCAGTATGGCAACAACGCCTATATCGCCCCACAAGCAAGCCTCACAGATGGTTTAATGGACTTAGTCGTGCTGAAGCCTTTCAAAAAAGTTGAACTGCCACAACTAACAATGCAACTCTTCAACAAAGGACTTTCGGAGAATGCAAACTCTTCTACCTATCAAACAACAAAAGCAAAGATAAGTAGAGCTAAAGAAGGTGTCGTGCATTTAGATGGCGAACCCGTTGAGATGCCTAAAGAAATCACGATAGAGCTAAAAGCAAAAGCCATAAAGGTGCTTATACCTTAGGAGTTTCGGCTATCAAATAAACAAAAAGAGCTAGGACAGTTTGTCCTAGCTCTTTTTATACTTCTTAGGGAAGAGTTTACTTCTTCTCCTCAGCCTTTACTTCTGTTTCAGCCTTAGCGTCCTTTGCTTTATAGTTATCGTTCAAGAACTTGATGAAGTCTTCCGTAATATCTAAGCCTTCTTCAGCAAAAAGGATATTATCGCTACCGACATTTGTAAGAATCAATTTGTAGCGTCCTGCGTTGAAGTCCTTCAGTTGAGCCTTAACTTCCTTCATCATATCCTCAAGCATAAGCTGTTGCTTCATACCCATCTTTTGAGTCAGTTCTACCTCAAGAGCTTGAGCTTGTTGCTGTAGTCTAAGGACTTTATTCTGCTCTGCCTTAGCAGCATCTTGAGAAACGAAAGCATTGATTTTCAGACGACGTTGGAAGTCCTTCGCTGCTTTCTCAAAAGCACCTGCCTTACTTTGAAGCTTAGCACGTCCGTCCTTAGCATCTTTCTCTAGAGCTACCTGAATGTCTTTTGCATACTGATAGTTAGCACTCAAAGAATCCATTTGCACATAAGCAATAGGCAAGACAGCTTCTGCCTTAACTTCTTCTTGCTTGTCTTGAGTAGTTGTAGCCTTTGTTCCTGTTTGACAAGAGCTAGTCATTAGGATTGATAAACTAAGCAGAGAACCTGCGAAACCGTAAAATAAATTTTTCTTGTTCATTATTCTATCTTATTTAAGTTGATATTTATATCTCTTTTTATTTTTGTCCCCTAGCTTTCAGACGTTCTTCAAGCGTAAGGTCATTATTCTGTTCTCTATGTTGAGAGGTATGGCAGGATATATTTCGCTCCTGCATTGCCTTATTGCTCCCCACGTGCGTCTCGGGAAACTTTCCTTTATCCGACAAAATTAGCTTTATAGATAGGAGCAATACTGCTACTCCTATTAAAATTATACTAATAAGTAATACTGACATTATTTAATTTTCGTTATATTTGTAGAAGACAAAGATAAAGAAATTCTGTCGCTTATTATATAAATTCAAAAAATAAATTATTTATGGATATCACATCTCTTAATCCCAAAATCGTATGGAAGTACTTCCACGAAATGACTCAAGTACCTCGTCCTTCTAAGAAAGAAGAGAAGATCATTGCTTATTTAGAAAGCTTTGCTAAGGAACACAATCTATCTTATAAGAAAGATGAAGTTGGCAATATCGTAATGTCTAAACCTGCTACTGCAGGCTATGAAACGAGAGAGAAGGTTATCCTTCAGAGTCACGTTGATATGGTTTGTGAGAAGAATGCCGATGTAGAGCACGACTTTGAAAACGATCCGATCCAAACGGTTATCGAAGGAGATTGGCTTAAAGCAAAAGGAACAACACTTGGAGCAGACAATGGTATTGGTTGTGCTGCTCAGCTTGCAATCCTAGCATCTAATGATATTGAGCACGGACCTCTTGAATGCCTCTTCACTATTGACGAAGAAACAGGAATGACAGGTGCAATGGAACTAAAACCTGGATTCTTTGATGCCAAGATTTTGCTTAATCTTGATAGTGAAGATGAAGGAGAATTATTCATCGGTTGTGCAGGTGGTATGGGCGTTATGGCTACATTCAGACCTGAATATGAAGCAAGCCCTGAAGGTTATGACTTCTATAAAGTAAAAGTATTCGGACTAAGAGGTGGACACTCAGGTGGTGACATTCACGTAGGTCTAGGCAATGCAAACAAGGTACTTACTCGTTATCTATACGCTCTTGAGAGCAATGCAGATTGGAAGTTAGCTGAAATTGGAGGAGGTAACCTTCATAACGCTATCCCTCGTGAAGCGTATGCTATCTTCGGACTAAAGAATGAAGATAAGGAAAAAGCAGAGGAACTATTAGTTCAGCTTAGCCAAGATGTCAAGGAAGAACTTAAGCGTGTAGATCCAAACGTAGATTTCAGCCTTGAGTCTATTGCTAAACCAAAGGAAGTACTTGACAAGACAACAACGTCTCGCCTTGTAAGATCTCTCTATGCTTGTCCTCACGGCGTGCTTGGAATGAGCCACGAAATTGAAGACCTTGTAGAGACTTCAAACAACCTTGCATCTATCAAGATGAAGGACGGCATTATTTTGGTTGAAACAAGTCAGCGTTCTTCTACTAAGAGCCTTTGTCTTAGTGCCGCAGATATGGTTAAATCTATCTTCGAACTTGCAGGAGCTGAAGCAAGCATCAGAGATCCATATCCGGGTTGGAAGCCAAATGCAGACTCTGAAATTGTAAAGGTTGCAGCTAAGACATATAAGGATTTATTTGGCAAAGAAGCTAAGGTTAAGGCTATTCACGCAGGTCTTGAGTGCGGTCTAATCCTTGATGTATTCCCTGATTTGGATATGGTTTCTTTCGGTCCAACACTAAGAGACGTACACTCTCCTGATGAAAAGATGCTTATCCCAACGGTTGACCTTTGGTGGAAGCACCTACTAGAAGTGCTAAAGCACATTCCTGAAGCTAAGTAAACTAGCTAAGAGCAAATAAAAAAGGCTGTGTCGTTTGACACAGCCTTTTTTAGTATTTATTAAGAAGCTTATTTATCAATAGGCTCTTTCCATTTACCTAATAGTTCAACAAACTCTTTTCTATAACCATTAGGGTCAAAACTCATTGCCCCTTGAGCAAGCTCAAGAACTTCGGACTTTTTCAGCGAACCTTTATACTTAGAACCCTTAGCAAGAAGACCAAAACCAACAATAGCCGTCGCAAACCTCATATTCTCAGAAGCAGAGTTAAGCTCCACAGGAGCTGTCTTACTACTATGCTTAAGCAGACGACTTGTATCTTCATTTGGCATCTTATATCTAAAATCAAACTGAGCATATTGTTCTTTAGCAGAAGTATCTTTCAGTACAACTTCATACAGAGCTGTAATCGTTTGCCCCGAACCAATCTCTCCTGCATCTTTCTTATCGTCCTTAAAATCATCATTGCTCAAAGCTCTATTTTCGTAACCAATCAGGCGATAAGACTCAACCATATTGGGATTAAAGCTTACTTGAATTTTAGAATCCTTAGCAACCGTATAGAACCTTGGCAAATCTTCAACGAAGACTTTCTTCATTTGATCTACATTGTCAATATATTCGTAGTTACCATTCCCTTTATTGGCAATTTGCTCCATTTTGTAGTCCTGAAGATTCCCTCTCCCAACGCCAAGGACAGTTAAGAATATGCCACTCTCACGCTTCTTCTCAACCATTTTGACAAGCTCTTCGGTAGAAGAGACACCGACGTTAAAGTCGCCATCTGTTCCAAGAATAATTCTATTATTCCCCTTAGGGATAAAGTTCTTCTCTGCAAGGGCATAAGCATCTTGCATCGCTTGTCCTCCTGCAGTAGAACCCGCTGCATAAAGCTCTTCAATAGCCGACTTGATTAGCTGCTTATCCTTAGCCGACTTAGAATCAATCAAGGTTTGCACCCTCCCTGAGTAAGTAACAATAGACACACGATCTTGCTCTCTAAGATTATCAACAAGCATCTTAAAGCCTTGCTTAAGGACATCTAATTTGCCCTCTCCTCCCATTGAACCAGAGACGTCGATTAAGAAAACATAATTGGAGTTTGGTAATTCCTCTCTTGGAATAGTCAAACCTTTCATTCCAAGTCTAAGTAGATGATGTTCCTTATTCCACGGACAAGTTGCAAGCTCTGAATTCAGAGCAATATGCTCCCCTGCTTTAGGCTCTGCATAGTCAAAGGTAAAATAATTCACAAACTCCTCTACCCTGACTGATGCCCTCGGAATTCCCTCATTAGAACGAATAAACCTTCTAGCATTTGCATAAGAAGCACCATCTGCATCTACCGAGAAAGTAGAAACAGCTTCATCTACAACTTTAATGAAAGGATTCTCGCCGTGTTCTTTATATTGCGGATCAGGATTAGGGCGAGGCATAGGCATAGGGCAACCATCTCCCTCGGCATACATACCCTTGTTAGGGGGCGGAGGCGGAGTCCCATTTATCATCACTGAAGGATCCTTAGGCTTACTACAGCTAAAAAGTAAGCTAGTTGCTAAAAGAGCAACACCAAATAAATTGTATTTCATAATCAAAAGTATTTAAGTTACGTACTTATAATCTATATTTCTATGAATAGATATCTTCTGTCAAGGCATTTATACTAGCAAATATATAGAAAATATTTGATTCTAAAACAATTATTTATATTTTATTTAATGAGCCTCAAGCCAATTCATTCCTACACCTGCTTCTACATCAAGAGGGACAGATAGTTCTAAAGCATTTTGCATCGTTTCCTTGAGAAGCTCAAGCACTTCCTCCAATTCATCTTTTGCCACATTTAGATTAAGTTCATCGTGTACTTGGAGAATTAGACGACTCTTCAAGCCACGCTTCTGAATAGCTTCATCAAGACGAATCATAGCAATCTTAATGATGTCGGCTGCTGTCCCTTGCAATGGAGCATTGATGGCGTTTCGTTCGGCATAACCTCTAATAAGAGCATTGCTGTTATTTAGGTCAGGCAGATAACGTCTGCGACCCAAAAGCGTAGAGACAAAGCCATTTTCACGAGCTTCTACAAGGACATTATCCATATATTCCTTCACGGCAGGATAAGATTCAAAGTAACCATCAATAAGCTGCTTAGCTTCTTTCCGACCAATCCCCAAGCGTTCGGCAAGACCAAAGGCAGAGATTCCATAGATTATCCCAAAATTAGCTGTCTTAGCTTGCCTTCTCATCTCATCACTCACCTCTTGAATAGCTACTTTATTGATTTTGGCAGCTGTAGCACGATGCACGTCTTCCCCTGAACAGAAAGCAGAGATAAGGTCTTCATCTTTACTAAAGTGAGCCATTAAACGCAATTCAATTTGCGAGTAGTCCGCACTAACAAAAACATAATCCCCCTCGTCAGGAACAAAAGCTTTTCTTATAGCTCGTCCTTGTGCCGTACGGATTGGGATATTCTGAATATTGGGATTACTGCTAGAGAGACGCCCCGTAGCTGCAATAGCTTGGTTAAAACTTGAATGCAGTTTTCCGTCTGAATACACAAGATGTGGCAGAGCATCTACATAAGTACTGATGAGCTTCTTAATACCTCTGTACTCTAAAATCTTCTCCACGACAGGGTGTTTGTGGCGAAGCTTCTCAAGTTTATCTTCACTTGTACTATACGAACCGCTTTTTGTCTTCTTAGCTTTGCTGTTTAGCTTCAGCTTCTCAAATAAAAGTTCCCCAATCTGCTTCGGACTATTCACGTTAAGTGGGTAACCTGCCACCTCTTCAATCTCACGCTCTAAGGCTTGCATTTCTTTGGTCATCTCAAGACTTTGCTCGGCTAAGACGTCCAAGTCTAGGCGAACACCTTGACGCTCCATTCGGAGTAGCACCTGAACTAAAGGCATTTCTATATCGTGGAAAAGGCTTTCCTGCTCACATTCTTTCAGCTTAGGCATCAATGTCTCGTGTAGCATTAGCGTCAGCAAGCTATCTTCTGCAGCATAGAAAGCAAGACGCTCCTTATCAACCAAACGCAGGTTAAAGCTCTTTTTCTTCTGTGGGGCAATCATATCCTCAAAGCTTAGAGCTTCATAGTCTAGAAAGACTCTTGATAATTCGTCTAAACTATGTCTCTTATCAGGCTCAATAAGGTAATGAGCAAGCATTGTATCGTGATAAGGAGCAGAAACAGCTACGTCATAGTTCAGTAGCACCTGCATATCATACTTCAGATTATGCCCAATTTTAATGATTGATTTATCGCTAAATAAAGCTTTAAGAGGTTCTAAAAGTTCTAAGGCAGAAGAGCGACTTTCAGGGACAAAAAGCACATAAGTTTCCTCTCTACTTAGAGCAAAACTAATAGCTACAAGCTCCGCTTTAAGTGCCTCAAGGCTTGTCGTCTCTGTATCAAAAGCAATCAGCCCTCGCTTCCTAGCCTTTTCATAGAGCTTAGTTAGGGCTTCTTTTCCCTCGAGGATTACAGGTTTAATAGCAAACTTATTATCTTGAGCTAAAGGCTCTTCCTCTTCTAATTGGACTTCTACACTTGATGTTTGCTCCGCCTCTTCATCAACAAAGCCGAATAAATCGCCTTGAATTTGCTCTACTTCTGTGCTTTCTTGAGCCTTTTCTCCTACAGAAGCAAACAAATCTCCTTGGACTTCGCTCCCCTTCTCTTCATTGCTTTCCTCTGCTTGCCCCTCTAAAGGACTAATAGCTCCGTTGCGTTGTAGCTTGCTTAGACTTGAACGAAACTCAAGCTTAGTGTACAAGTCTTCCAAAGCTTCAGTATTAGGCTGACGGCGAATAAAGTCAGAAAGGCTTTCTTGCACCTCAACATTAGTGCAAATAGTTGCAAGATATTGCGTCATACGAACGGACTTTTCGCCTTCTATTAGGCGTTCTTTTAGCTTGCCTTTCTCTTGTTCTACGTTTCGGTAGACCTCATCAAGCGAACCATATTTCTTGAGCAACTTACTTGCAGTCTTTGGTCCTACATTTGGACAACCGGGAAGGTTGTCTGCCGAATCCCCAACAAATGCAAGATAATCAATGATTTGATTACAATTATCTAGGTCAAAGTTTTCACAAACTTCCTTTTCTCCCCAAATTTGATAACCTCCCCCTCTATGGTTCGGCTTATACATTAAGATATTAGGGCTAACGAGCTGAGCATAATCCTTATCAGGCGTTACCATAAAGACCTCAAAACCTTCTTTTTCCGTCGTCTTGGCAAGCGTTCCAATAACGTCATCAGCTTCGTAATTCATTACCTCAACGCTAGCGATATTATAGGCTTGAAGCAATTCCTTGATAAAAGGCAAGCCAAAGCGAATAGCGTCAGGCGTTTCATCTCTATGAGCCTTATACTCCTCAAACTCCTTGTGTCGGAACGTTCCCCCCGGAGGGTCAAAGACAACAGCAATCCTATCAGGTTGCTCTTTCTGTAGAATTTCTTCTAGAATCAGCAAGAAGCCGTAAATAGCACTTACATCTTCTCCTTTGGAAGTTGTTCGTGGATTCTTTGAAAAAGCATAATAGCCTCTATATATAAGGGCAAAAGCATCTAATAGGAACAGCCTTTTTGTCTTCATAATATCTCTATCTTTTATTTTTTAATCTTCTTTTTGTGCACTATTTTCAATAATAGCGTTACCTTCAGTATAAGGGACATAATCCTTTCTATCAAAAGTTTCGCTTACGACTTTAAGTACTTCGTCATTTTCATCCTTGTAGTTTTTCTTATCTAAGCCTAAGAAATAGACACCTTCAGAGGGTGAAAATATTTTACCTATCAGTACATAGAATTTTCGTTTAATAAAGTCTTCGACCTCTTCTATGTTTTCGCACTTTGGAATCAACCTATAAAGATTATAATTTCCTATAATTAACCTTATAAAATTATGCCTAAATTTAGCTCTTATTTCCTTACGTAAACTCTCATTATTTGTGTGATGTACGTAGTAAGAAAGAACAAAGAGAAAGTTTATATCATAAGATTGCGTAAACAATGTATCTCTATCAAACAATCTATTCTCAAAGTGATACATTATGTCATACTTTTCTTGCTTTGATTTTGATAATACAGGTGATGCATCAAGCACTCTCAAATCTTTCATTTCAGGAATATACCCTCGGACGAAGAAGTTGGGCGTTGGATTATAACCTTGAGTTAGTTCATCACGATAAGGGATATAGTCCTGATGTTCTTGGTCTTTGTGATAAAGATTTATGTTGTACTGAATGATGTTTCTAGCATAAGTAAACTGCTTATAGCGAGAGTAGTCCCCTAATGTAGAGTCTTCCTTATAATACTTACTATCTCCAATGTAATAAATCTCCCTATTGGGCAAGAGTGAGCAGTCTCTATAGATGTGGTCTATCTGCTTACCATCTTTATGATATTTCAGAGTATTACCTACATCCTCCGAACCAATAAGCACATCTATCATATGCTCAAAGACCTTGTTATAGACACGAACAAGCAAGTACTCTTTTTGTTTACGATTACTCTTTATATTTGCTTCCCAATCAAAAAAAGCATAGAGCAATTTCCATAACTGAACAAACTCTGTCTGAAAATAGTTCTTGCGTATTTTACGTAAAAGTCTTAATCCCTTATTACTTTCTATTAGATGTTTTACTTCTCGTTCACTAAGTAAGTTATAATTAAAGTCTATCGCTATAGAAAAATGATACTTTTTCTTCAGGTACTGCATTACAGAATAGAAGAGAACTATAAGTTCTTCATTCCAATTTTCTATTTTTTTCTTGGTCTGAAAGTTTAAATAGTAAGGCTTCCCATCACGCACTAAAGCATCATTACGACTGATCGTTTTTGCCCAATGTATCTTCCTTGCTCCCGAATTGTTGATGATTGTTTGATAGGCAAAGAGATGGCGATTCTTTTTAGCAAAGTTAATAAGTTCAAGAATTATTTCAAGAGATGACTTACTATCTGTACCTGAAGAAGACAATACATTGTGAAGTTCAGTCTGTTCTACGTTTCCTAAACTCTTAATAGCTTCATAATAACGCTTGATAGAGAGGTAAAGCCAAGTAGATATTTCAAAGATAAACTTCCCTATACGAGGATTATCCTTGAGAATAACATTATTTTCATCACTTATCTTGATAATCTCCTCTGGGACATAAACTCCAAAGGCTTTCCCCTCTTTGATAAATACCTTAGGCAGAACAAAGACAACATCTT
>PDWI01010025.1_pt1 | contig 10704 bp, 10 predicted proteins | sample 1430891 | NCBI WGS metagenome assembly PDWI01 (sample SAMN01162508, study PRJNA174530) | Oral metagenome, whole genome shotgun sequencing project. | biome: Marine environment; feature: Marine mammal; material: Swab sample of the gingival sulcus; isolation source: swab sample of gingival sulcus... | reverse complement strand
GCCGTTAATTTTAATCTCGCCGGCCGTCGGTTGATAAAGGCCGGTCAACAATTTGACCAATGTCGTCTTGCCGGCGCCATTGACGCCAACCAAGGCCAACTTCTGACCGCTCGCAATTTTCAGTGAAAAATCTTTAAAAATATAGCGCTCGCTATTGGGATACTTAAAATCGACATGACAAAATTCAATTTCACACTGATTGATAGTCGGCAGTGGCAATTTATCTTCCGCTACAGAAGGTTTTTTTGATTTTATAAAAGTGCGATAGTCGTCGACATATTCACTTTGCACCGTTATTTTGGCAAAATCTTCCAGCAGTTCCTTTAACCAATTGGCAAAACTGGCCACCGCAACCGAATAAAGCACAAAATTGCCGACTGTCATCGAACGATATAAAACACTGTAGACCAAATAACCATAGACCAAACCCTCTCTGATAACAAACAAGCCAGCTTCATACAAAAACGCCTTAAAGCGATACCATTCGATTGCGCTAACGACTTCAACGACGCCTTGATCAGCCTCTGCTTTTTTATTAATAAGTAAATTTTTCAAGCTATAAATTCTGATATCTTTACCAAACTTAAAATCGGACATCGTACGCGATGCATAATCCGATTTTCTTTGATAGTAGCTTAAGTCGTTGCGCCGACTACGCTTATAGCGATTAACCCGATCAGTCAAGCGATATGAAATAAAGACGGTTAGCGTTAATATAGCCAAGATGATTAGGTTAAAGCTACCGATGATGGCGATAAAACCAAACATACTGAAAATAGCGCCAAACATATTGAATGAACTTCTGATAACACCAGCAATGCCATACCAAGGACTGCGCAATGTACCATGAGCAATTTTCACTTCATCTAAAGTATCCGAATCCTCAGTGTATGGATAGTCCATCGTCAGTGATGTTTCACAAAGTAAATGAATATAGCGATATCTGATATTATTCATTTTCATGCGAAAGGCACCGACGCAATACGCCATGACATAAAAAATAATGGCAGATAGAATAAATGCCACAACTAGAACAAGGGCAATGCGGTTGATTCGCATAGCCCCTATTAATTCGTCGATTACTATCTTTGGCACAAACACCCAAATAAATGGTGAAATACCCTTACTGACAGTGTAAAGTAGCATGATAAACAAAAATGATTTGTCCCAGCGATAGATATCTTTGCCGATAAACACAATGCTACTTAAAACTGTGCTAAATTTTGTCAATAGCCGTTTCATCGCTTTTGCTTTCAATTTTCTGTCTTAGCAGAGATCTCTCCACTTCACTGCGCTTTGCTTCGGTAATTATGTTTACTTCGTAAACACCGCTCCCAAGGTCGCGTCCGGATATTTTCCCGGTAACATCGAGATGACAACCGCCGCCCTATGTCATTTCGAGCCGAGAAATCTCAGGTTTGACTGCGTTGCTTTCCACTTTTAACTTTCCGCTCCACTATTTATTAATTATCTTGGCAACCTTTGGCGCCCTCACTCTAGCCGGCTGCGGAAAGTTTGAACCGACCAGTGGTCGACAGTAGTCGATAAAGGCCTGTGTAACACCATTGCCCGCTTCGTTGATAAATTCGGCCGGCATGTGTTTGGTTTTAGCGGCGACGTCGGCCAATGGGCGCAAGACGTAGTCGACGGCGTAATCGCCGACGCGTTGAATGGTCACCGTGCCGTCAGTCTTGTCGAGCAGTGCAAACTGAACGGCGCGACGGGCTACTTCGCGAGCCTCAACTTGGTCGACATCGGAGACGACACCCATAAAAGAACGTTGCAAATAGCCAAATGTATCGGCGCGCACCCTCTTTATATCAGTTTTTTGTTTGACTTCTTTAACCAGTAAATCGCCCAGCGCGCCCGTACCGGACAACTGCACATTGCCGTGTGCATCGCGTTCGACCTGTTCAGATAATTTGGTGATAATCGCCGTGCCGTCGGCATCTTGTATGCCTTCAGAAACGGCCACCATGCAACGGCCGTAGCGCTGATAGGTTTGCTTGACATCTGCGATAAACTGATCGATATCAAAGGTACATTCTGGCAGGTATATCAAATGCGGGCCGTCGTCGGGAAAAACCTTGGCCAGCGCCGCTGCCGCCGTTAAAAAGCCGGCGTGGCGCCCCATTACGACGCCGATATAAACGCCCCTTAAAGCGCGGTTGTCTAAGTTGACGCCCATAAAGGCCTGTGCGACGAACTTGGCGGCCGAACCAAAGCCGGGCGTATGGTCGTTGTGTACGAGGTCGTTGTCGATCGTTTTGGGAATGTGACAGGCCACAAAATCGTAGTTTTGACTTTGCGCTTCTTCGCTAATTATGCGCACCGTATCCGACGAATCGTTGCCGCCGATGTAAAAGAAATAGCGAATGTCGTGCGCCTTCATTACTTCAAATACCTTTAGGCAAAAGGCCTTATCGGGCTTGACGCGGGTCGACAACAGGCCCGAACTGGGCGTATTGGCAACGCGCAGTAAATTTTCTTCAGTCTCTTGCGACAAGTCGACAAAATCTTCATTGACAATGCCCTCAACGCCGCCCAATGCGCCGTACACCTTATCGACTTCGGCGTATTTGCGGGCCTCTAAAACGACGCCGACAAACGACTGATTGATGACGGCGGTCGGCCCGCCGCCCTGTGCGACCAATACTTTACCTTTTAACATAATGCCTCCTTATAGTGTTATGCTGTTATTCGGCTTGGTAATTGCCGTAATTGTAATGTTGTAAGAACCACTGCTCTTTTTGATTAGGCCACTGCGCAGCAAGCCAATTTTTGCGACTGCGAATAGCGCGACTGCCAATAACAGCGCAACTGCATTGACGACCAATCCGCCAAGTGATTGCAGCGCCCCAGTCAACAAGCTGCGCAGCGCAAAAAAGCCAATAAAGGAAATTAAGAGCGGCAGCAAAATGTGCTTATACATGGCCAAAACATCAATCATGTCGGGCAAATTGAACTTTACTTCATCGCCCAACTGTGCTCCGACCGTATTTTTGGCGGTGACATCGCGCATCATCTCAGCCTGAGATGCAGTTGCACTACCTCAACCGCCGCAACCCGATGTGCGCGGTTTGTACCTGATGACGGCCAAGTCGCCGTCTAGCTTGACAATTTTTCCAAAGTATTCCATAATCTCCCCCCTATTGACATCGTTCAGTTTATACCCGCTGGGCAGACACTTAACCCGCTTTTAATTTATCGGCTTCACAAGCGCGCGACGCTGTGTTATAATCCGTATAGCTTAGCGATTTAAGAAAGGATGAACTATGACGCTTTACGAACAATGGCAAAATGCCGGTAGCAGCTTTGAACAACAGGCCGAATACGACAACTATTGGAAAAAGTACTTTTCAAAAGAAGCCGCTAACTACCGCCAAATTTTAGCTGACAAACAAACTGTCATCAAGGGTCAACTGGCCGAACTGGCCGCCCACTATAAGATGAGCGAACTGGAATTCGTCGGCTTTTTAGACGGCATCAACGACAGTTTGAACGAGTCAATTGATGTCGCCGCGCTGACGGCAGACAGCGCCATCGATATTGAAATCGACTACGAAAAACTGCTGTTCAACATGCACGCCGCCAAGGCCGACTGGCTCTACGAACTAGACGAATGGGCCGACATCTTTGACGACGCCAAGCGCAAGGAAATTCGCAAGGCCTATATGCGCTCAAAGACGGTCGTCAAGGCACCTAAAATTGGTCGCAACGAGCCCTGCCCTTGTGGCAGTGGCAAAAAATATAAAAAATGCTGCGGCAAAGGTTAGCGATAACACGCTTTAGTTTTGTTATTAAAACACAGCTTGCGCATCACAGACCGTGATTATAAATTCGCCGTTTATCGAGCGACCAAATTGGCTCGGAAAATTCGCCGACTTTAGTTTCACTCGCCGCCTTGTTAAAGTCGTAGACGGCAGCGTCGATGACGTCGATATGGTGAAGTAATTCGGCTTCGATAAAGAGCGGCTTTTTCGGGCTGCCGTATTCCGGATAATAGTGATGCGCCAATATCATATGTTGAATTAGGGTGATGACTTCGCCGTCGACGTGAAGTTCTTCACCCTTTTTTGCGACCAAATTGACACCCATTGTAATGTGGCCGAGCAAATTGCCCTTTTTGGAATACTCGCTAACTAAGCCCATGCTGTTCAAGTTCATCTCTTCCATTTTACAGAAGTCGTGCAGCACGATGCCGGCTTTTAGCAAATCGGCATTGACGCCCTGATAGACGTCGCACAACCTGGTGGCCACTTCTAACATGCGATAGACGTGGTAGACCAAGCCGAAGCGAATGGCGTGGTGGTTGCTCTTGGCGGCAGGGTAGCGCATCATATCGTCTTTACGCTCTAAAATAATGCCAAGGCAGAGCTTTTTAATATCTTCATTTTGCATTTCGTCGATGTGTTGGCGAATTAAATCGAAATAAATGGCGCCCTTTTGCGGTGCCGACGGCACAAAATTCGACGTATCGACTTCGTCGCCGGCGCCGACTGGGCGATACTTGTTAATCGACAGCTGGCGCTGACCGTTCCACTCGTTGACCTTAGCCGAAATTTTGACAATTTCGCCCTCGCCAAACATATTAATGACGGGTTCTTCCGCCGCCCACAGCTTGGCGTTAACTTCGCCGCTATCGTCAATTAAAGTGGCGTCTAAATAGCGCTTGCCGGCATTGGTGGTGCGCATTTCGGCGCGCTTAACCAAGAAAAAGCCCTGAATATTTTCACCGACTACAAATTGCTTTATTTTCTTAAACATCGTCTCACCTCTCTTATATTTTAGCAGAAAAAGCGAAAAGTTAAAAGCACTTGTCGGCCAGTCGATGGTCAGCTTGGCGTTTTTAATGGTGCAATTAAAAAAAGCTACTAAGATATCCTTAATAGCTTTCCGTCAGAATGCGACAAACTACTTCATTTCAACTTTATAGGTTTCGCGCAATTCGGCAATCTTTTGCGTATAGGCTTGGTTTTGTGCTTGATGTAAGAGATGTTGCTCAATTTTATCGGCCACTTCTTCGAGCTTTAATTGACGCGCCTCTTTTTTATCGGCTAACTTTATAATGTGATAGCCAAATTGGGTCTTAACCGGTTCAGACACGTCGCCAACCGCCATCGCAAAGGCCGCCTGCTCAAATTCCGGAACCATTTGACCCTTGCCAAAGAAGCCCAAATCGCCGCCCTTTTCTTTAGAGGGACAAGTCGAATGCGCCTTGGCAACTTCGGCAAAGTCCATGCCGCCGTCGAGCGCCGCCTTGGCTTCGGCTAATTTTTCTTCATCGGCCACCAAAATATGACTGGCGCGCACCGTAGCCGGTTCCATAAACTGCGCCTGATTGGCCGTATAATAGGCCTGTACGGCGGCCGCTTCAAATTCGACTTCTTCTAAAAATTTTCTAATGCCGTAAGACTTTAATAAATTGGCCTTGACAATTTCAACCTCGTCTAAATAGGCCGCTTCATCTTGATAGCCATTTTGCAGGGCATAAGAATAAAACAATTCTTGGTTAATCAATTCTTGCACCAACTGTGCTCTGCCCTGTTCGCCCTGAAATTGGCGCATGCGCTCGGGGCCAATTGTGTTAATCAAATGTGCCATGTGCTTTTCGGTGACATTTCTGCCGTCGACGACGGCGATAATTTTTTCTTCCATACTACCCTCTTTCATTACGCTTGTAAGTTATTACAACAATTGCAACGTTGCGATTGGCGGCGCCGTCAGCAGCGCCTAAGATACAGTCCTTATACTATCAAAGTTGCCATCAGATGTAAAGCTAAATACGCTAAACTGCACTTTTTATAATTTTGTTCTGTCAGGCGACTGAATAAATGTTATAATAGTAAAAAATACCAGAGGTGATAATCATTAAATATTTGCCGCTATTCGCCATTTCGCTAAAGCGCTACTTCAACTTAAAGCGCGCCTTATTTATTCAGCTGACCTGTCTGGCCTTAATTGTGCTGTTGAGTGCTATTTTTGCCAATTTCAGCGCCGACCACAACGCCAAACAGCAGATTAAGCTGGGCGTCATCGTACAAGACGAACACCAGTACATTAATCTCTTATTGTCAAATTTTACAGCTAATCCGCAGTTTACCGCGCTGTTTGACATTGCGATTGACGACGAAGCGGCGATAAAAGACGCTTTTGGCAGCGGCCAAATCGACGCCTATGTCGTCATACCGCCGTCGTTCACCAGCAATATGTTGAGCTACCGCGACAACCACTTAAAAATATACGCCCATCTCGGCTTTCCCACCAAGACCAAAATACTAAAATCGCTCTTTACCAGCTATAGCCGCTTTGTGCAAACTAGCAATGCGACGACATTGGCATTTTACGATTTACTGACCGAAGCGGCCTTAGACGACGAAGTCATCTACCAAGCCAATAAAAATTTTTCAATTGAAATTATCGGCCTAACATTGGGCCGCAATCGGTTTTTTGACATTGAAGAGCGCGACGCTTTAGCCGGCATTTCAGCTGCCAGCTACTTTAGCGTGGCGCTCAGTTTTGCCGTATTGGGCTTTGCGATGATACCACTGGTCGATGCTAGCTATCGCGACATGCAGCGGCAAGTCGGCGCGCGCCTGTTGGCATCGGGCCTAGCGCCGTCGCTTTACTTAGCCAATCTACACCTCATACAAGTGATTAGCGCCCTACTGCAAACAGTATTATTAGCCGTTTTATGGGCCTTTTACAACGGCGCCAACCCGCTATTAACAGTTGCCGCCTTTAGCGCCATGGCGCTATTTTGGTCGCTACTGTGGCTGACGTTGGCCATCATCATCAATAACCGTCAGCTCTATTTTGTCGGCTGTGCCATTATCGCCTTTATCTTTGCACTGTTGGGTGGCAGCATTACGCCCTTTACCATTATGCCGCTACACCTAAAACTACTGGCGCACTATTCGCCGATATTGGCATTTAGTAAATTGGGCCTAAACATCGGCGACGGCCAGCTGCTGGCACTGTGGCTAATGCTGGGCGGCGCGCTCTTTGGCTACCAACACTACGCCCTAAAACTGCGTAAATACGAGGTTTGCTAATGTATATTCACCACTACAAACGCCATTTTAATAGCGTCGCCAGCTATTTGATTTACGCACTGCTAATCGCCTACTTCACCTTTAGCGGCCTGCAGTTGAGCGCCACCGAACTGGCGGCCTTAGCGGTCAATGTCGCGGTTGTCGACGACGCCGAAAATGCGATTAGCCAACAGTATATCGACGCCCTAAGGCAATACGATATTGTAAAATTGCAACTGACTGATGCCGCCTCGGCCGACCGCCTACTGGCGCGTGAAATTGTCGATTTAATTATCGTTATTCCGCCCGACTACGACCCGAATGACGCCGACAATAAATTGGGCTACTACTATTTGAGCAGTAATGTGATTGCGCCGGCAACGCTCGACCTATTGGCAATCGACTTGTTGCCCCACATCGCAAAACAGCGCCTCGTAAACGCCGCCGCACGCTACCAAGTGGGCGATGCGGCAACTGCAAAGACGCGCTTTTCAGATTACTTAAAAACGCTCAATGGCAACTTTGACGTCGCCGTATTGGCAATTGACGAAGCCGCTGAATTGGGCAATGAACGAGCCCTTATCATCGTAGAAAACGCCAAAAATACGCTTTTATTTGCGCTCTTTAGCATCGTTTTAATCGCCATTTTGCCGCTCGCTCTAAAACTAAACGACGACGCCGTCATAGGGCGCCGCATTGCGCTGACAAAAGACAGCATTGCCAAATACTTTCGAAACCAGCGAACAGTTAGCTACTGCTACATTTTTATACTGTGGGCGGCGGCAACGCTCAGCGTCGGCAGCGCCTTGCAGCTGACGACCCGCCAGATAATCAGCCTACTGCTAAGCGGCTACTTTATCCTCGTATTCTACTACGAATTGCTGCGCCTGTTAATGGGGCGGCAAAATCAAAACTATTTGACTAGCCTGCTGGCGCTAACGGCCATTATTCTACCGGCCATTATCGGCGGCGTCTTCTTTGCCTCTGATTTGCTGCCGGCGCAATTTGCCAGCGTCACACAGTTTTTGCCCTTTAACCTGTTAGAACGCATTTTCTACCAAGTGCTGGAAACTGGCTGGGCTGGCAAAAATAGCCCACTGTTAATCGCCTTGTACTGCCTGATCGGCGCTGCACTGTTGATGCTCAACCTGCAACTGAGGCGCCTACAAATAAAAAAAGGCTAAAACGCTAGCCTTTTAAACTGTCGCAGGCCCTTTTAATGCGTGCCAATGACAATTGGTATATCGTGCGCGCGAAAGTAGTCGATCATATTGACGATTACCGGACAGAGCGCCCCCTTGTAATAGGTGCACTTGCCAACGTGTATAACATCGGGCTTTTCACTGCAGACCCGCTCAATTTTTTCAATATATTCGGCGTCGTTGGCGTAATCAGCTGCACAACCATTGCAGTGAAAAAAGGCAACCAATTCGACCGGCTCGTCCGCGTAGTCGGCAAAGAAAGCAGAGCGGTTGTTAATGGCTCGAAAACAAGACGCCCCGCTACAGATATGTGTTGCCTCTAAACAGGTTAAAACTGCAATTCTCTTCACAATTATCACCTTAAAATAAACCTAGTAATCAATAGTAACTAATCATCTGACGACCGGTTTCGCGATCGCTAATAATTTTGCTGTCAACTTGATAGACATCTTTAATTAGCTGTGGCGTAATAATTTCTTTCGGATCGCCGGCGGCAAAGATGTGGCCGTCTTTTAAAACGTACAAATAGTCGCAATAGGCCAGCGCCGTATTGAGATCGTGCAGGGCGGCAATCACCGTAATATTCATTTTTTTGACCAAGTCTAAAATGTGCAGCTGATGTCTAATGTCGAGGTGATTGGTCGGCTCGTCCAATATTAGGCAATCGGTCTTTTGAGCAAGTGCGCGCGCCAAAATAATGCGCTGCTGCTCGCCACCCGACAAGGTCGAAAAACTGCGGTCGTGGTAATTGGCCATGTCGACTTGGGCGAGTGCCTCGTTGACAATGCGGTAGTCTTCGGCATTGTCGCGCTCCATATTCTTCTTATGGGGCGATCGCCCCATCAAGACGACGTCTTTGACATTAAATTCAAAGTTGTAGTAATTGTGTTGCGAAACGACCGCCATCTTGCGCGCCGATGCCTTGTAACCGTAGTCTTTAAGCGGTTTGCCATCTAGGTATATCGCGCCAGTTTTCGGTTTTAAAACGCGATAAATTGAGCGCAATAGCGTCGATTTACCGCTGCCGTTGGGGCCGATGACGCCAATAAATTTTTGCTTTTCAAAGTCGGCGTCAATTTGCTTGATAATTAATTTACCCCCCAATTCGACGGCCAACTGTTTACATTGAATATACATCGTTAGCCTCCAAATCCGTAGGTTTTTCTAAGCAATAGGTAAATAAAGGTGGGCGCACCGATCATCGATACCAAAATGCCAATTGGCAGTTCGACATGCGGAATGATAATGCGCGCCAACACGTCGGCCCAGATCATAAACAGCGCGCCGACCAATATGGTAACCGGCAATACTTTGCGGTGGTCAGAACCGAAAAATATGCGCACAAAGTGCGGTACAATTAAGCCGACAAAGCCGATGATGCCCGACGAAAAGACGACAAAGCCAATCATCAGGGCCGATACCAGCATGTAAATGCGGCGGTAAATGTGTAAATTGGTGCCGAGCGTAATGCTAATTTCATCGCCCAATAACATCATGTTGAGCGTACGATATTGCGTCATAAAAAACAAGCTGCCGCCCAATACGACAATGTAAATAGCTGGCATCGTCTCCCAATTGGCGCCCGCTAAACTGCCCATCAGCCAATAAACAATCGACTGTATGCCCTCTTTATCGTTTGCCATATAGACGATAAAACTGGAAAACGCCGAAAAGACCGAGCTAATTGCAATGCCGGCCAACAGCAACTTAACAGTGTTGGCGCGCGAGCCCAGTTCGGCGATGAACATGACCAACAGCGCAGCGCCAAAGGCGCCAATAAAGGCCAACATGCCGACGTAGTTTTGCCCCCAAGTAACGCCAATGCCAAGCAGTATGGCCATTGTCGCACCCAAAGATGCGCCCGATGAGACACCCAATGTATAGGGCCCGGCCATCGGGTTTTTGACGACGGCCTGCATGACGGCGCCACAGACTGCCAAGCCGGCGCCGACTGCGACGGCCAGCACAACGCGCGGCAATCTGATCAACCAAATAATATCGTGAATGGCGCCCTTTGAGTAGTCGGCAAATTCGGGCCACTTAAACAGCTTGTAGGCGATTACGCTGTAGACGTCGGCCGCTACAATGCTGGTGGTACCCATTGCAACTGCCACGATTAGCGATACTAAAATGGCCGCCAATAACAAGAGGGAAACGCCTATGTAAATAGACGTTCCCAATAGTGTTTTGCGAGACGGCGCCACGGCGCCGCCTGCAAATTTATCTTTACTAGCCATTACTCTTCAAATTCTGGGTAAGTGCCCTTGGCCAACTTGATGATGCCGTCTAATGTACGCGTGCCACTACAGTAAGTTTCGCTCAGTGAAATGGCATATACGCGACCGTTTTTAACGGCGTCTAAGCTAGCGTAGGTCGGATCGTCCATTAACTTGGCGATGGCAGCAGCGGCGTCTTCTTGCGCACTTGAACTGCCAAAGTAGACGTTAAAGATGACGTCGGGGTTCTTG
>PDWI01010024.1_pt1 | contig 10704 bp, 8 predicted proteins | sample 1430891 | NCBI WGS metagenome assembly PDWI01 (sample SAMN01162508, study PRJNA174530) | Oral metagenome, whole genome shotgun sequencing project. | biome: Marine environment; feature: Marine mammal; material: Swab sample of the gingival sulcus; isolation source: swab sample of gingival sulcus... | reverse complement strand
GAACCAAGGATCCATAACGAAATCATTTAATGATAATCCCTCTATAGAGAAAATACAATCTGCTTCAGAAAGGTTATCAATAAATACCTTAATTTCATAATTTCCTTCAGAGTCAAATTTTCTATCTAAAATTGTAAAATCAAATAGTTCATTTTGCTCTATTATTTCTTGATTGTCTGTAACTGGCTTATTTGGAATTAAAACAGTATCGAAATCTAATCCTGTAGGATATACGAAAACATATTCATCATATTTAATATCATCGTAATCTAGCTCATCATATACTGTTAAAACAAATTCAATCTCATCGATTGAGTCTATATTAGATTCTCTTAGTGCATCAGATGGTATGTAAATATCTGTTGTGATTTTTTTTCCGCCTTCAGTAGTTTCGAACGAAGCAGAATCAACCATGTATCCATTAATAGCGAATGACTCTAATAAAAATGTAAGTGTTTGGTCTGTTTTATTTTCATAAAGTGCTTTTAATATAAAGTCTCCATATCCATCATCTTTAAGACTTTTAATTGTAACCTCAATATCGTTAGTAGAAACTACAACTTCATTATCTAAATCATAATCAGTTCTAATGCCATCAACGCTTGAACTTCCGTCATCAACAAAGTCGTTTTCATCTTCTTCATTTACATCGTTATTATTTTCATTTTCTTGGTTGACACCAAAGCCACTTTCAGTAATTTCATTTTCTAGATTACCGATTTTATTTTCAACGGCGTCTCCAATTTTGTTTGCTACAATATCACTTACCTTGCCGCAAGAAATAAATGATAAACTCATAGCGATAACAAGTAAAATAGTTATTATTTTTTTCATATTAACCTCCTAAATAATTTTATTGAAATTCATGTAATTGATAGTAAAATGGCTCTTGAGAGAAGTCAAAAGTACGAGTTGCTATGAAAATAATTGACATAAAATCTGCATTTTCAACTCCGAGCCTTTCAATGTCTTCTTTTCTAACTGTTGCAGTTGCAATTGTTCTGCAATTTGGGTTAACACTTTCTGCAAAGAAAGTATTCAAGCTATAATCTTCAATAAATACATCATTGATTCTATAAGTGCAATTACCTGCCGCCCAATTTCTAATATAGAATTTTATTTGATAATTTCCATCAGAATCAAATTTTCTATCTAAACAAACTAATTCGAATTCTTCAGTAGTTACAATATCAGATCGTTTTTCTCCTTCTCTATGTCCTCTCATCGGGTATCTAACAGTATCGCGAGATAATCCTGTAGGATAAACATTCACATAATCAAAGTATATTGATCTGTTTTCTTCAGTTTGATCAGCTACTCTTAAAAGAAACATCAATTCGTCTATTGACAATATATTAGCTTCTCTTAACTCTTCGGAAGAAATTTTCATGCTCTTTGCAATTTTTCTATTTCCTTCAATGATTGTTTCAGTTCTTGAATCAACCATATAGCTGTTTATAGCAACTGAATCCATACTAAATAGTAGCTTATTTTCAGTTTTATTTTCAAAAACTACTTTTAAATCAAAATCTCCATATCCATCTTCTTCGAGGCTATTGAATGTTATTTTATACAGTTCAGTATCAAATACAACATATTCATCTAGACTATAATCAGTGTTAATATCTGTTATATGAACATTACCACCAGAAGTTGAATCATCATTTCCTGATCCATCATTAGTTTGGTCGTTACCATCGTTGGTTTGATCATTACCATCATTAGTTTGGTCGTTACCATCATTAGTTTGGTCGTTACCATCGTTGGTTTGATCATTACCATCATTAGTTTGATCATTACCATCGTTAGTTTGATCGTTACCATCGTTGGTTTGATCATTACCATCGTTAGTTTGATCGTTACCATCATTAGTTTGGTCGTTACCATCATTAGTTTGGTCGTTACCATCGTTAGTTTGATCATTGCCATCATTAGTTTGATCATCAGCATCGTTGGCTTGGTCGTTAGTATTATCTGCTTGATTGTTGCTATTTGCTACATTATTAGTTCCATTATTGTTTGATTCGGTATCGTTATTATCTTTTCCGCAAGAAATGAAAGATAAACTCATAACAATAATTAGTAGTATAGCTATTATTCTTTTCATAGTAAGTCTCCTTTTTTGTTATTCAACTGTGTAAACATCATCTAAATATGGTTCTTTATCATAATCAAATGAATCACTAATAAATAAATTAAATTCAATTTTTTCAACATCATTAATTCCTTCAGCTAGCAGCTGATTTTTTTCAAATGTTAACTCGGTGATTTTATTACAATGAGCAAAAACAGATTCTACAAAGTATGGATAAATTTGCCCATCATTTATAAATGTATCCCCTAGGGAAAAATCTAGAGAATTATCTGTATCGTTTTTGATGAATATTTTATATACATAATTATTAAATTCATCATAATATTTGTCGAGAACTGTAAACTCGATTACACCATCATCTACTACAATTTGTTCGCTTTCATACATTGGCTTTTCTGGTACATATATATCGTCATAAGTTAAGCCTGTTGGATATGTGAAAACAATATCATAGAAATAGTTGTCATCAAAATCATTTGCGTTATAAACATCTAAAATGAAAAACAATTCATCTACAGACCCTATATTTGCATCTCTAAGTTCATCTTTTAGGATATATACCTGAATATCTTCAGTACTCATAGCTTCTACGTCTTGAGTAATAAGAGAACTTAATACATACCCATTAACTGTAAACTCATATGATGAAAATGTGAGAGCGATATTTTTTTTGTTTTCTAATTCGAAATTTAATCCTAAGAATTTAGGTCCAAGATCTTCAATGCTATTTAGCGTTATTTTCATATCATCTGAATCAGCAAGAACTTCATCGTTAGTATCATAATCCGAATTAATAAAAAAATCATCTGTTGCGTCTGAATTAAATCCACCGTTAGAATTATCGACTAAATCATCAATTTTATTATCAATTGCATCTGAAACTTTTTTTGATACGATATCACTTACCTTATTACAAGAAATAAAAGATAAACTCATTGCAATGATTAGTATAACAATAAATATTTTTTTCATGTTCACTCCTTTTTTACACATTATTAATATATATTAAATTAAATCTATTTGCAAGCAAATATAAATAAAAGATTAAGTCGCTATGTATTAGTTGAAAAAACAAGTGGCAGATGATAAACTTTAATTATATGAGAAAAGAGGAATATGTCAAAATTTTATGGAATAGGTGTAGGGGTTGGTAATAAATATAATTTAACAAAAAACGCCATTGAAGTATTGAAAAAAATAGACATTTTATTCGTACCATTTGGAAAAAAAGACAATGACAAAAGTGTTGCTTATAAAATTGTTGAATCTTATTTGCCTGATAATTTAGAAATCAGACGAAAGCATTTTCCTATGAGTTACGATAGCGAGGAACTAAAGTTAGCTTGGGAAAATATTTCAAATGAAATAATAAGAGAAATAAATAATGATAAAAATGTCGGGTTTGTAACTATAGGAGACCCTATGGTTTATAGTACATATATATATTTATTTAAGTTATTAAAAGAAAAGGTGGATATTGAAACTATACCTGGTATTACTTCGTTTTTAGATATAGCTTCTAATTGTAATTTCCCTTTGGTAGAAGGAGATGAACCTTTAGTAATTGTACCAGCTACCATTGGCGTTGAAAAAGTAAGAGAATATTTAATAAAAGAAAATTCAATTGTTATAATGAAAGTATATAAGAACTTTAATGAGATAAAAGAACTTATAATAAAAGAAAATCTAATTGATTATGCGTTAGTAGTAAGTAATTCGTCTAAAGAAAATCAAGAAATCTTCTATCCAATAACTGATGCTAATAAAGATAATGTATCTTACTTTACAACTATTTTAATTAATAAGAATTATAGGTATAAGTAAATGGATATAGCTGTAATTGGAGTGAATCATAATAAAACACCAATAAATATAAGAGAAAAATTAAGTTTTACAGAGTCAAAGAGAATTGAAGTAACTGAAATATTATTAGATAAGGGTATAGATGAAATTGTTATACTCTCTACTTGTAATAGAAGCGAAATTTATATCGCATCTGAAGATATAAAAAATTCCATAGAAATTGTAAAAGAAACATTTTTGGAATATTTTGAAAAAGAAGAATTTAAAAATTATTTATTTGTAAAAGAATATGACGAGGCAATAAGACATATATATTATGTATGTTTAGGGCTTGATTCTATAGTGATAGGAGAAGATCAGATACTTGGTCAGATGAAGGATGCTATGATTTCTGCGATGGAGCTTAAAAGTAGTAAAAAGTTTTTAAATAAATTAATTAGAGATTCAATTACATTTACAAAGAGATTTAAGACTGAGACTAATATATCTGATAATCCTTTATCTATTAGCTATATAGGAGTTAAAAAATTAATAAAAGAAGTAGAAAACATAAAAGAGGCAATAATCCTCTTGATTGGACTAGGTAAAATGGGTATGCTTGCTCTTAAACATTTAGAAGCCGAAGGAATAAAAAATGTTATTGTTTGTAATAGAAACTATAAAAAATCTTTAAGCATTAAAAAAGATTTCCCTTTTTGTTTAGTAGGAGATTATAAGAAAAAAGAAGAATTAATAAAAGAAGTAGATATAATTATTTCAGCAACTTCATCTCCGCATATTATAATAAGTGAAAAGAATTTAAGAGGAAGAAAAGAAAAATTATATCTTCTTGACTTGGCTTTACCGAGAGATATTGCTCCTGAACTTGCTGATAAAGAAGGAGTTTATTTATATAATGTTGATTCACTAAAGTCAGAATCTGAGGAAAATCTTAAAATAAGAAAAAAAATAATTGATAATTCAAAAGAAGAAATACAAAAAAATATAGAAGATTTTAATGAATGGAAACTAAAAACAATATCTGACCCTGTTATAAAATCATTAAATGATAGATGTAAGGAAATAAAAGAGGATACGCTTGCTTATATAAGTAGGAAAGTTCCATTAGAAGCTAGAGATAAAAAGATAATTGACAAAATGATAGCTTCTGCACTAAAAAGACTTATAAGAGAACCGATACTTAACCTAAAAGATGCCAAGGAGGAAGAAAAAGCTAAAGAATATATAGATATATTAAATAAGCTTTTTGAATTAGATTAATGAGATATTACCCTATATACATTGATACGGAAAATGAATACTTACTAATAGTAGGTGGAGGAAAAGTATCATATAGAAAAGCGAAAGATTTATTAAAATCGAAATTTAATATAATAGTGGTTTCTAAAGAATTTAATAAAGATTTTAATGAACTAAAAAAAGAAAAAATAACATTATATAAAAAGAATATAGATGAATTTATAAAAAAAGATTTAAGTAAATTTAATTTTAAATACTCAATTATTGCAACTGACGACAAAAATAAAAATGACGAAATCAAGAGATATTTTAACGATTTAAATATATTATGTTTAAGAGCTGATAACAAAGATGATTCCGATTATATAATGGCGTCTGTTATTGAAGATGATAATTTTAATATTTCCATATCTACAGACGGGAAAAGCCCTACAATTTCAAAATATGTAAAAAATAATTTAGAAGAATTTATAAAGAGTTTTGATAAAGAGAAGTTTGATATGATAAAGGAAATTAGGTCGTTATTAGTGGAGGTTCCTTCTGATGAAAGGGAGGAAGATGTTGGAGTTGTTCTACAAGAACTAATTTACGAAAAAAAAGAATCAATAAAAAAATATTTAGATACATTAAAAAGGGGAAAGATGAAAATAATAGTAGGAACAAGGGGCAGCAATCTTGCATTGACTCAAACAAAATGGGTTATTGAGAAGCTAAAAGAAAAAAATAAAAATGTGGAATTTGAAATAAAGATAATAAAAACAAAAGGTGATATAAAAAAAGATGTGCCATTAGATAAGATTAATGATAAAGGTGTTTTCGTAAAAGAATTAGAAAATGAATTATTAAATAAAACTATTGATATTGGTATTCATTCAATGAAAGATTTGCCTTCGGTGTTGCCAAAAGGTTTAATCCTTGCAGATTCTCCAAAGAGAGAGGATCCAAGAGATGTTTTAGTTCTTAAAGATTATTTATTAAGTGAATTAAATGAAAAAGATAATTATGAAGAAAAACTTAAGGTGTTAGAAAATAAAGTTATTGGAACCGGAAGTAAGAGAAGAAAATATCAATTGTTTAAAAAAAATATTGAAACAAAAGAGATAAGAGGAAATATTGAAACAAGAATAGACAAAATAAATAGTGAAAATCTTGATGGAGTGATGTTAGCTGCGGCAGGAATGATTAGAGCAGGGTATGAAGATAAGGTTTCAATGTATTTAGACCCAAAGGATTTTATACCATCACCAACGCAGGGAATTTTGGGTATTGAAATAAGAAAAGAAGATAAAGCTATAAAACAAATTGTTGAGAGTATATCTGATGTTAATACTAATATTTCAAAAGAGACAGAGAGAGAATTTTTAAGAGAAGTTGGAGCAAGTTGTCATTCTCCAGTTGCTTGTTATGCAAAAGTTGAATATAGTAGCGTGTATTTATATGCTTCTTTTGGAACTGATGACGGTAAGATAATAGTGAGAGAAGAAGGCAGCTGTATGGTAGGCCGTCATTTGAAATTAGCTAAAGATATTGCAAAAAAAATAAAGGAAAGAATAAATGAAAAAAGGTAAAGTATATTTAGTAGGAGCAGGAATTGGTGATGCTGAAAATATTACTATAAGAGGGAAAAAACTTCTAGAAAAAGCAGATGTAATAGTTCATGATAGATTAATGAACAAAGAGCTATTAAACGAATTGAAAGATGATTCTATATTAATTAATGTAGGAAAGGCTTCTGCAGACCATTTAGTTCCACAAGAAGGAATAAATCAGATATTAGTTGATTATGCAAAAGAAGGTAAGGAAGTTGTAAGGATAAAAGGCGGAGACCCTTATGTTTTTGGCAGAGGTGGTGAGGAAGCTGAATTTTTACTAAAAAATGGTGTAGAATTTGAAATAGTTCCTGGTTTAACTAGTGCAGTAGCTGGACTTTGTTTTGCAGGGATACCTATTACACATAGGGATTATGCGTCTTCATTACACTTAATTACAGGTCATAAAAAAGATGGAGTTGAAAGCATAGATTATAAAAATCTTTCAAAACTGTCTGGTACTTTAGTTTTTTATATGGGTCTTAAAAATTTATATAATATATCTAAATCGCTTATTGAAAATGGTAAAAATGAAGATACACCAGTTGCAGTTATTAGTAATGCAGGATATCCTAATCAAAGTGTTCAGGTGGGAAATTTAGAAAATATTGATAAATTAGTTAAAGAAAATAAAAATATTGTATCGCCTGCTATTATTGCGGTGGGAGATGTTGTAAATTTAAGAGAAAAACTTAATTTCTTTGAAAAAAGGGATTTGTTTTCAAAAAGGATTGTTGTAACGAGGTCGAGAGAACAGTCGAGCAAGTTAAAAAGAAAATTATTAGATTTAGGTGCTGATGTTATTGAACTGCCATCAATTAAAATAAAGCCAAAAAATTTAGATATAATAGATGATGAAATTAAAGATATAAAAAAATATACTCATTTGATATTTACATCTAAAAATAGTGTGAAAATATTTATGGATGAATTTATTAAAATAAGTGATATAAGGAATTTAAGTGGTGTAAAAATAGCAGTAGTTGGAAACGGAACTCAAAATGAATTATTTAGTTATGGTATAAAAGCTGATATTTTACCGAGTACATATATAGCAGAAGGTTTATTTGATGAATTAAAAAATATATTAAAATCAGATGATAGAGTTTTATTACCTATATCAAGTATTTCAAGGGATTATTTAAAAGATAATTTATCAAAAATTTGTGAATTAAAATCGGTGGATATTTATGATACTGTGATTGAAAATAAGCACGATGAAGCTATAGAAAAAATCTTAATGAGACCAGTTGATTTTATAACATTTACATCTTCTTCGACGGTTAAAAACACAATTAAAATATTAGAAGATAAAGCTGATATTATACTTAAAAACCCAAATACTAAAATAATTTCAATTGGACCAATTACATCAAAAACAATTAAAGAATTTGGATACGAAGTTGATATCGAAGCTAAAACACATAATATAAAAACCATGATTGATATAATGATTAAGGAGGGCAAAAATGAGAATGAGAAGAATTAGAAATAAAAAATTGAGCAGAGAATTAATAAGAGAAACACATCTAAATAAATCTGATTTAATATACCCTTTATTTGTTGTAGAGGGCGAAAATATAAAAGAAGAAATATCATCTTTACCAAATTGTTATCATCTATCAATAGATAGATTAGAAGATGAAATTAATGAAATATATGAATTGGGACTTAAATATGTGTTGATATTTGGTAATCCTAATTATAAAGATAATAAAGGGAGTTCAGCTTTTGATGAAAATGGAATAGTACAAAAAGCTGTAAGAAAAATAAAAAAAATAAATGATGATATATTTGTTATAACTGATGTTTGTTTATGTGCATACACCGATCATGGACATTGCGGATTAGTTGATTCTGAAGGTAATGTAGAAAATGATAGTTCATTAGAGATTATTTCAAAAGTTGCACTTTCTCATGCAAAAGCAGGAGCAGATATGGTCGCTCCATCTGATATGATGGATTTTAGAGTGAAAGCAATAAGAAAAACATTAGATGATAATGGATATAAAAATGTCCCTATAATGTCATATAGTGCGAAATATGCATCGTCTTATTATGGACCTTTTAGAGAAGCTGCAGACTCTGCTCCAAAGTTTTCTGATAGGAAATCTTATCAAATGGATTATGCAAATTCAGATGAAGCATTAAGAGAAATAAATGAAGATATAAAAGAAGGTGCGGATATAATAATGGTAAAACCAGCTATGAGTTATTTAGATATAATAAGAAGAGCAAAAGATAATTTTAATATACCAGTTGCTGCATATCAAGTAAGTGGTGAATATGCAATGCTTAAAAAAGTTGTAGAATTAGAGTTGGCAGATAAAGATATAATAGTAGAGAGTTTAGTTTCTATAAAAAGAGCGGGAGCGGATATTATTATTACTTATTTTGCTAAAGATATAGCTAAATTATTATAAAGGGGAGAAAAATGAAATTTAATAATTCTGATAAGTTGTTTGAAGAAGCGAAAAAATATATACCAGGTGGAGTTAATAGCCCAGTTAGAGCATTTGGTTCTGTGGGAAGGAATCCGATTTTTATTAAAAATGCAAAAGGTAGTTATATATATGATGTAGATGATAATAAATATATAGATTATATATCATCTTGGGGACCTATGATATTTGGCCATTCAGATGAGGAACTAAATGAAATAGCAAGAGATTCTCTTAATTATGGAATATCCTATGGCGTACCTTCGTCTATTGAATTAGATATGGCAAAAAAACTAGTTAATGCCTATAAGGGTATAGATATGGTTAGAATGGTAAATTCAGGAACAGAAGCAACGATGTCTGCTATAAGAGTCGCTAGAGGTTACACTAAAAGAAATAAAATAATAAAGTTTGAGGGATGTTATCATGGTCATTCAGATTGTCTTTTAGTTAAATCTGGTTCGGGAACGCTTACATTCAATGTTCCAACAAGTCCTGGAGTGCCTGAAGATATAATAAAACATACTATAGTATGTAAATTTAATGATATTAATTCTGTTAAAGAAAAAATTAATGAATTTAAGGATGATATTGCTTGTGTTATAGTTGAACCTGTTCCGGGGAATATGGGCGTTGTAACACCTGATATGGAATTTTTTAGTCAGCTTAGAAAAATAACAGAAGAAGAAAAAATTGTACTTATTTTTGACGAAGTAATAACAGGCTTTAGATTATCTTATGGTGGAGCCGCCGAATTATTTGGTATAACACCTGATATGGCTTGTTTTGGTAAGATAATAGGAGGAGGACTTCCTGTTGGAGCATATGCAGGAAAAGAAGAAATAATGAAGGAAGTTTCACCGAGTGGAGAAATATATCAAGCAGGAACTCTTTCCGGTAATCCTCTCGCTATGAAAATGGGATATAATGTACTTTCCAGGCTAGAGAATAATAAAGATATATATAATGAAATTGAAGAAAAAGCAAAAAAAATAGAATCTGGTTTTAATAAAAACATAAAAGAAACAAATACAAAAGCTGTAGTTAATCGTTATAAATCGATGATTAGTATTTTCTTCACAGATAAAGAAATATGTTCATATGAAAATGTAATGACATCTGATACTGATATGTATGGAAAATACTTCAGAGGTATGTTAGAAGAAGGAATACTTTTACCGCCAGCTCAATATGAAGCGATGTTTATGAATTATACTCTTTCAGAAGATGATATAAATAAAACGATAGAAGCGAACTTGAAAGTGTTAAAGGAATTAAGTGAATAAGTATAGTATTTACTTTTTAGACTAAATACATTAATAAAATTATATTATAAAAATGGAGATATATTAAACATCTCCATTTATTTATTATATTTACTTGCCTTGTAAATTTAGATATTGACCGATTCTTCCTGCGAGATTAGCAGCTGGTAAAGTTTGAAGCATAATTTTTCCTGGTCCTGTTAATGTAGTTAGGAAAAGTCCTTCTCCTCCAAAGAATACATTTTTAAAACCTTTTACCATTTGTATATCGT
>PDWI01010023.1_pt1 | contig 10704 bp, 5 predicted proteins | sample 1430891 | NCBI WGS metagenome assembly PDWI01 (sample SAMN01162508, study PRJNA174530) | Oral metagenome, whole genome shotgun sequencing project. | biome: Marine environment; feature: Marine mammal; material: Swab sample of the gingival sulcus; isolation source: swab sample of gingival sulcus... | reverse complement strand
ATTATCCGACGTGTCAAAACGTATGCGCTCTACCCTTTGATCGGCGACCAGCCTATTGATGTCGAGCACCGCGTTTTTTAGCGAATCAACTGAAGCGAGTTTGCCAAATACATTATAGCCACGTCCCAGTCGCATGACGATGGGTAGACTAGCTTCGTCGGGATGGACCGCATTGGGCTGACCTTGTGGCGCCGTCTGCCAGTCTGCTTCGGACGCGGTCTCATTCGTCAATGTAAAATCGTGTCTTAATTTGGAGAGCTGATTGATTAAAATGTCGTCGTATTGTTCAATTATCGGCATTTCCACTGTGGTATCGATAATTGAAAATGTAGGATTTGTCATCTCGACTGTAAGGCCATCTAGTAAGTGATTTGCGCCGAGTGCAGAATCTTCCACTATCTCTACTGGTTTGATGTTATCGATTGGCGTCTTTGCGGCTTGATTGGGGTCTTCATCTTCTTTTGATACATTTTGATTATCCGGTAGTACGGCCAGATTTGCCTTGCTAATTTGTACTTCGCGTTTGATTTCATCCCAGCCGACATTACATTTTAATTGTTCAGAAACAAATCGAATTGGCAGCATTGTGCGGTTGTCGACAATTACCGGCTTGACGTTGTTGTCTTCGGCATCAATCGGCACGTTGCCGCCATTGACGCGCGCCGTCGGGTTGTCGATCCACATTTCGATTTTGGTACCAGCTAATTCTACGGTTACTTTTCTTTCTGCGCCATCCCAGCCGACATCTGCTCCCAGTGGCGTCGCCACGTAGCGAATCGGCAGCAATGTTCGTCCGTACATAATCAGCGGTGCCGTATCCATGGTCATCGCCGTACCGTTCACAGTATAAGATGAACTGCCGATGACAAAGCGAATGTCGGTAGTACCGATGGGGAGTTCACCTTCGGCAAAGCCGGCGAGTGAAGTCGCCATTAAACAAAGTATTAGTAGTATTGCGAAAAATTTTTTATTTGATATCATAACACCCTCCTATCTTTTGATAAATGATTCACAAACTGGCGCAAATCAATTATCGCAACTAATAAATACTTCTCAGTATGTATTTTATCACATTGCGAGAGAGAAATCAAAAGAAACATGACACAATATTCACATTTCTAGAACTGAATAAAAAAATAATATGTATTAGCTGCTAACTTTGAAATAAAATTAAAAAAATCAAAAAACCTCTTGACAAATGAGCGCTGTTTTGTTCATTCAGTAATTCCAAGGCTTTCAGCGATTTTAGGTGGATAAGTTGTTATAAAATGTATAAAACGAGTAAATGTTTACCTCAAGAATCACGCTATATCAACAAAAACTGGCATTTTGTGAATTTGTTGCATAAATAAATTTATTGTGGATAACTTGTGGAGAACGGGAGGCATATGTTGTAAATTGGCGCAAGCCTTATGTTTTGCGGCTTTACAATAATTAAAAAATTAGAAACTGATTTTATGTTCAATAGTTATCGCGTTATATGATTATATACAGTGAATATTAGCGTATATTGCAATAGTTATCCACACTTTGCACAGGCCGCTGTGTATAAGTTTTGTATAATCAAATGAGAATGGCTAAATGACGGCGTTTATTAGTTATGGATATGTGGAAAAACTATTTTGGGACAACGATTGACTATAAGCAATTCACTATAGTTAATGTATATGACGTAATATTCTCGGAAATATCTGCCGATGGCTTTTTACTGCACAAAAAATTGGGATTGAGGTTATAAACTTAGTTGACAAGATTGGTTTATCTGTATATTATAATATAAAGACGACGACGGGAACGAGTAGGCTAATGTATTTACCCGGAGCGAGGAGTGGATGGTGCGAGCACTTCGGTAAAATTAGTTGAAGACTACTCCCCAGTTTTTTCCATAGTATGCCCATGGCAAAAAAGGAAGACGGATGTGCACGTTAAGCGCAGTAGAGATTTTTAGGCCGCTATAGACAGTTTGAGTGAGCGGTTTAGAATGAATTAGGTGGAACCGCGACAATCGCCCTATGGCAGTTGTCGCTTTTTGATTTTTAAGGAGGGGTGACGTGATTAAAGTTACATTACCTGACGGTTCGGTCAGGCAGTATCAAGCGGGCGTATTGCTATACGACATTGCCAAAGATATTTCGGAAGGACTTGCCAGAACGACTTTAGGCGCAGTCGTCAACGGCGTTACGCGCGGCTTACAAGAAGGCGTTAAGCAAGATGCCGAGGTGAAATTTGTCAATTTTGACGACGTCGAGGGCAGAGAGATTTTTTGGCACACCAGTGCGCACATTATGGCGCTCGCCGTACAGCGGCTCTATCCCGACGTAAAGTTTGCGATTGGGCCGGCGATTGAAAATGGTTTTTATTACGATTTTGATACCGAGCACAGATTTTCACCAGACGATTTAGCCGGCATCGAAAAAGAGATGCAAAAAATCGTCAAAGAGGGTCACCAATTGGTTAGAACCGAAATGGCGCGTGGCGAGGCGCTCGACCACTTTGGCAAGTTAAATGAAGTCTACAAAGTCGACTTGATCGAAAACCTGCCGGAAGACAGCGTAATTTCATTTTATACGCTGGGTGAATTTACCGATTTATGTAGGGGTCCACACTTGATGGACATTAAAAAAGTCAAGGCGATCAAGTTGTTGTCGATTGCCGGTGCCTACTGGCGCGGCGACGAAAAAAATAAGATGTTGCAGCGCATTTACGGTACGACATATGGCAAAAAGAAAGACTTAGAAGAATATTTGGCGTTCTTGGAAGAAGCCAAAGAGCGCGATCACCGCAAAATTGGCAAGGAAATGAAATTGTTTGGCATCAGTCAAAATGTCGGTTCTGGTCTGCCGTTTTGGCTACCTAAGGGATCGACGATTCGCCGCATTATCGAACGCTATATCGTAGACAAGGAAATTGAGCTCGGTTACGATCACGTCTACACGCCGGTATTGGCAGATGTCAATCTATATAAGACGAGCGGTCACTGGGATCACTACCATGACGACATGTTCCCGCCGATGGATATGGGCGACGGTGAACTGTTGGTGTTGCGCCCGATGAACTGCCCGCACCACATGGAAATATACAATCGCGAAATTCACTCTTATCGCGAATTGCCGATTAGAATTGCCGAACTCGGCATGATGCACCGCTACGAGCGCCGCGGCGCCTTAAGCGGTCTGTCCAGAGTGCGCGAAATGACGCTAAACGACGCCCATATCTTTGTTCGCCCCGACCAAATACAGGTCGAGTTTAAGCGCGTCGTCGAATTGATTTTGGCGATGTACGAAGACTTTGGCATCGAAGATTTCCGCTTTAGAGCCTCTTATCGCGATCCCGAAAACAAAGAAAAGTACTTCGACGACGACAAGATGTGGGAAGAGGCCGAGGCGATGCTAAAAGACGCCCTCGACGACATCGGCATGCCTTATTTTGAAGTTATCGGCGACGCCGCATTCTACGGTCCAAAGCTCGACGTACAGGTCAAGACGGCACTCGGCAACGAAGAGACGCTCTCTACAGTGCAGCTCGACTTCTTATTGCCGGAACGCTTCGATTTGACATATGTCGGCGAAGACGGCCAAGACAATCACCGTCCGGTCGTCATTCACCGCGGCGTACTGTCTACGATGGAGCGCATGGTGGCGTATTTAATTGAGCAGTACAAGGGCAAGTTCCCGCTTTGGCTGGCGCCCGAACAAGTGCGTTTGATTCCAGTTAGCGATCGCCACGTCGAATTTGCCGAAAAGATTAATCAGCAGCTAAAAGATGCCGGATTTAGAGTGCATTTAGATGACAGAAGTGAAAAAGTCGGCTATAAGATTCGCGCTGCGCAAGTCGAAAAAGTACCTTATATGATGGTTATCGGCGACAAAGAAATGGAAGAGGGTAAGTTCTCGGTGCGCCACTTTATTCAAGATGAAAAGGGCAACCCGAAAATATACGAGTATACATTGGAACAGCTGATTGCCGAATTACAGCGCGAAGTTGCCGAAAGGCGCCTTTACGAATAATTTAGAGTCTGAAAAGTAATAAAAAAGTGGTCATACCAAAACCGGTATGACCACTTTTTGTGGTTAAACCCAGATTATTCAATTACAAATAAATTGTACTTATAGATTTGATAGAGCGCATGGAGTTCTTCGAGCTTATCGGACATTTCGATTTGCAGTCTGGAAACGGTCGTGTAATCTTCTTCGGCAATCGCCTTTTTTATCTTGCTGAAAAGGCTTTCTCTCGCCAAGCTATCTTTCATTAAGTCCTGACGCAAATTCTGAATTTTTTCCCAGCGCACCACGTCGATGTCGGCGACGCCGTGACCGTTTTGATGAATTTGGCGCGATTGTCTGACCAGCTCGATGCCCTCCGGGATAATGCGCGAGCCCAGTTCAGTTGCCCACTGCGACAATAGCGTCTCTTCGTAAGATGCGATGATCGCATCGCTAAAGACGTCGCCGCGCTTTAGTATGGCGTGCTTGTGGTCTAATGCCTTAAACTGTTGCAGATTTTCAAAGACATTAATCGGCGGTTTGCCAAACAGTTGGTCGCGTTCGGCTTGATTGTAATCGTCAAAGATGTCATTTTCGCATATATATTGTCTATCACTCGCCAAGTAGTCAAATTCTGTACCCGGCATTTTTGTCAGTTCGTTCAAGAGTTCGGTTTTGCTGCGCGCCTTGCCGATGGCGTAGTCGATGCCGTCGAGCATGCATTGATAAACGCCGGCCACGACCAAGTAGCTGTTTGACATCGGATTGGGGGAACGCAGTTCAAAGCGCGTTGCTAACGGCTTGTCGGTATCGCGCACTAGACCGATTAAGACAGTTCGGTTGCGCGATGGCTCGGCGACGCTGTGACCGAGTGATCCGACGATGCAAACCGGCGCCTCAAAGCCCGGCTTTAAGCGCTTAAAGGCGTCGTTGGTCGACGTGATAAACGGATTGATAATTTCGTAGTTGTTCAGTATGCCCATCAAGGCGCCGTAGCCGATGGCGCTCAAAAAGTCAGCTTTCGGATTTTGCGGCGAAAACAGGTTGATTACTTTGCCGTCGACCGTGCTGATGCTGGCGCCGACGTGATGGTGTTCGCCGCTGCCGGCGACGCCTTCGATGGGCTTGGCTCTAAAAGTGACTTCCAAGCCCTCTCTGACAAAGGTGTCAGTGATGATGTCGCGCGCAAACATTTCGTTGTCGGCCGACTGCAAGGGGCTGTCGAAGCGCCAGTCCACTTCCAGTTGTTCCATGACGTGGCTGAAGTCGTTGGCCTTTTTTAATCGGGCTTGAATACCGCCCACTTCTTTGTGCCCCATTTCCGGTTTAAAGTCGTAATTTTCTAAATTGAGCAATGCCTTTTCCAGCGCACTGCGCACCTTGCCGACGGTGCGTTTCCAGTATTGTTCTTTAAGTGATTGGGACGTCGACAGCGCCTCGATATTAGCTGAAGAATCGGGCGTTTTAACCCAGAATTCCAGTTCGGTTGCAACGGTCAAATTGATTTTTTGAATTTGATCGGTGGAGCTCAGTCCCAATTCGTCAAGTGCCGCTGGGTGGGTCTCTAGCAATGTCATTAAATTTTCTTCGAAGTTCAGCGAAGCCTTTTTGAGTATTGCCCTGGAGCCGACGTAAGCGCCTTCGTGCATTATAAAAGCGGGGATGATTAGCGTGCCAATTGGCACACCACTGTTCGGGTCGAGGTAGTCCCAGTTGTAATCGACCATCCACTTTACGCTGGTGTCGGGAATCAAATCGACCTTGCCGTTATTGACTTCGGCAATGCAGGGCAGGGTAACGCTCGACCCGTCGGTTTGAATGCCGTTATTTAAAAAGTCCTCGTGGTCATCTATCAAATGCGAAATTGGGATTTTTACATCGGTGTGATTGTTGCCCAGGTCGACCGCGACCAGCGAAACAAATTTGATATTGGGCGTCGCTTTAATATTATCGACGATTTCTGCGACGTCTTGTTTGTGAGGCGAAAACGTATACGTTAAATGATTCATATATTCTCCTTAGGGTTGTACTCTATGATTCACACCACTATACAAAAATCGCTTTGCTGATGCTTTTAGATTTCGCAGCGCTTTTCGCATAAGCCGTGCATAAGCCCGATTTGATGTATTAATTATATAGATAAAAGCGGATAAAGTAAACCGTTATTGCGCGGAGATGTCCAAATTATCACAGGTTATCCACAAAAATCAATATATGGGATTACTAACGGCAAAGTTATCAACATATTGTAGATTTTTGTATTTTTTAGTATAAAAGACTATAAAAAGTTAGTTTGATTTGGTATAATGTAACCAGTTAAGCGTATTAAAGTAACCTAGATTATTCACGCCAGTGCGTGAAAATCGCTATAAGAGCAGTATTGCAAAGGTCGACCTGGTTGCTTGGTCGAGCAGTTTGCTTGCATTTACGACCAGGCGATGATTTTTGTGTAGTGGTGTGAATATTCTGGGGTAAGATAATAGGAAGGTACATTGATGAGTGCGAAGATTGAGTCTTTAAAGCATTCGGTTTTACAATTGGAGCGCGCGCTGGCGATTAATGACGTCGATGTCGTCAAGCGCCTCGTCAAGGTTGTAGCCGGTATAGCTGATCAGATTGGTCATGACGTGTCTTTGATAGCGGACGAAGAAACAGGTGTCTACTTCAAGACAATTAATACGATTCGCTTTTTATATAAGCCGATGGAGAGCGCCAATCCCTACGTCGGTGATTATTTGGAGCGATTTTCGCGCGAAAGGACTTATCAACTCAATCGCGCCGGTGCAATTGATCAGCACAATAAGTTTTGGACGGCGCATCAAGTGTTAAGGGGCAATGTATTTGGCTCGGTACCAAAAGAGCTGTTGTCGAAAGACGCGGTCTTTGAATTAAAGCGCATGGGCTGGCGTGAAGTAGACGTCGAAGTGCTCGATTTTGGCGTCGGCGAAACCGACATAAAACAGCTTTATGAATTTTGTGACAGCAATTTTGAAAAGTTTATTTTTATTAACGAACAGGCGACGCAGGCAAATTTGGCGCTAAAGTTCGCCGTGTAGGTTGAATAATTTTTGTAAATGATTCAGTTGAAAAGCATAACAAAGTGTCATCTCGACTGTAGCGTAGTGAAATGGAGAGATCTCGCTTTTAAAACCCGAGATTTCTCGACTGCTGCATTATGTTTACTACGTAAACACCGCTCACAAATTCGCGTTCGGATAATCCCGGTAACATCGAAATGACAGCTCTTGATTGAATAGTTATAGAAAAATATACAAATCTCAAATTCGTTTTGAGATTTTTTTGTTTAAATGTCCAGTGGTGTGCTATAATGTAGATATCTATGAATAAACGGAGTTTAAATGGTAACGGGAACCTACAATCAATTAGTCTACAAGGTAGAGCAAGCCGGCAAGACGATTCGACAAGTTTTGTTTGAAGACATTGGCGTTTCGTCTCGCCTCTATAGGCAGCTCAAACCGCAGCGGGCTATATTGGTCAACGATCACTTTATTTCGCTCAATGCCAGAGCAAGAGCGGGCGATGTCGTCGTCGTCAATATGACCGAGCGGCCCCATGGCATACAACCCGAGGCAATGCCGCTCGACGTCGTCTACGAAGACTGCGATATTGTGGCTGTAAACAAACAATTTGGAGTGGTCGCTCACCCCACGCTGGGGGTGCCCAATCAGACCTTGTCGAACGGACTAAGGCACTACGCGTTGCAAAGGGGCGAAGATTATAAGCCGCGTTTAATCAATCGATTAGATCGCGATACGACGGGCATTATTTTGTTTGCCAAGAATCCGCACGCTCAAAACGTCGTTTCGCAAGAATTTATCGGTGGTGCAGTCGAAAAGTACTACATGGCGCTGGTACACGGTAAATTTGACAAGTTGCAGGGTACAATTGACGGTGCCATCGGACTGGCGGAGGGCAGTAATATTAAGCGGACGGTTCGGTCGGATGGCAAGACGGCCTTAACGCATTATCGACTGGTTCGACAGTTGAGCAATTGCGCGCTGTTGAAAGTGCAGATAAAAACCGGCCGAACGCACCAGATACGCGTCCATATGAGTCACATCGGACATCCCATTGTGGGCGACGACCTATATGGTTCTTATGAGCGAGTGGCGATAAAAAGGCAGGCTTTGCACGCGGCGGAGCTGCGCATTAAGACGCCGCGCGCCGGGGGGGTAACGATTACTGCGCCGTTGCCAAAAGACTTTGAGCGAGCGCTGTCGATTTTAGCGTAATCTTGAATAGTCGAAGGGCGTGTCATTGCGTTGCCTCGCTTTTAAAAACCGAGATTTCTCGGCTGTGCTCAAAATGGCAAACTCGACTTGAGTTAGATAAAGTTATGTACAATATGGAGGAGAAAATGATTCCACAAGAAAAGATGATTAACACAATTCGCGCATTGAGTATTGACGCCATTCAAAAGGCGAACTCGGGACACCCCGGTCTGCCGATGGGGGCCGCGCCGATGGCTTATACGCTATGGGCTAAACACTTAAAGAGCAGTGCTTTGGAGCCCAACTGGAAAGATCGTGACCGCTTTATATTATCGGCAGGACACGGCTCAATGCTCTACTATGCACTGCTTCACTTATTTGGTTACGAAGTATCCATTGAAGACATTAAAAACTTTAGACAGTATGAATCGATTACGCCGGGTCATCCCGAATACGGCATGACGCCGGGTGTAGAGTCGACGACTGGGCCGCTCGGTCAAGGCCTTTCTATGGCCGTTGGCATGGCGATTGCGGAAGCGCGCCTGGCTGCAAAATTTAACACCGAGGACATTTCCATCGTCGATCACTATACATATGCATTGGCCGGTGACGGCTGTTTAATGGAAGGCATCACGTCAGAGGCGTCTTCGCTTGCCGGTCACCTCAAGCTCGGCAAATTAATTGTGCTCTACGACGATAATGACATTACGATTGACGGTTCGACCGACATTACCTTTACGGAGGACGTCGAGGCGCGTTATCGGGCCTATGGTTGGCAAGTGCTCAACGTGGCAGACGGCAACGATACGGCGGCGATCGACGCAGCGATTGCGGCGGCTAAAGCCAATGCCGATCAACCGAGCTTAATCGTCGTCAAAACGGTAATCGGTTACGGCAGTCCCAATAAGAGCGGTTCATCTGCTGCCCACGGCGCACCGCTCGGCGAAGAAGAAATCAAATTGACAAAGTTGGCTTACGGCATGGATCCGGAAAAGCGTTTTTACGTCGCGCCGGAAGTGTATGAAGCTATGAAGGTTATTGTTGACGAGCGCGAACTAAAGCGCTTTAACTGGGAACAAAGACTCGGCGAATACCGCGAAAAGTATCCCGAAAAATATCAAATGTGGTTAAATTGGCATAGCAGTGCAATTGACGAGGCGGCCTTTTGTCGCGCCGATATTTGGGACGGCCTACAGTCCGATCAGGCAACGCGCGCAGCGGGCGGCGTATTTATGAATGCAATTTGCGATTTGGTGCCAAACTTAATGGGTGGTTCAGCCGACTTAAACGGCTCTACCAAAACCTATTTGAAGGGCTTGGGTGATTTTACGGCAGAGCATAGAGATGGCAATAATGTGTTCTTCGGCGTTCGCGAACACGCCATGGCGGCAATCTTAAACGGCATGGCGTTACACGGCGGCGTTCGCCCCTACGGTGCGACCTTCTTGGTCTTTTCCGACTACTTAAAGCCGGCCGTGCGACTGTCTGCACTGATGAAGTTGCCGGTTATCTATGTGTTTACGCACGATAGCATTGGCGTGGGTGAGGACGGGCCGACGCACCAGCCAATTGAACACTTCTTTATGCTGAGAAGTATACCCGGCGTGACGGTATATCGTCCGGCCGATGCCAACGAAACCGGTTACGCATGGCTAGAGGCATTAAAGAAAACAGATGGACCCTCGATCATTATTTTGTCTAGGCAGACTTTGCCGAATTTAGCAGGCGTCAATCCGGGCGCTGCAAAGGGAGGCTATGTCGTCAGTCCGCAAAAGGGTGAAAAACCAGATGGTATCTTGATCGGAACTGGTAGTGAAGTTCACGTATTAGTTGAGGCGCAGCGCCTGTTGTCCTTAGACGGCATCGACGTGCGCGTGGTCAGTATGCCGTCGATTGAAAAATTCGAAAGTCAGGACAAAGACTACATTGAATCAGTTTTGCCGAGCGCCGTCAGAAAGCGCATCGTTATGGAGGCTGGCATTACGTTGCCTTGGCACTACTATGCAACTGACGCCGGTAAAGTCATTGGCATGGATCGCTTTGGCGAGTCTGCCCCGGGAGGCGAACTGTTTAAAGCATTTGGTTTTACTGCCGAGCGCGTGGTCAGCGAGTACAAGTTGCTTTAACACACTTTATAACTGCCATAAAATCGTAAAGCTTAATTAAATAAGATGTTTGGAAGAATTGCTTTATTATAACAAAGAAAAATGCCATTTGGTATATTAATAAAGCAATTCTTCTTTTATTGTTTACTTTTTGGCCATATAGTTGTTTAATGGAGTTAGTGGAAAGCATAGTCAAAAGCGGATGCCTCGACTACCGCAAATTATGTTTGCTCTGTAAACACCGCTCCTTAAGTCGCGTCCGGATATTTTTCCGGTAACATCGACATGACAGCGTTAGCAATTGTCAGCGACGCCAGTGCGCTATACAACAAACATAGCATAATTCACAACGACTAGTCTTTCATTGTTTTTTTATTCTCATTT
>PDWI01010022.1_pt1 | contig 10705 bp, 8 predicted proteins | sample 1430891 | NCBI WGS metagenome assembly PDWI01 (sample SAMN01162508, study PRJNA174530) | Oral metagenome, whole genome shotgun sequencing project. | biome: Marine environment; feature: Marine mammal; material: Swab sample of the gingival sulcus; isolation source: swab sample of gingival sulcus... | reverse complement strand
TATAAAGCTCTGAAGTACCGGTATATCGTGATGATGTACGGCATTGATCGCCATTTCACCAATGCCCGGTATTGAAAAAATTGATTCTATTAACGCCGAACCGCATAAAAGGCTAAGCGTTATTGTACTTAAATGGGTTATAACTGGAAGTAAAATATTTTTCATTGCGTGCTTCATTACAATTTTCCAACCGGGGATACCCCTTGCCTTTAAGCCCCTGATGTAGTCTTGTTTGAGAACTTCGCTTAAATTTGTTCTGACAAGTCTTATTACCATGCCAAAATAGCCAATGTCGAGCGTTAACGCCGCGAGCAGTGCAATGCCGGGGCCAGCCCCGCCAATTATTGGGATTACCCTTAGCTTTACGCCAAAAAAGTACAGCAGCATAAGCCCCATCCAGAAAGGTGGCATCGACACACTGAAAAATGCAAATACGCCAATCAGCTTGTCTAAAATCGACGTCTGCTTGACGGCCGATATAATGCCAAGTGGTATCGGAATCAGCACCAGCAGCACAAACGCCAAAATGCCAATTTTTAGGGTTTCTGGAAAGCGCTTAAAAAGCTCTTGCAAAGCCGGTTTTCCAGAGGCGTAAGAATCGCCCAAATCACCCCTTAATGCACCCTTTAACCACTTTAAATAGCGTTCGACAAAGGGCCTGTCAAAGCCTTGTTCATGACGAACTTTTTCAATTTCTGATTGGGTTGGGTGCTCGTATGTCTTTTCGGCGATAATTCTGGCGGGGTCGCCGGCCGATATTGCGCTTAAACCAAATACTATTACGGTCACGGCAATAAGCACCGGTATCATCAGAAATAGTCTTTTTAATACGTATTTAGTCAAATTGATTCCTCCTTTCTGGTCACGCTACTCTAGGCGTATGATTCTGTCGGCGCTATCAAGCGTTGATTGGCGGTGCGCCACCATGATAATTGTCTTTTCTTTACACGAATTTTCAATTGCCAGCTGAATACTCTTTTCGTTGGCCGCATCAAGATTAGAAACGGCCTCGTCAAGCAGCAGTATTGGCGTATCTTTAAGCAGTGCGCGGGCAATGGCAATTCTCTGTTTTTGACCACCAGAAAGCTTTAAGCCCGCCTCGCCGGCGACAGTGTCATAACCTTCTGGTAGTTCAATAATAAATTCGTGGGCATTGGCCATTTTAGCGGCATCTTCAACTTGTTGATCTGTTGCATCGGGTCTGCCGAGCCTAATGTTTTCTCTAATGCTTTCATGAAATAAATAGACATCTTGCAACACGACAGAGACCATTTTATAAAGAGAACTCAGTGACATGTCTCTGATATCGCAGTCGCCTATATAAATGGCGCCTTCTGCTGGGTCATAATAGCGCATCAATAGCTTGAGACAGGTGCTTTTGCCAATGCCAGATTCACCTGCTATTGCGACCTTTTCGCCTGCTTTAACTTCGATATTTAAATTGCGAAACACGCTTTCTTCAGCTGTGCCGTATGAGAAAGCGACATTTTTAAAAGTGATTTTCGGTTCAAGGCTTGCCGTGTCAATTTCTCTGCCATTGTCCTCGACGAGCGGTTTTTGTTCGAGAATATTGTAAACTCTTTCCGAGGCCGCAAATATAAGGCCAAAGTTTCGCGCTGTACTACATATTTCTGTAACTGGCCCCAGTACCATGGCAGCCAATACGACAATTGCCGGATACATTGACACATCGAGTCGACCTGCTGCGCTGAGGCTAGATGCCGCAAAGGCGATAAATAGCATTGACAGGCCCATGTTGCCCTGCAAAAGCGCCCCTTCGGTACCCAGCCGCTGGCCGTACCCCAGTTGACCTTCGTAGAGTTTATCCATGTATTTTCTGTTTTTTTCAAGGTAGGCCATGCTGCTGTTTAGGGTAAGTATTTCTTTAAGGCCGTGCACGCCTTCCATCGTTACGGCATTTGCCTCGCCCAAGGTATCTCTCACTGCGGCGCCCTGAATATCGGCTCTCTGTTTCATGCGCTCTGGTATTAAAATCGCCAAGGCGATAAAGACGATGACCATCGGCACAAAGCCCCACCATATACTCGCCAAAAGTACTGTAAATATTGTTGTAACAACGGTTGCAACGATTACACTGCCGAAAGAGTGCGCAAAAAACCACTCTAGCAGCTCAACATCGCTCATTGCCGTCGACGCAAGCTGACCTAAGCGCATATTTAGTATAATAGACGGCGACACTTTTTCTATTGCATTAAAGAGTTCTATTCTAAAGTTTGCCAACACCTTAAAGGCCACATCGTGTGCAAACCACATTTCAAGAAAATAAAACAGTATTCGCATTATGATTAAACCGACAAAGACTGTCATTAGCCATTGCCAATTTGAAAGCAGTGTGCCCTCGATGGCGTAACCGACTAAAACAGCGCCCATTGCCGCCACAGCCGCCACAAAAAACTGGTGGCCTATGCCACTTATAATGGCCAGTGCCATTCTGGCGCGAAACGGCTTAAGCATACCTGTTAACTTAAAAAGATTTGAAATGCGTCTTTTACCCACTTTATTTTTTTTAGCATTCATAGCCCTGCGTCCTCGCTAAATGTCTGTATATTTCATTTTCTTTAAGCAGTTCTTCATGTCTGCCAGTACCCTTAATGATGCCTTTTTCAAAGACGACAATATTGTCGGCTTTCTCAATTGTTGAGAGGCGGTGCGCAATAACAATACAGGTCTTTTTTCTAATTGAATCTTCCATAAATTTCAAAATGTATGCCTCATTTTTTACATCAACGCTCGATGTCGCTTCGTCGAGAATAAGAATAGGGGCATCTTTTAATATTGCCCTTGCAATTGAAATGCGCTGCCTTTCACCACCTGAAAGGGTGGCACCTCTTTCACCGACTATGGTGTAATAGCCTTCTGGCAAGTTTGTTATAAATTGGTGTGCACTGGCCATTTTTGCCGCCGCGATTACTTCTTCGTCTGTGGCATCTGGCCTTGCCATGCGAATATTGTCGATAATATTGCCATAAAATAGATAGGTATCTTGAAAAACTACAGCTATATTACTTCTCAATTCTTCAAGTGAAATATCTTTAATATCTTTGCCATCTATTTTTATTTGGCCCTTATCGGGGTCGTAAAACCTGAGCAATAAATTTATAATGGTTGATTTACCCGAGCCCGACTTGCCGACAAGCGCGGTCGTTTTTCCCTTTTCAAATTTTATAGAGACATCTGTAAGCGCGTATATGCCATTTTTTTCATATGAAAAAGAAAGATTTTCCATGTCTATTTCAAATAGCTCGTCTGTTTTAACAAGGCGCTGATAGCCACCTGTAATGACAATTTCTTCATCGAGCACGCCAAACAATTCTTCTGCAACAGACAGGCCCAGATAGCTACCATGCCAAAATATGTTCAAATCGTAGAGCGGTTTCATGCAGGCCCGTGAAAAGAACAAAATCAAAAGAACCGTACTGTACGAGATAAGCCCTTGTGCCATATGGTAGGCTGCTATCGCCGTACTCGCGGCGGTGCCGATTGTTGTACAGGCGATAATAATGGCTGAATCACTCAGTGATATGCCGAGATTTCTGAGTGATTGCGCGGCAAACTGCCAGGCCATATCGGCCAATCTCTTGCCCTCTTTTTTGCTTACCCCCAGCGATTTAAGTGTGCTCATGCCACGCATGTCATCGACGTATTGCGCATTCAACTTGGCATAATCTTGCCAATACTCTATCATCACCTTGGAGACGGCGGGCATAAAAAGGTGCGGCACGACGATTGATATAAGTGTCATAATCAGAATCAATAGGCCGACGTCTTTATCCATGCTCCACATAAAATATATAGAAAATGTGCTGGTTAGCATCACCACTATTATCTGGGGTAGATATTGGGTAAGATAGGGTTCAAAAGACTCTATGCCGTCTGTTAAAAGCGACTGAAGGTTACCGCTTCTTTTATCGCTTTGATATGCCGGCCCCAACAACATCAGTTTTTTTAGCATTTCATGTCGTATGCCACCTTTTAGCTTGGCCGAGAGCACTTTGTTATAGCCTTCTTGAAATCTGATAAGCAGCACTTTTAACAGCAAAAACAACAGGCAATAGATAAACTGAACAAACACCACTTGTAATGGTTTGCCGCTCAGCACATAACTAACACCCCTTGATAGAAAGAACACTTCTGCAAAACCCGCCGCTACCATCGCAAGGCTAATTAATGTCTTTATCAAAGTACTGACTTTAGCGTATTTTAAAAACCCGACAAGTCTCAAATACTTACTCATTTTTATTATTTCTCCGCTATTATGGCAAATTCTGGTGTCATTTTGTTTATATCCATCTGTTTTTCGTTCCAGATTCTCTTATAGAATTCTGTGTCTGCGTAAACCTTTGTAAAGCCCAATGTTGTAAGATAATCAATATCCCAATCTGGTCTTTTTTTATCGCTCATAAAGAGGTCTTTTCCCAGTTCGTCGCCTGTTGCTTGGTCAACCTGTTGATGAATGCGTCTGCCATACTTTTTCATAACGTATTTTTCGTTTTCCTCATATTGACGTTTTAGCTCGGGGTCAAACAAGTGCAAATACCAACAGGCATCAAAAATTAGCAACATACCCCCCGGCCTTAAAACCCTGTGCCATTCGCGATATGCCTTTTTGGGGTCATCCAAAGTCCAGGTGATATCTCTTGAAATCAAAAGATCAAAACTTTCGTCATCAAAAGAAAGCGCCTGGCAATCCATCGTTAAAAGATTGCATGACACCCCAGCCGCTTGCGCATTTTGCCGTGCACATTTTATCATATTTTCAGTTATGTCTATGCCCGTAACGCGATGCCCTTCTTCACTTAAAACAAGCGCAAAAAAGCCCGGCCCACAGCCGATATCGAGCACTTCAAGGTTTTTTCTGCCTTGTAAAAACCCTTTAATTTCTCGCTTCCAAATTGCTTTTTTTGTTCCGCCAATTTCTCTTTCTACCACCGAAGCATATGCATCAGCCTCGCCTTCCCAATAATCTTTAATTTTATTGTTCATCTTATCTTCCCTCAACTAAATATAAACTTTGTCTGTCAGCACAAACTAACAACCCATAAACAATTTAAGTACGCATTGCATTACAAAACAGTTCACTTTGAAACCCACAGAAGGGTTGTGCCAAGTTACTAGAAAAAATTTAAAAATAAAATGCACCTCATCAATTCACCAACACTTAACAACCGATTAAGATACGACAAAATTGCTGCAATGCACTCCATATGTTAATTGTTGTCGCACCTTTACGTCAACATCAACACAGTACTTATAGCTTTGTAATACGACAAGATGCCACGTCATTATGGCCAATTTGACAACAAGTACTGGTTTTTCAACCCTTGCTTTAGTGCATGCCGCAAATGAAAAAACGAAATGCACACATTACCTGCTTAATACAAAAATCTCTTGAAAATTACTTATTTGCTATTACCAATATAAAATTTTATTCAAACTAAATCATATTTATTTGTTAATTATACCCAAATTTGTTTTTAAGAAGCATTTATTGATATTAATTTTCATTATCATTATTTAAAAAAAGACCACTAAATAAGTAGTATTTTTAATAATTTTGTAGCAAGAATGAACTTTCGTTAATCTGTGTTCAATTACGCTTTTAATGTATATATAACCACATTCTTATACAAATAGTGTTTGGACTTTTATTATCGATATTCGCCTTCTGTTTAAGACAATTTTATTTTGGTGCCAAGCACGATAAAACGCTAAATTCATCAGTTATAACTGATAAATTTTAATTTTTGCTGATTTTATCAGTTATAACTGATAGAATAGAAGTGGAGGGTGCTATGAAACTAAAAAAATTCTATAAAGATGATTTAACAGCCGCCCAGCTGACAAGCATAGATGCCGAATATGCCAAACATCTGTCAGATATGCGGGCCGCCGTCAGTAACAATAACTGGTCTGCCGAACAACAAAAAGTGCAAAAACAAATGATTATTCCGCTGCTGGCCAAATATCGCACGCTGATATACTTAGGTATACCGCGAGAAAAAGCCATGGCGCTGACTGAAAAATACTCCGTACACAGTGCACGGCGGTTCAATAAAATGTTAAGACTGTTTAGCCACCTGCCCAACTTTAGGAAACTCTTTTCCAAAATTTTTAAAAAGCAAATGGCCGTGCCCGGCATCTGGGATCATGAATTTAAAAAAGATGATAAAGAAATGATGGTGTTCGACGTCACCAAATGCCTCTGGAAAGAAACCTGTAACTTTTTCGGCTACCCGGAAATCTGCGAGATTTTTTGCAATAATGACTGGGTTGTGTTTGGCGATATAAAAAAATTCCACCTTGAAAGAGTTGGCACACTGGGTCTGGGCGATGAAAAATGCGATTTTAAGTTTGTTTTTGATGAGCAGAAAAAATAATTTTTTCGGTGCCAGGTACGATAAAATATAGATTTATTACAATAGAAATTTCCAAGCTGGTATTACTTCAATTTGATTATTCTCTACCATTATGTTATCTTCTTCATCATAAGTAACAATAATAAGACGCTGACACGCTTTGTAAGCATTAAATTTGCAAAGCGCTTGAACTTCGCGATTATAGGTTTCAATATCACTTATATTATAACAAACCTGAATTGCGGTTGCTTGATTCGGTAAATAAAAATCTATTTCAATATTGTCTTGATAAAAATATAGCTCTTCAGATGGATTTTTTAATAAGTGAATTGCCACGATGTTTTCAAGCAAAGCCGTTTCAGCATCAATTAAAAATAGATTAAGTAAACCATTGTCAGCAAAATAGTATTTTGCTGCACTTACTTTTTCAGCTAACTTGCCATAATAATTCTCAATTTTGAATATTAACCTAGACTCAATCGCATAATCAATATACTGAATCGTTGTGCTCTTACCCAATTTAGTGCCTGTCGATTTAACAACATTGGTCAATCTTGAATACGAAATGCGTTGGCCAACTGACTCAGCAAGTTTTTTCATTAACAATTCAACCGCTGATTTATTTGTAATATGGTTGCGTAGCATCATATCACTTAAATATATTTTTTGATATATGCTTGTCAAATAATCTCGTTTGTTTTCAAAATTAATTAGTTCTGCAAAGCCACCTTCTACAAAGTAATTTGCAAAATACTGTAACAATGTACCTCTATCTTTAGTGACATAATAATTTATGTCGGTTAAATCGATCTGCTGTGCAAACAAATATTCAGAAAAACTATAGGGGTAAACCTCTTTGATCAGATAGCGGCCACCTAGTGTAGTCGCCATTTCAGCACTTAACATTTTTGCATTACTACCAGTCAAATAAACTTGGTATTTTTGATCAGCCAGACGGCGTGCAAATTTTTCCCAACCAATTACATTTTGAATTTCATCTAAAAAGAAGATAGGTTTTTGACTGCTTTTCATATAATGACATTCGATTAATAAATCAAAGTCATCAACCTTAAATTCTATTAAGCGCTCATCTTCAAAGTTAATATAGACAAAATCGTTCCAATCTTTACCATACTCTACCAATTCGTGCATTTTTTGATAGAGCAAATAGGTTTTCCCACTTCGCCTTATGCCAACAAAAATGTATGGCAAATCACCAGACAAGTCAATGTCTCTTTTTTGATAAGTTACACGCTTGGCAAAACTAAGATTATCCGCCATAACTCGCATTATTCTTTGTTTATCCATCACCACACCCCCCAAAGTCGTCTTGTGTATAAGACAATTATATATAAAAATCGTCTTATATGCAAGACGATTTTTATATATAATTATTCTTTTCGGTGCCAGGTACGATAAAAAAACCGATAGCACGCTTTTACGTACTATCGGTTTTTTGATTTTATAAAATACTAGAGATTTCTCGACGTTGCTCGAAATGACAAGCAGAGTAAGCTCTCTCAACTCGCTCGAAAAACTTAACTAGTCATTCTTAAGTGCTTTTACAATCGACACCATAGAGAATAGCATGATAAAGGCAAATGGGAACGCTGCAACAATTGAGGCGGTTTGTAGTGTTTTAAGGCCACCTGACAACATTAATGCCAATGCCAATAATGACTGTATCACGCCCCAGACGATTTTGCGTTGTGTCGTTGGGTTTAAGTCACCATCTGATGTCATCATGCCGAGTACAAATGTTGCTGAGTCGGCTGATGTGACAAAGAATGTACACAATAATAACACGGCTGTCATTGAGACAATATTGCCTAGATTATAGTTTTGCATAACGTAAAACAGTGCAGTTTCAGTGGTTTTAATCGCTTCGCCTGCTACTTCTGGCCCTAAGTTAATGCCAGCTGTACCAAAGGCAGCAAACCAGACAAATGAAGCCAATGTCGGTGCCAGTAATACGCCGTAAACAAATTCGCGAATGGTGCGACCTTTCGAAATACGCGCAATAAATGTGCCGACAAACGGTGCCCAAGCGATCCACCATGCCCAGTAGAATACTGTCCAACCCTTGTGCCAAGCGCCTTTGCCAAATGGCACAATATCGACTACTAAGTCTTTGGCGTAGTTGACAAGGCCCAAGAAGAACGATTTGAAAATCAACATTGTTGGCCCGATAATAATAGTCAAGATTACAAGGATAACGGCAATAGTGACGTTGAGGTTTGATAAAAACTTAATGCCTTTGTCGAGACCTGTAATCGCCGAAATCATAAAGAGTGCCGTAACAATAACGACGATAACAATTTGTACAAGCGAATTGATCGGTATATTAAATAAGAAGTTAAGTCCGCTATTGATTTGCAGTGTGCCAAGCCCCAATGATGTTGCAACACCTGCAACAGTCGCAAATACGGCTAAGATGTCAATGATCTTACCAACTGGGCCCTTGACGACGTCTTCACCAAGCAACGGTATGAACACCGAACTAATTAAACCTGGTTTACCTTTTCTGAACTGCATATAGGCAAGCGCTAATGCCAATACGGCGTAGTTTGCCCAAGGGTGTAGGCCCCAGTGCACAAATGATTTCATCATGGCAAAGCTTTTAGCAGCTTCGGTTGCCCCTTCAATGCCATCGGGCGCCATAAAATGATTAAGCGGTTCAGCGACGCCCCAGAAGACGAGGCCAATGCCCATACCTGCTGAAAACAGCATTGAAAACCAGCTAATTGTGCTGTATTCTGGCTTTGAATCATCTGGGCCAAGTTTGATATTGCCGTATTTACTAAAGGCGATCCAAATACTAAAGATGACAAACAATGTCATGGTTCCTAAATAAAACCAATCAAAATTATTAGTTAAAAATGCAAATGCGCCATTTGAAGCCTGTTCGAAACCGGCGGGGGCAACCAGCCCCCAAAGCACGATTACCGATACAACAACGAGTGACAGCATAAACACAGGATTCATTTTTTTATTCATATGCTGCTCCTAAATTTTTACTTTATACACTTTTGGTTCGTCAATTGCTTCCGCTAACGCATCTAGCGCGACGCCTACTCTGTGATTGCGCAGTTTAATTTGCTCTTCAAGTGGTGTCGCCGGATCACCCAGCGGGTACGGAATAGAGATTGTCGGCACGATTTTATTGGTGCCAGTTGTAAGCGCGACGGGCACCAGGTTACACATTTGAACAATTGGAACACCGGCTCTTTCAATTTCTTTTACGATCGTTGCACCGCAACGTGTACAGGTGCCTCATGTCGAAACCAAAATGGCGCCGTCAACCTTATCGGCCAACAGTTCTGCAACAATTTCTTTACCCATGCGAGCTGCTTCGGCTTGGGTTGTGCCCGTGCCAACGGTAGAATAGAAGTATTTATAAAGTTCTTTGAACTTACCTTCTTTTTCAAAATGTCTTAAGGCGTCAAGCGGCAATATGCGGTTGGGGTCGCTGTCTGCGGCAGCGGGGTCAAAGCCAGCGTGAATGGTTTTAAATTCGCCTGCTTGTAACCTTTGCATACCTGTCATATCGTATTTGCCCCAACGCGTGGCTGAAGCCGATTGTATTCTGTCAGGGTTGTCAATTGGTACAATACCGCCCGTGTTGAGTACTGCAATTTTGGCATTTGCTAAATCGCTAATCGCCTTGGCAATTGGCACGCGGTCGGTTTTCGGAATTGGCAGCTCTGTTTCAAACGGTTCGCCCTTTATTTTTTTGAGCAGCATGTCCATTACCCTTTCGGTAGCGGGCATTTCGTCTTCGCGCCAAACTTGCTTGCGCACACCACGTGTAAAATAGCCTTCTGCCTCAGCGCCGTAAACCGCCTCGCCTTTATTTAGTTTGTTGACATAATTGGCAATTGCTTTGATGTCTTTGCGCATTGCGGCGGCACTTTTGCCACCTTCAAAGATAATCATGTCTTTTTTAAACATGTCAACGCCGGGGTTTTCAGCGTGCATTGAGCTAAATACGGGTACGTCAAAGTTTTCTTTAACTGCCTTACAAATTTCGCCACAGGCCACGCCGTAGCGACCAGCCTGAAACGCTGGGCCAGCAATAAATAAGTCGAAGTCTTTATCTTTTAGAAAATCAATAATTTGTTTGACCGCTTCATCTCTGTTGCTACCCATGTAGTTGTCACCACAGATAATGGTGTGCGTGACGTCGATGTCAGCAAGTTGCTTTTGGTATTCAGCTGCCGGGCCGACGAGTTCGTCTTTAAAAAGCGGCGTTTGGTCAGCCTTGTCTTCACCACCGATTTGGCCAAAGAACTGATTGAGATAAATAATTGCTTTTTTCATTTTTACCT
>PDWI01010020.1_pt1 | contig 10706 bp, 9 predicted proteins | sample 1430891 | NCBI WGS metagenome assembly PDWI01 (sample SAMN01162508, study PRJNA174530) | Oral metagenome, whole genome shotgun sequencing project. | biome: Marine environment; feature: Marine mammal; material: Swab sample of the gingival sulcus; isolation source: swab sample of gingival sulcus... | reverse complement strand
CAAAATTAAATCGGAATAATTTGCACAAATATCAAGAGTTTTCCGTGCAACATATTATAAATAAGCCGTTTTCAGCTTTATTTTTAGAAATGGGATTAGGTAAGACCGTAAGCACTTTAACAGCTATCGAAGAGCTTATTTATGATAGGCTCGAAGTTAGTAAAGTGTTGGTTATAGCTCCTAAGTCGGTGGCTCGTAGCACGTGGAGAGATGAGGTTCAAAAATGGGAACATCTAAGGCATTTGAGAATTAGTATCGTGCTTGGCACAGCAAAGCAGCGCGAAAGGGCGCTTAATCAAGATGCCGATATTTACATAATTAACCGCGAAAATGTAGCATGGCTCGTGTCGCATTTCGGCGGCAGCTATATGCCCTTTGATATGTTAGTTGTAGATGAGCTTTCGAGTTTCAAAAGCGCGAAAGCCCAAAGGTTCAAAGCGTTGCGGCAAGTGCGTCCATTATTTGATAGAGTTGTGGGGCTAACCGGAACGCCCGCGCCCAACGGATTGGTCGATATTTGGACACAAATTTATTTGCTGGATATGGGCGAACGCTTAGGTAAAACCATAACAGGTTTTAGGCAAAAATACTGTAAGGAAGGAATGAAAAATGGGCACGTAGTTTATAAATACTACTTAGCCAAAGGTGTCGAAGAGGCGATATATAACAAGATAGGCGATATTTGCGTGAGCATGAAAGCTCGTGATTATTTAGAGTTACCGCCGCAAATCGACAATACCATAAATGTTAAACTCGATAGCGAAACATTAGAGGCTTATAATTCATTCGCCCGCGAGCGAATACTCGAAATGATGCAAGACGGTGAGGACGATGCGACCATAACAGCAGCCAACGCCGCCGCATTAATCGGCAAACTGATGCAGTTCGCCAACGGCGCAATTTACGATGAGAATAAAAACGTTAAGCGCATTCATAATTTTAAGCTCGAAGCGTTTGAGCAATTAGTTGAAGAGTCGCAGGGCGAACCTATTTTAGCATTTTACAGTTTTAAACACGACCTAAACCGCATCAAAGTATCAAAAAAGGTAGGTAAACTCGTTAGAGAGCTTAAAACCGAGCAGGATATTAAGGATTGGAATGCCGGTAAAATCAAAATACTGTTAGCCCACCCCGCAAGTGCCGGGCACGGTTTGAACTTGCAACACGGCGGTAGCATAGTCGCGTGGTTCGGGCTTACGTATTCATTAGAATTATTTTTGCAGGCAAACGCGCGGCTTATGCGGCAAGGACAAACCAAGCCGGTTAAAGTTTTCAAATTCGCTGTTGAGAACACGGTAGACTACGATGTTATAAAAGCGATAGAGGGTAAAAAAACAGGGCAAGAGGCATTAATGAGTGCCGTTAAAGCTCAAATAAATAAATATTTAAATTAAAAGACGCAGAGTGAGAAATTTTATCAGCTCGTTTGCTGATTAACAGAATAAATAATTAAATAATCAAATAATATGGAATTACACGAAAGGAAACTAAAAATCGTAATGGCAGATATTAAAAAGAGACTGCCGCGATTGACTGAATTAACGCGAGGTTGCGCGGTGAGGGTCGCGGGGCAGGATTACGAGTTCTTGAACTTTGACTATTCCCGCACTAATCGCAACTTAGAACCTAATTGCGATTGCATAAATCTTCTAAACGAGATGATAAATGTGGATATTGATAAAGTGAAGATAATAGGACACAAACCGACGTTTAACGATTTTTTGGAGTGGCTAATGGGATACTTCGGGCACGGCGAAATTAGGATTAATAAAAATGGCGAGTTGTCGTATAACAGCGATGGCGATGTTACGTATTTTGGCGTGGTATGGGATTTATCAAAACCGTATTTAGAAGACCAAAGTTTGGAATTGATAGCATTTGCGCATAGAACAATAGTAATCAATAACGACTAAAAAGCAGCAATATTTTTTTTGTGTAAGTCATTAATTATTAGTATATTTGCAGCTTTGAGAACTATAAAAAATATTGATTATGGATTTATTCGGGTTCGATAACGATAGCGCGAAGATTAACAAAATACGAAAAGAGTCGCGAGCGGCTAAAAGAGAAGCAAAGGCTAATTTTAAGCAACAATCGCGCGACCAAAATTGTAAAGACGCAATAGATAGTGCCGGCGGCTTACCCGCCGAGCACGAGGTGCAATCTTTTGTAAGTCGCGGCATGAGCGATGCCGGCAGTTTTTTGCATGTGGTTTTAGATAAACACAAAATAATAGACGAGGCGGTAATAGCGACATGGACTATTTCGCGGAAAAACATAGATAGATTACTTTTGGCGCTGGATAGTGGCGAAATTAAGCACTTAACTTTTTTAATAAACGACGGGCTTTTAAAGACTAATTCTACAAAAGCTATCTACGCTTATTTGTGCATAGAGTTTAATAAAAGAGCTGACAAAATCAAGTACAATGTAGCTAATTCGCACGCAAAAATTCAATGCTATAAGTGCGGAGAGAATTATTATACTATTTCAGGGTCGGCGAATTGGTCTGAAAACCCTCGCATTGAAAATTTTATACTTATAGGAGGTAAGCAACAGTATGAATTTAATAAGAGCTGGATCGGCTTAAATATGAATTGAAAATTAACACGATGGAGCAAAAACCGAAAAAAGTTAAAAAGGCTCGGATAAGTAAAATTGATAAAGAAAATAGGGTGTTTCAAGTATTCAAGTGGATAGTTGAGGGCTATACCAAACGTTCTATGCTACTTCGATTGATTTCAGATAGCGAGTTGTTTGACCCCGATATGACGGAGCGGCAAAAGGATAACTATATTCGCGATGCTCGGGAGAAGTTACGTGATAAAATCGCCGACGATGCAGATTTTGAATTAGACCTCGCGCTCAATAGATTAGAAGCGCTTTTTACCATGAATTACAAAATTAACGACTTCGCGGAATGCCGCCGCGTCGTGATGGATAGGGCTAAATTGCGGGGTTTAGTAGTTGAAAAGCAAAAAAACGAGACGACTGTTAAAGTAGAACAGCCGCTATTTGGCAATGATTATGATAATGAATAAAAGTGTTTTTATATACCACCGCTATACATAAAATCCGAGCAATGAAAGCCCGCAAAAAAGTTGTGCAGGGTGGCACGAGTGCGGGCAAGACTTATGCAATTATACCAATATTGATTGATAGATGCGCGCGAAAACCTAATCTGAAAGTTACGATTGTTGCGGAAACCATACCAGCGGTAAAGGACGGAGCGGTCGATATATTTAAAGCAGTTATGCAGGATACGGGTCGCTGGGTGGACGCACATTGGATTGGCAACCCGATGCAATACACGTTCGCCAACGGCTCGCGTATTCAATTTAAGTCCTTCGACACGGTAGGTAAAGCCAAAGCCGCCGGCAAACGCGATATTCTATTCATTAACGAAGGTAACCACATACCATACCCCATCGCCGACGCTCTAATAATCAGAAGCAAGGAGGTTTATATCGACTATAATCCAGACGAGGAGTTTTGGGCGCACACCGAAATTCTTACCGAGCCTAATAGCGAATTTTTAAAACTTACCTACGAAGATAATGAGGCGTTGCCGCCTGAAACATTAGAAGATTTATTGATAAAACGCGATAAAGGTTTCTATAATCCTAACTTACCACAAGACACGCTATTTCACGAAACTAACATAAAAAACAAATATTGGGCAAATTGGTGGAAAGTATATGGCTTAGGATTAGTAGGCGCTTTGGAGGGCGTGGTTTTCCAAAATTGGCGAATTGTTGCGGGCATACCCGAAGGCGCGGAATTAGTTGCACGCGGTCTGGATTTCGGCTATACCAACGACCCGACTACGGTCGTGGAGTTGTGGCGGCACAATGGCAAATTGATATGGAACGAACTCTTATATAGTGCGGGTTTGACAAATCCCGATATTGCGCGTATCTTGCGGCAGAAAAACGCGAAAAAGAACGACCGTATTTTTGCCGATAATGCCGAGCCTAAAAGCATCGCCGAAATAAACAAGTTCGGATTTTCTATAAAGGCTACTGTTAAGGGCAAAGATAGTATAAATTTCGGATTGACCATTTTGCAGGAACAGGAGATTTTAGTTACTGAAAAGAGTTTAAACCTTATAAACGAATTAAGGCGGTATAGCTGGGACACGGACAAAAACGGTAACTACTTAAATAGACCGGTTGATGCTTTCAACCACTGCATAGACGCGATGCGCTATGTGGCAGTTATGGCATTAGCACGAATTACACAAAGATCTACAACATGGGGAAACAGCCGATTAGCATAGACAGCATCTTTGGAAGCAAGATAAAAGTTAAGGATTATTCGCGATTGACAGCAGAAGCGAAGGAAGTTGTGGATTACACGATTAAGCACGCGCTTAAAAGTTGTAGAGTTCTGAAAATCAAGCGAAAAGAGATTAGTCCTGTTTTTCAAAATTTGTTTGAGCTGGAATGGGAAACGATAATCGAATTGCGAGAGCTTATTAGCAGAAATGATGTTTTTAGCGTGTTGCAAATCGTTTACGGAATAGACGAAAAACAGTTTTTGAACCTATATCTGTACGACTGCTTTGCTGCCCATAAATTCGTACTAAACGAATTTGTCGAATTAGCTCGCATTGAAGCGGAAGAGTTATCAGTCGAACCGACAGCAGAACAAAAAAATGCAGGTATCGAAATGCTTAATCGTTTCGGGTATTACAACAATCTCGACTTTTTGGCGGGTGGCGATATTCTGAAATACGATGAACTACTAAAAAAACCGTACTCAATAATATTCAGAAAATTAGTACTTGACAAAACCAAAAACGAAATAGAAAATAACCATATCAGAAATGTTAGTAGAAAAACTAAAAGATATTAGCGAGGTCGCGGGGTGGCAGTTCAATTATGGCGCAGACCACTGGCAGAATTTACAAGATTTGCCGGACGACACCGATTTAGAATTTTCGGAAAGGCAAAAATATTTGATGCTTTTATGGAAAGATAGGGATTTCATACTCAACGACTATTCAGCGATTACGGGGTGTAGGTTCGACGGGGAAATGGTTTTGTGCGTGAGGTCTAAAATACAAGACCCTGATTATAATTTCAAATACGAAGAGTACATAAAGCATTTAGAAAGCGAGACCGAAAAAATGTTCGATGCTTTTAGCGTTTGCGACGATTGGACGGTGAAGGCTTGGAGAGAAACAGAGGTATCAAATCAATACGATACAAACATAGACGGTTTGAAAATAAAGTTCACCATGACTTATGAGGGACAACGAAGCGATATATAAAAAATATTTGGAAGAGCTTAGAACCAAACTAATAGAGGAATATAAAAATCTCGGATTAGAAGCGTCGGGTGAATACGAAAGGGGTTTGGAATACGAAATTGACAAAGACGTTTTGCGCGTGGAAGCTCCGTATCACTCGTGGTTTATGGAACACGGGCGCGAGCCGTCTAAGAAATTCCCGCCGCGCGAAGCTATCGAAAATTGGATTGAGGTTAAAAAAGGTTTACCCTCTATTTTCAGAGAAAGGAAAAAGCAGTTCGCATATTTAATAGCTCGAAAAATTGCCAAAGAAGGCATTAAGGTACCGAACAAATATAACGCGGGCGAGGCGATTAGCAAAATCGTAAATGAGTTTTTAGGAAAAACCGTGCATGAAATGTTAGAAGAACTCGGACATGCTTATTTACGCAAAATAAAATCCGATATACTGAAAGAATTTGAAAACGCAAAAAATTATGGCTAATATACTAAAAGACATACGGAATGAAAGCGGATACATCTCTGCGTACAATAAAAACGAAATTGTGTTTAAGTGCGTTCCGGGAGAGGCTGATAGTGCTATTGTTTCCAGCCAAGGGTATGAGGTGAGATTATACCCCGACCCTAACGGCATTTTCACTTTTGCTGCCGGCGAGTTTGCGGCTTCTGTATTTTCTGCTTTCAAAGACGATTATGAATATTCCGAGTCTCTCGACCCCGATAAGGAAGGAAGCAAACTAGCCCACCACTTTAATTTCGGAGTCGTACTATACAAAAATTCTACGCCAGTGGAACACCTATCTCTTCAACACTATAATTTTTTAAAATCAGCAGACCAGCGAAATTTAGGAATTAAGGATTTGGTAGGTAAATACTTAGCACCCACTCAAAACCTGAAACACTATATAGGCTACCCTTTTGAGTATAGCAGATTAGAAAAAAACAAAATCACCCGCCATCTATTTTGCGCGGGGAAGGCGTGTCTGCACGGGCAAAATAATACGGGACACACCAACTTGGCGTCTAACCAAAACGTGGAAGGTGAGGGGCTGCATAAAACGGAGATGCTGTTTTTTGATTGGAAAAATGTAGATTTCGAGTCCCCAGCCCCTGCAACGTTTTTCGAGTTAGGCGGGATTAAGTTCGAAGCGGTGATTAACAAAAAGCATGGCGAGGTGAAAGGGCATAAAATACGCCAGCACAAATATAGCTACACTTATGATAAATACAGATTGCCGGGAGATATAAAAGAAGCACTTGTGCTGGGCTCCGTTTGGAATACCGCTAAAACTAAATTCGATATTAGTTTTAGAGCGACGCGGAATAATATCAGAGTACCCCTAGAAATTGCAGTGTTTGACGCTTTTAAAACGGAACCTATATTCGATAGTCTTAAAATATCTACTACCGGCAGCCCTTTTACTTTTTGGGAGAAACTAGGAGGTAAATACGGGGCGTGGATTGGCGAAAATACAAAAGCATTAGATTTCGGCAATACCACTAACTCCACCCATTATCCGAACTCAGGTAGTGCAATATTCACTACTAGCTCGGAGGGCGAAGACCTTAAAATAGAGGTTAATGGCAGCCTTTACAAAGCCATAGTTTTCGCGGTAAGGTTACCAAAGCAAAAACCCGAGGCATCTAAATTTGAAATAGTAGATAAATGCGGAACTTATATAAAGTGGCGCAACCAGCAAGGGGCATACTCATATCTCCTTTTCGAGTCAAACAGAATAAAAGAATTGTCAATTAAATCGCTCGGTACTGTTTATGCTAACAATTCGGATTACCCAGAACAGCTGGGAATAGGAAAAAAAGGACGATATACACAAAAGATATACACGAGAGTGCCTATATCGGAAGAGAACGTATTGCACTCGCTTTTGCTCTCCCCCGAAGTGTATATTTACGAGGCAGAGCGGTTTAGCGGAGAAAATAAATGGAGTAGAATAAGAATTGTAAATAAAAAACTCAAATACGAGGATAAAGGTAATAATTTTATAGCTCTTACGGCTATATGCGAAGTGAGCGAACCGGTAACACAACATCTATAATGGATATATACGTAAATAACCAAAAAATCGACCTGCACCCTGATACTGTTATAGCGTTTAGTTATCAGAATAATCAAATAGGCGAATTAAAGGGTTTTAGGGTAAACCTCAGCAACCGTGTAAAAATCCCTAAAACCGCTCATAACTCGCGTATTCTTGATTTATTAGCAGTAAAAACCAATACTTCTAATAAGCCCTACGAAAAAATACCATGCCGAGTTGTAAATCTCGGAGTTACAACTAAGGGTCTATGCGCAGTTACTAAATCTACGCAAGGACATTTTGAGATTGTGATTTACTCAGGAGCCGTAGCTTTCTTTGAAAAACTAAAAGGTAAAACTTTAAGGGATTTAGATTTTTCGGAATACAACCACGTTTTAAGTCCACAAGCTATTTTTGAGTCCTTTAAAAACACAAGCGGTTATATATACGCTTTCGCTAAATTCATAAAAAATAAAGAAGAGAGATGGGAGTGCCAATACTGGCTGCCCTCCGTATTCGAACACACGCTTTTAGACAAAATCATGGATTTTGCAGGGTACAAACATATAGGTACCGGCAATATGAACCGTAATCTTGTTATAGCTCCCGCTAACGGTGTAGAGCGAAGCCCCGCCGGAGTTTTCGACGAAGCATCCGCAGGCGACCATTACACTTTCAAGTACACCGTACCGCCCGACAGAATAGAAACTGATAAGTTTTACGAGCGCAGTTTTCCTGATGAGAAAGGTTTGTACGTGATAACAATAGCAGGTGAGGACGGCTCGTATCTTGAAGATAATGGGCAAAACGATAAATTAGATATTGAACTAATACTGAAAAGTAAAAAGCGTCCCGGGGGCTTTCATAGAATATTTATAAGGACAGGAGATACTGCTCTTAATCATAAAGATACTGTAAAATTTAAGGATACTCACACTTTCTATACGGGAGGGCGTTTTTTCGACCCCCTGACGGACGAAGAGCATTTGACGATGGATTACCAAATACGAATAAGACGCCGAAAGGAACAATTAGACCACGTAGAGCCGGCAGCAGAGGGCACTGCTATACGCGATTACAAATTAACAGTTAAAATCGAACGCTTAAATGTTTCACAAAAAATAAAACTATCCGAAATAGTGCCCGATATTGGGCTATTAGACTTTTTGAAAGAGATAATGATACGAAACGGATATATTATTCAAATAAGAGAGCCTAACAAGTGGTGTGCATTTAAAAAGTTAGACCATATTGTAAAAGACACCGCGCACGCGGCAGATTGGTCGGATAAATTAGTCGAAATAAAATCAGAAAAATACAAGTTAGGCAAATATTACAAACATAACAATGCTGATTATGCCGATAATTCGCGAGTGCCCTTATTCGATATACAGAATGAGTGGTTACAAGATTCAGGGTCAGTGATAAAATCAATATATGGTAACCCCGATAAAGATATTACAGACTACGAACTTACATATTCAAACTTTGTAGAAATTATCGAACACATAATATATTCGTCGAATTCGGAGGAAGACGGGTTCACCGAAAACATTAAACCCGAAAACATTAAACCCGAAAAAGCGACTAACAAAATATTTTCTCTTGAAAAAGTTTATCGCGAGTTGAACATGAAATCTTTTGGCATAGCTTCATCGGAAAAATTTTATAAGGGAGATGTTCCGCATTTATCAGCGGACGACGCTCGACTCGACGAAGAGTTCAACCAAAATTGCACAGCACAAAAAGGAATGGTGGCAAAACCACTTGTTATAGAGGCTTCTTTTTTCTTACGAAGTAAAGATATTGAGGGGCTGGATTTTTTCAGATTGGTATATCTAAAACAGTATTGTAAATATTTCATAATAAGCAAAATCATAAATTACAAAGGTCCGGGAATAACTCGGTGTGAGCTTATAGCTGTTAATCCGGTATTATCTACCGGAAATAATCATGGGGGTGATAATGGAGGTGATAATGGAGGCAATAGCGGTGGGGGTCAGGGCTATGGTTACGGCTATGGATACGGCTATGGCTATGGTTACGGCTACGGCTACGGCTACGGGCAAACAAACGGATTAATAATAGGAGATTTATAAAATGGTAGGATTAATAATAGCAACAGTTTCAGCAGTGCTGATAATAGCGGTTTTAATATATCTCGTTTTATCGAAAAATAATAAACGAATATATACGCAATACTATCAATACTACGGTAACGCCAAAAAAAGTAATAAGATAATAGGAAAATTATGAAATTAGTATATAGTTTTTGGAGTAAGCCTCTACGCGCACGTTGGAAAGAATTTACAAACGGTGTAGAACTCGAAGATATACAACAATCGACTATTAATTGTTTGACTCTATCGGTTCTAAGCGCTAAAAAGTTGGGGTTTAGATGCGAATTAGTAACAGACTTGCAGGCTTATCACGATTTAAAGCATTTGCCCTTTGATAAAATAAGCACAGAACTGACTCTATTGGGGTATAACGGTCAAACGTGGGTAGAGGGGAAGATGATGGCAATGATGATACAAAACGAGCCCTTCATACATATAGACTGGGACGTGATTTTACGCAAAAAAAAGGTAGCAAATATTCTAAAAAACTTTAAGGAAGATTTAATTGTTCAAAGCGTTGATAAAGACGTCGAATTTGACCATATCTATAATCTATACGAAAATGCCTGTTATTTTCTTGACACGAGTAAGCATATTATTCCTAATTTCACCCGCCCCGTACGCAGAGCTTACAACTGCGGAATTGTAGGTTTTAATAATCTACGAATACGAGACAAATTTGTAAAGGAGTTCTTGAAACTCAAAGATATTACCGATACGCATATTAAGTATTCGCAACTTGATGTATCTGTAATAATAGAGCAATATTTGCTCTACGTGATAGCAAACAACGAAAACGCCAAGGTGAAAGTACTCTTGAATAGTATATATAGCAGCGAAGCAAAACGCATAGGGTACACGCACCTTATATATCTAAGCAAATACATGCCAAAATGGCAGAAACGCATTAGGGAAATTTTGCACAAAGATTTTCCAGATTTCGCCCCCGAAGCAGAAAAGAAACAGGAGGAAAACATAAAAATATCGTTGTGCACCGTTGTTATGAATAGAAAAGAGCATCTTCTTAAAACGCTAAAACACAACATAAAAGTAGCCGACAAAATAGGCAGCGTTGATATTAATATAATAGATTACAATTCGAGCGATAATCTGTTAGAGGAGCTTAAAAAAAGTGAGTGGTTTACCGAAGCAGCTAATAAAGGATTAGTTCATTTATATCATAATAATAAAGCAAAAGAGTATCACAGAACGCTCCCAAAAAATACTATACATTTTTTAGCGAAAGGGCAGTACGTGGTTAATATCGACGCGGACAATTATGTTACAGAACCC
>PDWI01010018.1_pt1 | contig 10706 bp, 14 predicted proteins | sample 1430891 | NCBI WGS metagenome assembly PDWI01 (sample SAMN01162508, study PRJNA174530) | Oral metagenome, whole genome shotgun sequencing project. | biome: Marine environment; feature: Marine mammal; material: Swab sample of the gingival sulcus; isolation source: swab sample of gingival sulcus... | reverse complement strand
GTACATTTGAAACTGGTGTTATTGGCCCGAAAAGGAAAATACCGAATGAAGAATTATTCGATGATTTATCTTTGACTTTTTATGTGGGGCACCATTTATATGAGATTGATTCTATATATAAGTGGATGTATATGATATCGGGCAAAGAAACATATCGAATGGCGTATTATAACGATATTGTTGCAGACATAAATATCAGTATATACGACTTGGCTAATCATAAGGTAGCTGATGTAGCGTTTGCAGAAGCCTTCCCGGTTGGTATTTCTGAGTTGCCTTTAAGTTATTCGCATGAAGGGGTGTCAACAGTAACAGTTAATTTTGCTTATCACTCTTACAATATTAAAAGGACAGGCGAAAATAACGGGGGTAATGGTGAAGGCGGCAACAATAGTAATAATACACCAACATTAGTTTAGAAATAAGGTGTAAAATATATTTTTTGGCAATATTATTTTAAAATTAAGTTAAAAGGGAGTCCCGAAAGGGGAGTCCTGAAAAAAGGAGATTATTATGGGATTACCAAAACTGACAATACCAACATACACACTGACTGTTCCTTCATCTAATAAAAAGGTAAAATTTCGTCCTTTTCTGGCCAAAGAAGAGAAGATCCTTTTATTAGTGAAACAGTCTGAAAATACGGATGAGATTCTAAACGCAATGAAGGATATTGTAGATGTTTGTACATTTAATAAGCTAGACATTTCATCTTTGGCATTATTTGATATTGAATACATTTTCCTACAAATCCGGGCAAAGTCAGTAGGTGAAGATATCGAAATTGACATGCGTTGTAATAATGATGTTCCCGTTGACGGAGATTTTGAGATGGACGAGGACGGAAATCATAAAAATACCCGGAAATGTGGATGCACTATTCCTTTTGTTGTGGATATAAATCAAATTAAAGTAGACATCCCGAAAGGACACAGCAAAATCATTAAGCTAGAGAAAGATATTGGTATTACAATGCGGTACCCTTCTATTGACGACTTAAAGATGCTGGAAGATTCAAAGGCAGATGACGTTGGTATTATAAAAGGATTAGTAGAAAATATTTTTGACCGGGATAATGTTTATGACCGCTCAGAAATGGACGAAGATGAGTTCAACGAATTTATTGATACTATTTCCGCAAAACAAATCGAGAAGATTCGTGATACATTTTTCTATAAGATGCCGTCATTAAAGCATACAGTTAAGTACAAGTGCCCTTCCTGTAAAAATGAAGGGGAATACACATTTAACGGTATAAATGATTTTTTCTAATAGGGTTAAGTCATGACAACATATATAGCGTGTACGAGACAAATTTCACTCTCATGCACGAATTTAACTTTAACCTTACGGAACTAGAAGCAATGTTACCGTATGAAAGAGAAATCTATATATCGTTATTACAGAAATCACAAGCCAAAAAAGCACAAGCTATGAAGAAAAAAGGTTAATACAAAGAGATAGAGTAACGACACATAAAGGATACTAATCTTATGAGTAGCTTGTGCGTGTATAAAATACATAAACACATGGCTTAACCCTACAAACAGAGACAAAAAATGAGCAGACCACCAAGAGGAAGAGATAACGCCCCCGGTAGTAACCAATATCAGCAAGAAGATTATAACGGGTTCTCTGCTGTTTTAAATCGTGTGCGTGAAATTAACGATAAAACAGATCTTACACGGGATGAATTATCAAAAACTCGTGATGATATTGCTCACCTTTCTAAATCAATATCAGCATTTTTTAAAGCAAGAAAAGACGAAGAGAACCGTTTAACACGTGACGGTTCTTTGCGATCATCAGGTAAAAATGGTGGTGAACTTTCCCAGATATATGACCACGTTTATAAAGGTACATATCAAGGTATTATAGATGGCCTTGCAAAATCCAAAGAGCAAGAAAACCTGAAAAAAGCAGAGATAGAACGGGCCAGAGTATCACGGGAGTTCTCCAAATCTACTGCAAAAAATATAATTGCGTTCCCCGGCCAGTTTCGCAGGGGTCTTATTAACCTGTTTGCATTTGAACGTTCTGAAATTTTACAAACATACAGGGCCATTCGGCATAGTGTAGGTATTGATAAAAACGGTAATGTTGATTATCAGTCTCGGTTGTTCCGTCTTATGCTTGAGGATAGGAGCAAAAAAGGTACCAAGTTCAGTCCCGACAAACTTGCTAACGCTCAGCTTGAAAAACAAGTAGCAATTATTGATATTTTATCTGATATCCGTAATGCCGCATATATGGAACAGAAACGTGCCTATATGTTCAGGTGGATGGATAAAGTTGTTGGTAAAAAAGAAGACCTTACCGAAATAAAACTCTTACAGCATATTGATGAAAATACAAAGAATGTAGAGAAAAATACCGATACATCAAATAAAAGAGGGTTGTTACTTAATCAATACACAGCGAAGATAATGCCAGCGATTACCTCTATCCCCGGTTTATTGGCTACTTCTCTTGCTCCTCTTTCTGGAGTCGGTGCAATATTAGGGGGATTTTTTGCTGGTAATTTTTTAAAGAAGTGGATACAAGGCGGAAGAAAACACGAAGTCCAGCAAACACTATATCTTGAAAAAATATCAAAAGCAAATGAGAGCAAAGACAGAAATTCAGGCTTTTTCGGGTTCGGTAAAAAGGTTGAGAATCAATCTGACATATTAAAGGATATTCGCACTGCTGTTTCACCTAAAGCGCAAGAAAAAACTGGCCTTGCTAAAATGTGGTACAACTTTACAAAAGTACCCATTAGTGATTTTTTTAAGAAACAACAAAAATTTCAAAAAACAGACGCAGAAAAGACAGTTGAACTTCTTGAGCAAGTCCGGGACGAGCTAGAAGATAATGTTGATTGGACACAGAGGATATACGGCCTTCTCAGGGCTGGCGTTGGTGTGTTCCCTGCTCACGTTGACTTAACGCCATTCGAGGAAGCAAACCTCTCCGATCTCGAAAAAATAGAAGATGCTAACCTAAAAGAAATTGATGCTATTATGTCTTTACGTGATAGTATTTGCAAGTGTTTAACCAGCGGTTCAGCAGATGACTATGTTATGGCCTCAAGAAACAAAATAGGGGCAGAAGAGCGAGAACGAGAAAATGTTATCAATCTGGTATCTATCCGGGATTCTGTTTCTGGAATATATGACATAATGCTTAAACAGGCTAATGGCCCGGATGTTCCTGCATCATCTTCATCTATATCCCCAGCCGCAGGGCTATTAGGTGCCGTTACCGGGGGGCTGGATAAGGCAGATGGTATAGCTGGTGCAATACAAACAGCACAATCCATTAGAAATGTTATTCGTGGTAAAAGAGGTACAATAGTTTCTCTTTCTGACTATACAATGAAACGTCTTAAAAAAATCATAGACGATGACAACCCACTTGATGTTTTCGACAGGAGAGGAAAAGGAAAAGGCAGAGGGAAAGGTGGTAGAAGACGTAGAGGAAGATTACCAGAATTACCCTCACCAAAGAGAAAGCCCGGCTTATTAAAAAGAGCGGGTGGGCTTGGTAAAAAACTACTAGGCAGAACTGGTGGAATGGCAAGCAGGGCACTCCCCCTACTGGAGATGGCCGGGTCTACCCTTACAGGCGGTATGGGTCTTAGCGGCCTGTTATCTGCATCTGGTGGGGCCATTGCTAGTGCTGGTGCGGGTGCTATGGCTGGTGCCGCTGGGTTAGTAGCTGCCGCAGGTGCCGCTGGCTATGGTGTTGGTACACTTCTTAACAAAGGGTTAAATGCTGGTATAACCAAATTAACCGGGGGAGATGCAAAAACCCTTGGGGACTGGATATACAACATGACGCACAAAAAAGAGATAGAAGCCGAAAAGAAAGCCCAAGCTGAACTAAAAGCGGCCCAAGAAAAGAGATTAGCAGAACAGAAAAAACAAGAAGAAAAAATTCAGAAAGCAGTTAATACAACCACCCCCCAAAAAACAGATAACCTTAAAACCGCTACAGCATCAGCTACAGCAACAGCGGCCAATGCCGTAAAGGATGCTACTAATGCAATATCTTCACAGGTGGGCGGATCTGCTATTATTGCGGCAGTTAAAGAATCAGGAAACGATATAAAAAATGCAATTTCCGGGGTAGACGGCAAGACTGCTGGTGAATTGTCAAAAGAGGTCATAGAGAAGGCTTACGGTGTTGGTGTTGCTACCAATAACGCCCTTGTTGCTATATACGACAAGTCAGAAAATTCAAGAATGGAATTGATGGCCGAAATGAAAAACGCTATGGAGATATTAGGAAAATCCGAAACAGTGAAAGCTATTCAAGAATCTGTGAGTGAAGTATCTAATTATGTAAGCGGGGCGACAACCAATATTACAATGCCAGTTTCTGCATATGATAACGACAGATCTACAAATCTATTAAGTAACGCATATTCATCATAATATTTTATTACTTGACCATTATGATGAAATATGATACATTATGATTTTGATTATGATGTATATTGTGTTTTTTATAACATGAACTTAAAAGAGAGGTGGATTACATGAGTGTGAATATTTCAGACAACGATTTAGCCCCTTATACAATTCCTAATAACCTTCCTACTTTAATCCCGATAGAAGAGGTCATAAAATCTGTTCGCAAAGTTACAATAGATGATGAGAGGTTTGAAGAAATAACATTTACTGATTATGGGCATTTTCTTTTAGTAAGTGGATGTTGTGTTGGCAGGGGTTACTCCGATGAAACCGGGGCAGATTGTTGTATGGTTGATATAATTTAGATTTTTGAAATATTTGTAAAAAAAGAGGGGGACATGAATTAAATATCATATCCCCCTCTTTTTTATTGTGGCTTTCCCTTTTACTTATTAAATGTCAATTTCATCGACAAGGTTCTGGAAGTAAGCCATGTTATCTTCACTATCTGAGCCACCAGTAACATCCGGTTCTGGTAAATCATCTGGTTCAGTTTCAACTTTGGTGCTCCTTTTGCCCCCTCTTGATGGCCTAGATGCCTGCTCTTCGGAATCCCTTTCCGCAGTTCTTGAACGTGATGTACTACTCATTACCTTATTGAACTCATCGGAAAGTTCCTCATACGATTTAAACTTCTCCTCGTCAACAAGGGGGAAAAGCGGGAATTGGTCATCTTCGTTGAACTTCGGGCACGGAGATGGTTTCTCAAATGAGCTATGGGAATAATCAGCCCGACCATCTTTTTTGCGGATGATGAACTTAAAGTTTGCCCCCTCAACGAGATCAAAAACATCAACAGGTTCCGGGGTTTCATCAATACCGTTATCCTTTGGATTTGCGGCACCCATAATCATGTCCACAATCGCCTTCCCAAACGAGAATAGGTGTACCTTTCCTTCATTTTCTGGGTTTGCTGGGTCTTTAATAACCAGAATGTTGCAATAATTACCAGCAGAATATCCAGAGGTTCGGCCCCTTTGCCTTACTTCATTTTGCACATCTACGGGCACATTGGCCCAATCACCATAGTCCTTAATGACATCAAAGTTATAGTCACATACTGGACATTCCTTGTTGATGGTAGTTGGACAAAAATTGATATACCATCGGTTTTTATGTTTAAACCCGTGCTGGAACCTTTCAATGTAATACGGGAAGTCCTCAGATTCGAGACCCGGCAAAAAGCGAATAATAGCAGAGCCATTGCCTGATTTATCTCGCTCCGGGTAATATGTTTCTTCTTGTTCATAGTTTTCCCGTCTTTTTCCTATTGAGGTGCGTCCTGCGGCCTTCAACAGACGATCAAACTTTCCTGCTTTATTTTTGTTGCGAATTTGTTCTAAACTCATTGTTTTCTCCTTGTGTTTACTTTTGTGTTATTTCTGTGTTTACCTTGTTTTTTACATTGTATTTGCGCAACATTTTTGTTTATTATTAGGGGTATTTAGTCCCCGGAATATCATAATAGCCTCCTCTAGTATTTTTTTATATTTTGGTGTGTTTATAGAAAGTAACCATTCGTACTTGGTGTACTTGACTTTGTATATATAAACGTAATTAGAATTAGAGTCAAGATTAAAATTAAATATTTTTTTGAGCACTATAAACGACTCAAGTTTAATTTTCGAATCTAGTAATTGTTTTAGTGCAAATTCTCCCATCTCATCATTAAACTTCATCCCGCTTTTAAGAAGATGTAAACAGTCCTCTTTAAATATATAAGGCATGTTGTTTATCGTATTCTCGTGCTCTTCTTTTAGGTCTATGTATTTGTCTAGTTCATCCGCAATCAAACCAATCCAGAGCGAAGAATCATACTTAAATGCTGATATTAAAAGAAGGGTTACATCTCTTTCTGTTTTTATTCGTTTGGCTATTCGGTCACAGTAATGTTTTGTCTTTGACTCTATGAATTGGTTGTACGGGATATTAAAAACATTGAATTTGTATTTTTTTATGTCAGTAGTCGGGGAATTAAAATGTGCCTTGTATGTGCGATATACAAGAAATACATAATAACCGCTAACAATTTTCATAATTTATATAATAACTGTGTCAGATGATTTCAGAAGGTTAAGGTTTACAAATTCTCGTTTGATTTTTTCTTTTACGGAACGGTTTATTAGAGGCTCAACTAAAGCCGGGTCAATATTAAACTCCTCACATGCCAGAAGAACAGTGTCAATCATACTTAAATCATTTTTTGAAAACTCTTCCTCTACATGTAAACAGAAAGATTTTTTTGTTAATATCATTTTGGGTTTCTCTTGATTTCTTTTTATTGTGTTTCTTCTTCTATTTCATTATAAAAAATGTGGTTCCCCTCGGTGAGAACGCAGTGGAGCCTTTTTGTCCATATTGGTTTAACAGACCGAGTGTGATAATAAAGAAGGTCTACATACTCACCAAAAATAGCATAAAACAATTCAGAGCAAAATGCAACAAATCTTACTTCATCCCATGATTTTTTATTTTGGGGCGTGTTCGGAAATCTATCATTAACCCACGAGAACTGATTAGGATATTGTACCACCTCTTTTACAGTATTTCCCCACCTTCCATCATCTACCCGGTCAAGAGTAACTAAACCAACAAGGAATTGACCCAAAAAACTCTCTCCCCGTGCCTCGTGGTATATGTTTAAGGAAAGCCAGTGATGGTTTGTGTTGTGAAGGGATGCAGAGGATAGGCTAGGTGTGGATAATATTATAATAAAAAATAAAGTAAAAAATAAAGTAAAAAATATAATAAAATTGATATGTTTCATTATATAAGTACGCTTCATTATATATTTCCCCCAAAAAGAAAGTTAATCTTTACGGGGGATATTATAAAGTTTGAATTATTTTGTCAAGAACTTTGTTGAGAACGTTGGTGGGACATTTTGGTTGTGTTTTGGGAATTAGTCAACCAGTTCGAAGTGTGGTAAATCATTGAATTTTTGGTCAGCAGTCTGTTTATCACCATCCCAATCACCACCGTATCTGATTTTATACCCCATTTTCTCTGCCACCCGGAGAACATACCCAGCGAACATATAAAAACCGCCTAAGTCATTCCAGTTTATTCCTTTACCATAATAGTACGGAGCTACATCAACTGCTTTAGAAGGAAAAGAGTTATGTTTACTTTGTGGATATTTAAGTTTACTTTTCCCGGCCTTGTATAGATCATTCTGGGTCTTTTCATCTCGTGTACCGCAAATAATTGTACAGTCCCACGATTTAATTACCTCTTCGAATATTTCTTGTAGCCGGGGGTCGCATGATGATAGGTTGTGTCGAGATCTTTTTCCGAATTTTGGCATGATTTACCTCGTTTAATTCTTTTCTTGGCGGACTCGATAATTGTCTCTAATTACTGAATAAAAACCAGTATTTTTTTCATAAAGTCCATGTATATGAGAAAGACATACATTCCAGTTACTAATTAAGTACATTGGATCAGCACAATATTGGGCCAGCTCTATTTGTACGTTTCTTATTTCTTCATCTTTCATAAATTGATATAATTTCTGAAAATGATATTGTTTTGCCTCAGATGAATCATACACTTCAATTCCATAATCAGTTAAAATCATCCAGAAATTTTCATCATCTTTATTTAGGTAACGACATAAACATACAAATTTATTCTCTTTTATTATTTTGCCCATAGGAGCATGGCCGTCTTTAAAATTCTTGGGGTTTATACTTATGCTTACTATATGTTTTCCATATTTTTCTGCTGTTTCTCGTGTGCCAAAATATATACCAATACCAACCTGATTATTGCCCCCATGAAACATTAGTTTGCGGTCAAGTTTTTTTGTGCCGTAATTGTCCCCATGATAGATTCTTATATTAGAGGATTCTGTTAGTATTGCATTAGAAATAAATGATTTGTATGTTTTCATGCTATATGCACTTTTATAATATTTCTTTAACATTAAAAACCCATTCCTAATAAAAGAAATGGGTTAATCGTTAAACTTGTACTGAGGAGAAAAGAGAATTATTCGGCTTTTTCTTCTTCTTTTTCTTCACCCTCTTCGTCATTGTCTTCCATATTCATTGCTCCACGTACCATTGCGGCAAATGAAGTAACAAGCATGTCGTCAATTTTGTTCTCAGATGCTTCCGCTTTGTCTTCCAGCAGATCAAGTCCTAGCTCAACCCACTTTTTGAGGTCTTCGCTTGACAGTTTTTCCACGAACATTTCAACGGCCCACAGGATTAGTTTTTCTTTCATTTTCTTAATCTCCTTTCAAATTTTTCTTTTGAACGTTTTTCCCGAAACTTCTTTACAAAATTCCATATAGATGATACCGGGATCATTAGTACCCTAGGCTTTTTAAATGCTGGCCCGTACTGATTTCCCATTATATTTTGCATATCATCTTTCATAACACTATTATTTATGTGTTTTGTTTTTTTGATAAATGAGGTCTTTGTAATGTTATATAGTAGTTTTTATAACCACTTTTTACATTGCTCTTTTCCGACTTTGTTAATTGTTTTGATTACTTGGCCTAAACGATATTTATACCAGAATATCCACCCGAATACCCGGACACCAATAAACATAGCATCCCCGATATTGCTGTTAGTGACTTTATTTACGCATTCTTTTAGGTCGTTATCTGCTTTTTTTCTATCAACGTTTGGATCTTCGTATTCCTCATCGTGCATCCGGCAACACCCTGAAATGTCATAGTCTTTTATCTTGTCAAAAAATAGTGTGCAGTAATCCGGCTTTTTAACTGGTGGTTTGCTGGGTGTTTTATGTTGAGAATCTTTCATTTGTTTAAACATATCAATTATTTTGAATATTTTTTATTGTAAACCTTTTGGAAATTTATGTGGATTATTTATATTTTCCATGCTATCAAATATTTTCTTGTACTCTAAAAATACTTTCTCAGCTTCTTCGTATTTTTTATGAGACAGAAGAAATTCTAATTTGTCGTATGTTTGTTTATGTAGTGATATATCCCGTCCTACTGCTATCATCCCTTTTATGGTATAATTGTCATCGAATACCGGGGCCTTTAGAACACGTAATACTAAAAGTTTATTATTTGCTATTCCGTATTCATAAAAAAAGGTAGGTTGTTTATTTTTAAGTGTTATATGATCTGAGTTAGAGCATATTTCACCAAAAGTATGTGAGATACCTCTTTCTGTTAGGGTATTAGATATTTCCAGTGTTGTTCTCCCTATGACATCTTCACAGGGTGTTAATAAAAGTTCATCACAGACTTTTTCATTAACATATACATACTCACCGTTTGCGTTTTTGGCCCATATAAAATCCGGGGTTATATCAAGGAAATTCAGAGCTAACGTCTTCTGACCACAATATACTTTTTCTATTGTTTCCCAATCTTCTAAAGGAACAGAAGTAATCTTAAATCCTTGTTGGAGTATTCTATTTGATAATACTATTAAATGCTTACTTATGAAGGGAACATACTCTAACGGGATACTTAAAAATGTAGACACAAGATGCCAAATATGTGCCCCGGTTACTTGGTACGCAATGACCACAGCAGTTAAAAAAATATAAAGAAAACTAACGAGACTCAAATGTAAAGATGACAATATATAAACATACCCCATCCATAAAGAAAAACTGGTTAAACAAGACAATGACGAAAAAATCATCAATGACTGATATGAAATGTTTCTTCTATCCTTTTTGTGATTTTTCCTAGACCAACTGCAATGCGAAAAAATCGTGTACGACCACAGCATTGCTTCTAATGTCAGTAATCCTACAATAGCATATATTGTGAATGCTACTGCGTTTAATACACACACTACTCATCCTCATCTTTATGTTTTTTAATTCGTGTCTCTAAAATGGTTATTCTGTTTTCGATCTTATCTATTCTTCTATCCATGCTGGTTTCTAAATCTCTTATACCATCCTTGATAGATTCTTCAACGTTATCAATACCTTCCATCAATTGTCGCTGAAAAACAATTTTATCTTCGTTGTAATGATCCTTGAAGTTGTTTGTGCCGTTGAATGTATAGATAACCCCCCCGGTAATAATAACAAGAGACCCTAATACCAATGTAATTAACAAAGACATTTTCCCCGATAAGCGGCTTACTGTTTGTGTATTATTGGCCACAATATTATACTGTTTTTCGAGAAATGATATCCTTGAAAGAGTATCCTCGTGATGTAAATTTGTATCACTCATTATCGCTCATCCCTATAATTTTCTAAACCCTCTCTATACGTTTCAGTATGTCCTGT
>PDWI01010017.1_pt1 | contig 10707 bp, 8 predicted proteins | sample 1430891 | NCBI WGS metagenome assembly PDWI01 (sample SAMN01162508, study PRJNA174530) | Oral metagenome, whole genome shotgun sequencing project. | biome: Marine environment; feature: Marine mammal; material: Swab sample of the gingival sulcus; isolation source: swab sample of gingival sulcus... | reverse complement strand
TCAAAAGAATATACAGATTACGATTATGTAAAAGAGTATGGCTATCTTTACTCTTATGAGGCGGCACTTAAAGCAGTTCCTGATGGTTGGAGATTACCTACCGACGATGATTGGAAAAAATTAGAAAAGAATTTAGGTATCACAGAAGAGAGCGAATTAGATAAAATAGAACATTGGCGTGGAACAACGCAAGGTAAAGCATTGAAAGAGAGTGATAAACTAAAATTTTATGCAAAAATGGCTGGTGCACAAGCCTACGGAATGACTTCTGGACACGCTTTAAGTCATTTTATCAACAAAGGGGTTAAAACATATTATTGGACTTCTACTGAAAGTACTCCTGTGGATAGTATGAAAACAAACATTATCAGAGCCTTGCAGTTTGAAAATCCCAAAATATATAGAGGAACTTCAATACAAAAAGAAAAACCTTATAAAAGGGGAATTTATTACAGTGTAAGATGTATTAAAGAATAATATAGAAGTTATAAAATTAAAAGTTGATTTAGCGATTAATCAACAAAAACAATCAAAAATTCAAAAAGATATAAAAAGATGAAAAAGATAGTATTAATATTCGTTTCATTATGTTTGGTTGTGTTTTTACATGCAAAAAACGACACAGTACCACCTGTACAAATGAAATACGTAAAATCTCTTGAAAAAGCATTTCAATTGGCAAAAGAGACAAATAAACCCATTTTTGTCAATTGCTATGCTGATTGGGCATTACCTTGTAAAGGTATGGACAAAGCCGTTTTCAACAATAAAGAGTTTGCTGAATGGATGGATAAACATTTTGTAAACGTTTGGCTAGATATGTTGCAATCAGAAGAGGGTAAGGAGTTTGCAAAGAAATACAATGTTAGTTTTTACGCTCATTATGTGGTTTTAGATAAAGACGGAGAAGTTGTGTACAGAATTGTTGGAGGGAAAAAACTTCCTGATTTTCAAAATGATGTAGCACGTGCTTTGAGTCGTAAAACTTCTTTGAAAGGAATGAATAAAACTTATGCAAAAGGAAAGAAAAATAAGAATAAGAAGTTTTTAAGAGAATATCTTATTACGTTAGACAATGCAGACGAAAGAGATAAGTACAAAGAATTGTTACATCAATACATTTCTTTGTTGAAAGAAGACGATTTTTATCAAAAGAAAAATTGGAGAATCATTTCTCCTCTTATGAATTCTGTGGATAGTCCGATGTTTGTTAAATTGGAAAATCACAAAGAAGAATTTGTAAAAGAGAACTCTCTAGATGTTGTAAATCAGAAATTAAATGACATTTATGGTGGAGAACTTTTTATGATGTCTGTAAGTCAAAATAAATATAATAAGGAAAAGTGTGATAATATTTTGAGCCGATTGGAAAAACAGAAATTGGATAAAAATGCTTCTGCTTATCTGTTTTATGAAATTGGAAAATTGAAAAATGAAAGGAAATATACAGAATTAATCTCTTTGTTAGACAAACGAAAAGATGACCTTGATTATCTCCATTTACAGTATATTGACTGTTCGTTAGCAGAAATACCAAAATTAACAAAACAGGAAAAGAAAATAATTACAACTTATATCAAAAAGAAATTAGAACTTCCTTTTAATAAAAAAAGTAAAGCCTATAGAAAAGCCTTACAAAAATTAACTCAAAAAAAGGGAATTGATTTTCAAAAACTAACTTTTAATCAAGCACTTATAAAAGCAAAAGAAGAGAATAAATTAATCTTTTTAGATGCTTATACAAGTTGGTGTGGACCCTGTAAAATGATGTCTAATCAAATTTTTGTACTAAAAGAGGTGGGAGATGTATTTAATAAACACTTTATTAACCTAAAAATGGATATGGAAAAGGGTGAAGGACGTGATATTGCTCAGCGATATGGTGTCTCTTCTTTTCCTACTTTCTTATTGATTGATAGTAATGGTGAAATTGTTCATAAAGCAATAGGAGCAATGAGTCAGAACGATTTTATCAATACTATGTTGAGAGGTACAGACGAAAATACTTCATATAGAGGCGTTAAAATGAAATATCCTATCTCTCAGTTTGATAATCATTTTATGGTTGATTATTGTTTGACATTGGGAAGTGCAGGCGAATCTATTTACTCTACACCTAACAATTTTGTTAGTTTTTCAGATTCTGATGTAACAGAAGTATTATCAAAACTTTCAATAAAAGAGCGTACAGAAACTTCTGCTTGGCAGTTGTTTAAGCGTTTCTTGAACAAAGGACTTGAAGACCCTGTTGTTAGAGATTTTGTAAACAATGTTTCAGTTTACAAAGAAAATATAAATCCCAAAGCAGTAGATGGAAAATTGAAAAAGATATTTTATTCTATTTTTGCTTCTCAATTGGGAACACCGATGAGCATCGAAGAGTGGAAAAAAATAGGGCAACAAGTAAATAAAACAGATAATGCTAATATTAAATTGTTTTACGATATAATATCAGATTATAAGGAAGAAAAATACAAAGATATTGTTCAACTTTATAATACGAAGGTATCTACAATAAAGAATGGCGAAGAGAAAATCTATTTTGACCGTCTGTTATATTATCTTTTTAACAAAGCACCAAAATCAGATAAACAGTTGGCATTAAAATATATAAATGAAAGAAAAACTAAACTCCCTAAGCAGTATCAATCTATTTATAAACAAATAAGTAGTCAATTAGAAAAATAAATAAAAAAAGAGAGATTTAATTATAGTCTCTCTTTTTTTTACGTTTAATAAGAAGTATGAAATTGCGACTTTAAAATTTAATTGATATTTTTGTAATAAAAAAGAGAACTAATATGAGAATAGATATACTTTCTGCCGTACCTGAATTATTAGATAGTCCGTTAAATCATTCTATTATAAAACGTGCTAAGGAGAAAAAAATCGTTGAGATAGTAATACATAATATCAGAGATTACGCTAATAATAAGCATAAAAGAATTGATGATTATTCATTTGGATTTGATGCAGGCATGGTTTTGCAAATTGAACCGATTGACAAGGCTATTTCAGAATTAAAGCAACAGCGTATATATGATGAAGTGATTTATACCTCTCCTGATGGTGAAAAATTTAACCAACAGACTGCCAATCATCTATCTTTATATAATAATATTATTATACTTTGTGGACATTATAAAGGGATTGACCACAGAATACGTGAACATCTCATAACTCGTGAAATTAGTGTTGGTGATTTTGTTCTTACAGGTGGAGAATTACCTGCTGCCATCATGACTGATGCGATTGTACGACTCTTACCAAATGCTATTGGAGATGAGACATCGGCACTTTCAGATAGTTTTCAAGATAATCTACTTGCTCCTCCTGTTTACACACGTCCTGCTGACTACAAAGGCTGGAAAGTTCCTAATATATTACTTTCTGGAAATCAAGCAAAAATAGAACAATGGCAACATGAACAAGCAGTAGAACGTACTAAAAAACTAAGACCTAACTTATTAAAATAATGTAAATTTCGCTTAAATTATGTCTAAGAACTAATTTCTCCACTTCCTAAACAGAATTTACTTTCTTTATCATATATTACACCAAACTGACCAGGTGCAATACCTTGTAATTTCTCTTCTGAATAAACATGGTAGCCTTTTTCAGTCTTTTTAATAATACCTTTTGTGAATTCTGGTGTATGTCTTATCTTAAAAGTTATTTCCTTTTCACCAAACTGTTCATTCCAAGGATTTTCCGTAATAAAATGTAGGTGGTCAATATGAAAATCTTTACCAAATTGTGTCTCAACATTATACCCTTTGGAAGCAAAAACAATATTTGCCTCTATATCTTTTTCTACCACATACCAAGGTCCTCCTGAAAGTCCAAGTCCTTTTCTCTGTCCTACGGTGTGAAACCAATAACCATTATGTAATCCCAATATTTTACCAGTTTCCCATTCTACAATAGGTCCTTTTTTTACTCCTAAATAGTTTTTGATAAAATCATTATAATTAATTTTACCTAAAAAGCAGATACCTTGACTATCGTGTCTTTTGGCTGTTGGTAAATTCACTTGTTGTGCTATTTTACGGACTTCCTCTTTCATTAGGTTCCCTAATGGAAAAGAGAGTTTAGAAACTTGTAGATTATCTATTTGAGCCAAAAAATCTGTTTGATCTTTTATTGGGTCTTTGGCAGTACCGAGATACACTTTACCATTTTTTAGAATAGTCTGTGCATAATGTCCAGTAGCAGTAAAATCAAAATTCTTTCCTACTTGTTGCTCAAAAACTCCAAATTTAATAAGTTTATTACACATTACATCAGGATTAGGGGTTAACCCTTTTTTCACCTTTTCTAACGTATAAGCAACCACAGAATCCCAATACTCTTGATGTAAATCAATGATTTCTAATTTGCAACCATATTTACGAGCAACAAGTGTCGCCATTTCTATATCTTCTTCCGAAGAACAATCAATTAAATTTTTCTCCTTATGCCCTATTTGAATATAAAAAAGAGAAGGAGTTATACCCTGTTCTTTTTGTAGATGAACAACGACCGAACTATCTACTCCACCCGAAATAAGTGTTGCTGTACTCATTTTAATACTTTTGAATCTAAAATACTTTTAGTTTTCCCACAAATCTTGCTCAAAATTCATCAATTCATCTTGAATACGTTTTTGCTCTGCTTTAAGAATTTCAGGGTCTAATTCCAATTCTAATAACATACGACTATACATATTACTATCTCCAAGGATATAACTTGCATATAATCTTTGAGCAAAGAAATCATCATAAGTTGTTTGTTGCATATCATTTCCGTTAGGAATAATATTTTGCTGTCTTAAATAAGGTCTTAATTCATCAAAAGCAAACCAACAAAGCACTGAATTCTTAAAAAATGCCATCGTATTATTCTTAACCATATTATCAGGATGCAAAGGATAAAGTGGTGCTATGGCTATAATTTTTCTATAAAGACGTGAAGTATGCGTATCAAAAAAGAAGACTTCTTGAACCAAAAATTTAAGTTGATTTCTTATATAACGCATATACTGGTCTTTATTCAAACTTATTTCTTCGGTAAGTGAATCTACTTGTATTAAATTATTCTCTGAATATTCATCATAAGCAAAAGTGTGTGAAAGTTCTTCGCCAGTCAATACATTATCAAAATCAGGCATAATATCCCTTGGATTTCTTTTATACACATTTACTCCATCAACAATTGCTTCTAGCATTACTCGAAACAAACTTTTGTAATTTTCAGTAGGACGAGTTGGAAAATAGAGTTGAAAATTTTGCTTCTCTCTCATATCAATAACACGATAAACAATGCGAGACCAAGCAATATCCTCATAACGATGATTAATAATAGTTATACTATCTGTTGTTTCATCTATTTCATGAGTTTGCAAACGAATTCGTCCCATTTTATCGAAGAAGTTCCTATCTTCATTTTGTCCAAAAGTTACTTGTGATATTGCCAATAACAATATAAGAAGTACTGTCTTATTCAATTTTGAATATATTTCTTTGATATTCATTAGATAATTATTTTGTAAGTTATTGCTTCTATTTTATAATTCTACCTGTACAACTCCCAAACGTCTTGTTTTCCCATCAGGTCCTACTGCTTTAATGTTTTTAAATGTTATAATATCCCCACCTTCCAATTGCTCTAACTGTCTTAATTGAGCAGTTGTCAAATTTCCATTTTTACTAGTGGCTACCCCCATAACGGTAAGCATTGTAAATGAAGTAATCTCAAATTTGGCTCTTATCAATTGGTCTTCACCATAACTTGCTACTAATTTTGCTCTTTTGAGTTGTCGGCGAGTAACTCTTCCTTCTTGTAAAAGTTTCGGTATTCCTCCCTTTTCAGTAATTTGTAAAAATGCTTTTGGGTCTGGAAGATATTTAACTCTAAATTTATTTTTCCCCATAACCTGTTGACGACCTTCTATAATGGCAGAAGCCACTATTGTAATAGTTCCATCTCGTTCTGGACGAATGATATAATTACCACTTTTTGATTTTTTAGCCGTTCCACCTTCTACTTTTACCCGTACATTTTGTGCAGGAATACCGGGAACAGAAATACTAAAATTATTATCAATACCTCTATAAACAACATTTAAGTCTTCATTAGAAATTGTTGCTGTTGGTTTTCCTACTGTATATTTTTCTTTAAAATAATATGATTTCCAATCACCTGTATTGGTCGGCATTTTTATTTCACCAGAATATTCAAAAGTTCCTATTTTTGAAGTAACAAATTCATATTTACCATCTAACAATTTTTTACCATTAACATAATAGTCATATTTTTTGGTAGAATCTGTTGAGGCAAGAATTATATCTGCTTGATATTTTTTCCCTTGTATAACATAACGTGAATTAGGAACAACGTATGCTTGTACTTTATTTACTCTAAAGTCAAGAGCATCTGTTTGTGATTTCAAATATTGTACAATTTCGGCTTCAGAAGTACGAATATCTGCTTGATATTTAGTTAAAATCGTTATTACAGCAGAAACAGGCATTGATTCAAAAAGTTTTTTCTCCCATTTTTTACCACCTTTGGTTTGAAAAGTACTTTTATACATTTCTTGCTTAGCGGGATTACCAACAGACATTTCAACTAAGAAGTCTTTATAATCTGTTATTTTTTGTCGTAAAATTTTTCCATTTCCACGAATCAAAGCATATTCACTTGCAGCATCAATATTTTCTCTATTGATAATGTTTTTAGTTTGTTTATCCGCTTTGTCCCCATCTGCTATTTTTAAGATTTCATATTTGAAATTTCCAATATAATTGTATAATTCATTTGATTTACGTTGTACCTCTTTGGCTTTATCCAACCATTCTTTTATTTTTTTCGGATTTTTTTGATACAAAGACTCAAAATCAGTATATAAGGCACTGTTTCTTTTATCAGAAGAGGTTATTGTATTTCTCAAACTACTATCAACTAGACTAAAACCATTCAGAATTTCACTCGAAACGTTCAGTGCCAACATTGCTGTAAGCACCAAATACATCATACCAATCATTCTCTGACGAGGCGTTTCTGGACAATTTTTTGCTCCACTCATTATATCTTAACTTAAAGCATTTAACATATTTCCGTACACTGCATTTAGATTTTCCACCTGTTGAGTCAATCTACGTGTTGCATTTTGATACCTTTGAGTCTCTTCCAATGTTTCATGGGTAGATTCTTGCAATTTATTCACTTCCAAAGAGACATTATTTAAGTTTGAAGTTACAGAATCAACACTTGCTAATTGTTGTTTTAATTTAATGGTTTGCTCCTTTATCTGTTCTAATTGTTCTTCATAATTTTTCTTGATATCAACAATATTTTCATTCATATTATCAATATTTGATGCATAATTTTTCGTATGAACCGTCACATTATTAATATCAGAATTAATTCCAACATAAGCATTTGCTAAAATTTCCGCCTCTTTGTTCAATTTACTTTGCGTTTCATTATAGTTTGCAGCAATCAAAGACGCCGATTCTATTTGTTTTGCAAAATCGTTAGTAGAAGTTGTTAAATCAGCAACTAATTGAAGACTTTCTGCTGTTTTAGAAAGATTACTAATACTTTCACTTAATTTTTTTGCATCCTCTTCGGAAAGAGAATTTGAAAATAAAGCAGAATTACTACCTTGTTGAACAGTATCAGAATTAGAAAAGTCTCCATTTTCGTCATTTGAGTGATTGCTAAATGTATTTTCACCTTCCATTCTGATAACTCCATTTCCTTGTAGAATTGCATTTCCACCGCCACCACCTTTCAGTTGTGAAGCATCAAGTGACTTCTCTGCCTTGAAATTAAAGATTTTACTCCAATCATACTCTCTGTATGGCTTATCAAAAACTCCCAATGCAAAAATAAATGCCTCTACTATCATACCTACTGATAAGACTACATCTGAATAAGGTAAATGTAATATTTTAAATAATGCTCCAATGATTACAACAGACGCTCCAACACTATATGTTGCAGAGACAATTCTTCTTCCTGTATATGAATTCCACCAACGATAAAACGCACTATTTGGCTTATTTAACTTCATCTGTTTATTTTTTTATTATCAATTATTAATATTATTTAATCTCCAACATAAGTTCTAACACATCTAAAACCAACATAAGGACGACTCTCGTTTTGATATTGATATGTTTTAACTCCACATTGTAAAAAGTAACCGACATCTTTCCAAGAACCTCCTTTTACTACTTTACGCTTCAATTCCCGTGGATCATCATTCTTGGCATTATATTGAAATTTAGGATTCAATTCCGATACAACTTGATTTCTTCCACTCCTATATGCTGTTGCTGTCCATTCTGCAACATTTCCTGCCATATCATAAAGTCCATAATTATTAGGAGGAAAAGAGCGAACTTTCATTGTTGTTTTTCCTGTATCATCTCCATATCCTGCTGGTGAGGGCTTGAAATTGGCTAAAAAACAACCTTTACTATCTCTGATATAATTACCTCCCCAAGGATAAAGTGCTAATTCTTTACCACCACGTGCAGCATATTCCCATTCTGCCTCTGATGGCAAACGAAATTCTTTACCTTCTACAAAAGTAGTTCCATAATATAGTTTTGTTCTCCATTTACAGAAAGCCTCGGCTTGTTCCCAAGTTATTCCCACAACAGGATATTGAGAAAATCCCGGATGTGAGAAATACATTCTCATTTTTGGGTCATTATACGTGTGTTGGAAATCACTCATCCAAGCCGTAGTATCTGGATATACGTTAATGATTTTACTACAATAAAAGTCACTACGAGAAGTTAATTTTCTGGTAATAGTCACATTGTGTACTTTACCCTCTTCATCTATATAAGCACTATCTTTTCTAACGACTGCATTTTCAGGGAAAGTACCTGTTTTTATATCAAACTGATTTTGTGGTAATTCTGCTTGATTATAATCATACCACTCATAATAATAAAGCATTTTACTTGGATTAATCTCTTTTTTCCCATTTAAGACATTTCCACCTTGAAAATACAAATCTTTCAAAATATCTTGTATCTCTTCATCTTTTGAGTTCCAAGGCAATCTTTGTTTCCAATTAATCAATGCTTTTTCTGGTGTTGGTTCATCTTCATCTCCAACTACGGGTTTTCTATACTTATCAATTCCAGCAATAATTAATTTTCTATAAGCAATAGAATCTCTAACATAATTAAGGAACTGCTTGTATTCATCATTGGTTATTTCAGTAGCATCCATCCAAAAAGCATCTAAATTAACCTTAATAGGACGTTCATTAGGAGTGCCAAACATCTGTTCATCATTTACTCCCATTGTAAATGTCCCTGATGGGATATACACCATTCCGTACGGATTAGATTCTCTAAAAATTCCACCTCTAACGCCTGTTCCTATCAACTCACCTTTCGGTTTATTACAGCCAACAACAATTAGAGTTAACGTGATTATAAATAATGTTTTTTTCATCTCAGTTTTTATTTAAATCTATTTATGAACTCATTTTCAGTTTAACAATAAAAGTTTTAAATGAGTTCTATAAGAATCGAATACTTTTATATCTATTTTTATCTTTTCCAAAATCAAGCAAAAAACTATATTTCAATAGCAGTTCATGCGAACCAGAACTTACCGTTAGCATTTTTCCTGTCGGAATATCATAAGCATATCCCAATGTCAAGCCACTAATAATATTAAGTCCTGCAAACACAACGACTGCATCTTGATAACGATAAGATAATCCTCCCCAATATTTCTGTTTGTATTCCACTATGGCAGAGGCTTCTGCTTGCCAAGTTGAATAATCTGTTTTGAGCAATGCCGAAGATTTTAACACCATATTATCAAAAGGCAACTTAAAATCATATCCTCCTACGGCATATCCTACCCCTCTTACTTTAAATTCCGTTTTCTCATCACTCATTTTTATGATGGGATTATTTAAATGAACGAAAGAAAGACCAAAATAGTATTTAGGATGCGAATAAAATAATCCAAAAGATAGATCTAAACTCATTCCAATCTGATCATTTTGTGGAATTGCCTCATCTCCCATAAAATCATGAAATTCTGAATTAACATTTGCAGTTTTAATACTATCAGCAATAAAATTAACACTTACAAAACCGAAATCTACTCCAATACTCAACTTATTTTTTTTCAATTTACGCTTGTAAGCATACTGAAAATGTGCTATTTGATTAGAAAAAGCCCCAATATTATCATTCAAAAATTTAACTCCAACTCCCTGTACACTTTTCTTTTTTGCAAATAGAGGAGTATTGGCTGAAAAAAGTGTTGTTTTAGGAGCACCAGGCATACCCACCCATTGAATTCGGTGCTGTCCTGCGATATCCATTAAACCGTTTTCACCGATAGAAGCAGGATTAAAGGTATTCAGATGAAACATATATTGACTCAACTGTGCTTCAAATTGAGCCGATATAGGAATATTAAAAAGCATCACCAACAGAGCAACACTCAATACTTTAATCCATCTATTTCTTCTATGAAAACCAAACATACTGTTCTTTTCTTTGTAAAACTAAAAAAAAAAAGAAAAATTGTATTTTCTACTATAAAAAAAAGTAGGAATGAAAAACTATTCCCATTCCTACTCCGATCTAATAGATTTTTATCACGAAACCTATTTTACCAATATCTTAAAGTTATATTCATGATAACTAGCCACAAGGGTTACAATATAAACAC
>PDWI01010015.1_pt1 | contig 10709 bp, 5 predicted proteins | sample 1430891 | NCBI WGS metagenome assembly PDWI01 (sample SAMN01162508, study PRJNA174530) | Oral metagenome, whole genome shotgun sequencing project. | biome: Marine environment; feature: Marine mammal; material: Swab sample of the gingival sulcus; isolation source: swab sample of gingival sulcus... | reverse complement strand
TATGGGTTGGTTTTTTGGTTTTAAATTACATGCGATTATTAACGATAAAGGCGAGTTGCTTAATCTTACTGTGACGAAGGGTAATGTTGATGATAGAGTACCTGTCAAACAGCTTTGTAAAGACATTATTCAAGGCAAGTTGTTTGGTGATAAAGGCTATATCAGTAAGGATTTAGCTAGTTCGCTTGCTGAAAACTGTGGTATTATTTTGATAACGAAAATACGTAAAAATATGACTCGTAAAGAGATTAGTTGGCTAGAAAAGCGTTTATTAAAAAGACGTGCGTTAATTGAGACGGTATTTGGTGAGTTAAAGAATTTGTGTCAAATTGAACATTCTCGTCATCGTAGTATGACAGGCTTTATGTCTAATTTGCTCGGTGGGCTTATTGCTTACTGTTGGCAAGCGAATAAGCCCACTTTGCGTGATGTTTTTGTTGAATATGATGGTTTTGGCGGTGATGTGAAAAAATGTTAATTTATTTCAATAAGTTGTAAAGTTCTTAAACCGAACTGAGGTTATTTTTGTTATAATTAAGGAAAAAATATGTATTCAAATAACAAAATTGACTTAAATCTTATTAAAGAGTTACGATGTTCATCAATTAGTACTGCTCAAGCAATTGCTAATGAGCTTTATAAAATTAATCAAATAATTGACATAGATCCAGAAATGGGATTGGTAAGAATACGAAGGGTTTTAGAGTTAATACTTAGAAATATCTCAGAACAAAATAATATTAAAGTTGGAACTAAACCCTTAGAACAGTTATTAATGGAGTTGGCTAAAGATAAGATAATACCTGTTCTTGTTCAAAAACATTGCCGAGTGATCAAAGAGTTTGGTAATTTAGCCGCTCATGGTACCAACCAGTTATCGTTTGAACTATCAACAGAGCAAGTATCAGATGTTATTTCAGATATTGAAATTGTCATGTGTATACAATCTTTAGGTATCATCACAAATTGGTACAAGAGTCATATAATTCCAAATTTACAACAAGAAGAACATTATACACTTATCAGTGGACAGCAGATCACCCGTGATCTGATAGATCAAGCTATTCACATTGACAATTTAATTTATCCTAATGAGTTATGTGGCATTCAAGATATTTGTTATGCTTGGCATGAGCATAATCCAGATATTTATACAATGATTTTAGATCCAATAACTAATCAGTTGGTTGGTTATATTAATGCGATGCCATTAGAACCAAGTTACTATAACTTAATAAAAAGTGGGCAGACATTAGATGTTGATATTCCTACGACGGAAATCAAACAATACACTCTACCCGATTTCTATTTTTTATACTTTAGTTCTATCGGTGTTCATCCATCTTATCATAATACATCGGCTTTCAGAATACTCTATGATGCTTTTATTAATAAATTAATAGAATTATCTAAGAGAGGTTGTTTTATGGTTGAAATTTTAGCAGATGCAGTCACACCTGAAGGTCTCAAGCTTTGTAAATATGCTGGTATGAGTAAAGTTTGTACTACTAATCATCAATCTGAAATACAAAGTGTGATGTTATTACCCCCATCGTTAAGAGTCGCAACTACATCAGGTAAAATTTTGACTACATTTTATCAAAAAAAATATCGAGAATTTCAAGAAATTATTGATACCATTTATACTGAGACTCTCTAAACCAAACCACCCAAACCAAATTCTCAAAAGGACTTTCCCATGACCACAATATTCTGCCCCAACTGCGAATCAGACGATATATTATACAGTGCCAAACATCAACAATATCAATGCGAAGATTGCGACCACAAATGGCAAGAAACAACCGCCAATGAGTCAGATTATTGCCGTGATCTTGCCAATAATGAAAGTTGGCAAAATATCGTCATTGAAGAATGGCCAGCCCCCATCGCCCATGAATACCAACGCCTACACACGTTACTTCATCAAGGCAACTTTATTCCCTCGATGTTGCAACTAAAAGACCTAGCAGAAATCTTAATTAAATTTCATACTGTTTGCATGTATCAATGGATAAAAACCTATAAAACAGAAATCAACCTAAACGATATTAATCCCAACTTGTTCAGCACCTTATCCATGGGAGCATGGTATAACTTTAGTGGACAACTTGCCAAACTTATCATAGATAATGATAACGAGAGCGATGATAGCCTTGGCTTATACCTAGCCAATTACTTTTATAATCCTAAACGCACCAAAATCAATGCCCTATTATCGGAGCTAGTACAATGGCGAAATCAAGAAATTGGTCATGGGGCATTTAGGCTGAATACAGAAGAGTTGTGGCAAGACTTTGGCAAATATTTACAACGCTTGCATGAGTGCATAGCAGAAAATAACCCTTGGCAATATCATCGGCTAGTGATTGATAATTTAGAAGAACCAATCGCACTTATCGGTAGTGATAGTATCCGCACTTATCATGATAATTTATCACCTGTAGAAAACAAGCAACATATTTTAAGTGCTAATACCCTATATTGCACGCAAAAAACAAATGACAAAAATCAATTACTTTTATCACCATTAATCCAAGCCTATACTTGTAGTGTATGTGATTTACAAGACGTATTTGTTTTTGATAGCCATGATATATATGGAGGGCGTTTCTATTATCTTGACTATCTCGCAGGGCATAGACTGAAATTACATAAACACCAATCACCCTTACTTAACCAAAGCTATCATCAAGCTAACCTCGTTGATTTTGACGAAAAAAATAGTACCATCAATAAACAAGCACTTAATGCCAATCTTGTGGACTTATTAAAAGAAAAGTCACTTGAGGCTAACTATATCTCACCAAAATATCTACAAAAACCATTAGCGAACTTTATCAATACCCATAACAAAGGCTTGTTTTGGCTAACTGCCCCTGCTCATATAGGCAAAAGTATTTTTGTTCACGGTATCGCTAACAACCTAGATAATAAGCCCATGTTAGACGATTTAATCGTCGTCCGCTTTCATATTCGCCGAGAGTTTCGTTATTTTTCTCACCATATGATAGAGTCATTTGGTGAACAACTCAAACAAAAATTTAACCTCACAAGTGGCACACAACAACTACCACAAATTGATACTAATCAAGGAAATAAAGCTTTTATTAATTGGCTTAATGAGTGGTGGCAAATCAGTCCTTACCGCCATGACCATAAGTTATTAGTTGCCATTGATGGACTTGATGAAATTGGTAAGCGTCAAGCGAGTGATAATCAACAAGTCGTGAATATATTGGATTTATTACCGACAAACGAAGAATTAAAACAGCTAGACGATAATATTTATCTACTCTTAACATCACGTCCTGTTGAAGACTGCCCAAGTTGGATGCAAACTCAGCTTAATCAACAGTTTATTGATACACAATCAGCAGAATTTACTGAGCAGTTAAACATAGATTTACAATATGCAGAATATCAATCTTTGCTAAAAAAATATATGGATAACAAGTTAAATCAACAATTTGCTGATATTAAGGATAATACGCTTAGACAAGCACAGGGCAAGAAGTTATTTAACACCCTTTTACAAAAATCTGAACAGCGGTTTCTCTATTTTAGTTTATTAGTTGATATTATTAAAGAACAAAATCTTAACCTTGCTCAACTACAAGAATTACCAATAGGGGCAGACCTTTATGAACATTTTTTAAATAATTTACAACAACAATTAGGAGGTAAAGATAGTAAACACTTTATCCAAATTAAACAATTACTTACCCTATTAACTGCTTGCGAGCAAGCCTCTGTAATGGACGCTCAAATCATGCAAGAATCAGCAAGTAATGAAAATACCGTTAGCTCAGGTGTGCAAGATATTGGGCAAATCGTTTGGAATGGACTTGATTTAGCGACAATAGCGGGGCTATTAAATGAGAGTGCAGGACAGCACTCAACGCAATTGATATTTACCTTATACACGTTAAAAAGTTTATTGAGTGTTGAACGCAGTGAAACACAGGCACAATATCGCTTGGGGTTAAAAGAGCTTGCGAGCTATATCAATGATAAATGGGCAGATGAGGTGCTAGATTGGCATAGACAGTTAAGCGAGCCATTTTATTATGCTTGGGCAGATAGATGGGATACGCTTAATATGGAGGTGGCTGAAAATTATTATCAAGCGCGGTATTTGCTTGCCCATATTAATGTGTTGAGGGGTAAACAGGTAAATAATATTTTTGAAGTGGTTGTGAAAAATGATAAGTTAATTCTTTTTTATGAAAAACAATTTAAGAAATACGATGATGAAGTGCATTATGAAACAGCAGTAGAATGGATTAGTTTAGACTGTTATTTAATTAAACAACAGGTCTTGATAGATATTCGTTTAGCTTTAATAGATAATGAAAGAAACTATTTAACATTTAATTCAGTAAATATTAATATGAATTTAGCAAATAGTTATTATAATAGAGGTATTTTGTATTACAAATTAAACAATCCTCAATTTGCATTTTTAGATTATCAGCAAGCTATTAATATTATACAAGGTTTACAACATGTATTGGGCTGTAATTTCCCTAATGAATGGCAAAATAATTTGGCTTTGGTTTATGCGAGTCGTGGTAATTTATATACAAACTTAAACGAATCGCAACTTGCTTTGATTGATTATCAAGAATCTATTAAAATTATACGAAATTTGCAACAAAAATTAGGTAATAACTTTCCTTATGAATGGCAAAACAATTTGGCAAGAGTTTATGTGAGTCGTGGTGTTTTATATACAGAACTCAATAAACTGGAACTTACTTTAGATGATTATAAGCAGGTCATTAATATTAGAGAAAATTTAAAACAACAATTGGGGCAAAGTTTTCCACATCAGTGGCAAAATGATTTGGCAATGGTTTATATGCGTCGTGGTATTGTATATAAAGATTTGAATCAACTACAATTTGCTTTAGATGATTGTCATAAATGTATTGATATCATGAAAAATATGAAACAGCAATTGGAAAATCATATCTTAAAAAAATGGCAAAATGATTTGGCAAATGCTTATATAAATCGTGGCATTGTATATAAAGAACTCAACAAACTACAATATGCTTTAGAAGATTATAAAAATGCAATTAAAATTAGTCAAAAACTACAACAGCAATTGGGCAATAACTTTCCTAATCAGTGGCAAAATAATTTGGCAAATGCTTATATTTATCGTGGTATTGTATATAAAGATTTAAGTGAACTGCAACTTGCTTTGGTCGATTATCAAAAATCGATTAAACTTATACAAAATTTGCAACAAAGATTAGGTGATAACTTTCCTAATAAGTGGCAAAATAGTTTGGCAGATGTGTGTGCTCTTTGTGGTATTTTATATTGTGATCTAAATAAAATACTATATGCATTAGATAGCCTTCAGCAAGCTATTACAATTAGAGAAAAACTACAACAAAAATTAGGTGATAATTTTCCTAATCAGTGGAAAAATAATTTGGCAAATGATTATATAAATCGTGGTCTTTTATATCAGCAAAGCCTAAACGAACCGCAACTTGCTTTAAAAGATGATCAAAATGCTATTAATATTAGGCAAGAACTGCAACAGCAGTTGGGTAGTAACTTCCCTAATCAGTGGAAAAATGATTTGGCAAATGCTTATATAAATCGTGGTAATTTATGCAGTAATATAAACGAACCACAACTTGCTCTAAAAGATTATCAAAAATCAATTGAAATTAAAGGAGACTTACAACAACAGTTGGGGGATAATTTTCCTAATCAGTGGAAAAATAATTTGGCAAAAACTTATATAAATCGTGGGGATTTATATCAGAAAAGTCTAAACGAACCACAACTTGCGTTAGAAGATTATCAAAATGCTATTGATATTTGGCAAAACTTGCAACAGCTATTAGGAAATGACTTTCCTCATTATTGGAAAAATGATTTGGCAAGGGCATGGTGGAATAAACTTATTTTATATAATAATTTTAATGATATCAATAATGTAGAAAAATGCTTTAAAAAAGTAATTCAGTTAAACTATGAGTTAGTGATACTTAAACAACAATGTTACTTACTTGGTCTAATCGCTGTATTAGATGTTCAAGTGAAAGTAATGGATAATAAAGAAGTTATATTGTCCACTAAACAAATCATCACAGAAATCGAGCAACTTTATCCTAATTCTGTATTAACTAAGCAAGAAAAACAGGCATTAAATGAATTAAAATCAAAGGTAAGCAAATCAACAAAAGGTAAATATTCAAAATTTTAAAATATTGGTAGGAATAAAATGACACAATTAAATAATACAACCACCCCCAAAGTAGCAGAATTTTCTCTTAGATTGATGATTCCTTTTAGTTTTAACAAGAGTATTAATGAAGTTGCTCGCTACTTTGAGGAAATAACAATAGAACAACTCTTTGCTAACGACTGCCCATTCAAACAGTTAGTAAGATTAACAGACGATGAGCCAAACGACGACCCATATCGTCGCCCAATCAAAATAAAAAATAAAGCAGAACTTGATAAAAAAGATATTTGGGAAAAGCATAGCAACTCTGTTTCCGAAGATTTATATCAGCATATTCGTCGTATTATGATGGCAGAATATTCAAGTGAATCTATTAATTTGCAAATGTCACAATCTGCATGGCAACTGCTCAATGGTGGCTATGGTAATTTTGGTATGGGACTGGCCTTGACCTTGTCAAATACCGCAAAAAAACGTCTCAATATGACGGATAGTTATATGTCCATTAGCTTTTGCCAAAATGATACTAAGCCTAGCATTCATCTGTTTGGCTTTGGCTTGGGCGTGTTGGTAATGGAAGTCAGTGTTAATCAGAAATTTTTGCAACAATATGGTATTACCGCTTGCAAAGAAGTTTTACACGAGCTAAGCCGTTCTCAAACCAAAAACAATAACCTAACATGGATTGTCAAATCAAGCATAGACAATCAAGCAACTCAACTGCCTGATAAAACCAACTTTGCAACTTTAGCAGGCTTAGTTTTAGGATTGACAGGTGATAATATAGACAATCATGCAGTAGTAACCTCTTGTTCTTCATTTGCCAAAAATGTGAGAACACAAGATGCTAATGTCATTCAACTCAGTGAAGAAAGTCGCTATTTTAGCTTTTCTGCCATTCGACTTGAGCAAAAAGCAACAAACGACCAAACTCAAAGCAATAGTGAGGAATTGACACAGCTTGCATATAACCTTGCCCAACGCCATACTGAGCATTACCATGCAAGTATAGAACAGATTGACAATCATACCTTTAAACCTTATGACAATATCGTCTATGCCATGAGTACAGAGGGCGGTGCTGTGGTGATAGATACCACAACTGATAATGGTGTACCGATACAGCATAATGTTAACTTTATTAGAGATACTCTAAAAAATGCCTATTTTCCGATGTTGCTTTTGAGTTATATTGAATTTCGTTATCTAATAAAACTAACGAGTGATGTCTGCCCAGAATATCAGATTATGTCTGCTGATGAAGATACTATTGCTGAGCTCGAACGACAGCGTAAAAAAATATTACATTTCCGCCTGCATTTCCGCTACTCACAAGCCAGTCAAATCACTAATCACAACCTGTTTTATCGCAAATGGCGAGAGGTTTTTGGTAATGATCAGCTATCAGATGAGCTGTCTGATGACATTGAACAGATTAATAGCTTTTTGAATTATCAAGCTACTAAACATGAGCAAGAAGTGGAAGAAGAGCAAGGAAAAACGTTTACTATTCTAGGTATTATGGCGACGACCTTACTATCTGTATTAGGCATGTTTGGTACTAACTTTGCTATCTATAGCCAGCCAGATTTTATAACAACGGTCATTACCCTATCGATAGGCAGTATCCTTGCAGGTGGTGCTGTGTGTATCTATCTAAAAATTGTTGATGGCGATTTAAGAAAGCTTAGAAACGCCATAGATAGTTTTAAGTTGCTAGATAAGCGTGAACCTAGACAAACTGAAAGGGTAGTCCGAGATGAAACCCAAAATTGAATTAGACAATCGTATCGGTCATGGATTAAGAATGGAGTGTCAATAAAAAAATGCTAGAGATTTCAATATTAGATTCCATATCTGTATCAGGATATTTAGAATCTGTTAATCAAGATTATATTAGCGTACAAAAAAATTGTATATTATCGCTTGATGGCGCTACTCCTTTACAAAACAGTGAGTTATACCCTGTTGCACAATTTGTATCGGATTTTACTACACAGTTTATCCATGACTTACCATCAAACAAAGATATTGTATCTCTAATAGTTGATGTTTGTAATAAATTAATGGTACAAAAAAATATTCCAGAAACCTCTTTTCCATCAGCCTCAGCAATCATATTAACACATACTGATAACAAATTAATCTTAACGCAAGTGGGTGATTGTAAGGCTTATACTTCTAGCAGAGACGTGCTATTTCCAACAACAAAAATAGAAAGACTTGATAAGATTGCACTACAAATGCTATCTGAATATCAAAACTTAGGGTTTACATTTAATGAATCAAAAAAACTTATTCAACCCACCTTACAACTACATAGAGAGTTAAAAAACAAGAAGAATGGCTACCCAACACTTTCAGCAGGCATTGAAAATGCTAAACATCTCATACTTCAACAAGAAATCAAGTTAAATAAAAATGAGGAACTATTTTTGTTACTTTGTTCTGATGGCTTTTATATGGGATTCGAGGCATATTTGCCTAAGACACTCAATAAAATTTTTTCTAAAGAATTAGATTTAAAAACTGCATTATCAAAATATAGAGAAATTGAAAAACAAGACAAATATTGCACCCAATTCCCAAGATTTAAACAATCTGATGATGCGTCTGCCGTATTGATAAAAGTTAAGTATTATTAACAATCTTTATTGCCTTTAATATGTTTTAAAACAGATTCATAAACTCTCTTACCATCAAGTTCAGGGGCATATGGAGCTCCTAATGCCAACCAAATCATTACATGAGCAAAGCCAGAGGGAACCCATCTATCATAGGTGTATTTAAGAAAATCTTCTACCGAATCAAAATTAATACTATAAATACCCCCTTCCCAATTTGCTGTGATATCAGTATGCTCTTTATCATGATTAATATCTTGTTCATTAAGCAAACACACAGCATGTGCTTCAACTTGAATAAAACCTGTATCATCTTCAATACCAATAGAATATAATCCAGTCTTACAATCATACTCATTGGTGTTCACAGATGACTCTTCTAGTATCTCACGAAATATTGTACGGGATAAATCTATATCTTCTTTATCGGTAGATACTTCCAAGCCTTCTGTTATTTTTCCTATATAATTACCACCCATTATATGAAAACTATGTTTATAGGTTGCGACTTTATTCCCACGCTGTTGAAAAAACAATTTTCTTTCAATAGGTGAGATTGTGATTGCTCCAGCACTAATAATTTGAGGTTTGTATCCTAGCTTTCTTAGTGTTCTAATGCCAATATAATTCGTTGAGTAATAAGGCATATATTCAATATCTTTTTTTATATCCATCTTTAATTTGGTATCAAAATTCATAATTGCATGGGGCTCATTGGTTAATTCCTTATGAGCTTTGTTATCTATTTCGAATTGTTTGGTTTGCCTGACAAACTCCTTTAACTCCTCACCTTCAAAATCATAAATACCAATATGTTTAGGGGTTGGTAAAGTTTTTTGGATAGAAAATAAAGTAAACTTTCCTTTAAAAAACTCTAAATCTTCAAAGTCAGCTTTTATTTTTTTTGTTAGTAATCGTAACTCATCAGATGTAAAAGAATCAATGATGTTTTTTTGTTTTTTAATAGTAGCTAGATTCTTCTTTTTTTTAATTTCTTCTTTTATATCATTGATTAAGATATCATGAAATTTTTCATCGTTTAAATAATCTACCAAAAACCAGTTCAAAACATTGTGTAACGCTTTCATACATGTATCAATAAACTCGACATTAAGCGGTATCACTTCTTGTAATTGTTCACTGTTGACTCTCACTTTTTCATCTTGATCATGTGAAGAGAAATTGCCATGAGCTTGCATACTTCTCATTGATATTCTAACAGTGACAGGTATTTTTTTTTCTTTATCAAAAAAGTTTAATATTTCATTTAGATCCTTTCTTTTCTTTTCTTCTTTTTTTTTCTTAGTAAGTGTTTCAAGCTGCTCATTATATCTTTTTACTTCATTTGATATCTGTTTATCAGAAAGTTTCTTCTCTTTCATATAAACGTATTTACTGATTGCTTCAAGAATCTTTCGTGAACTATGTATTGCTAAATCTGGATGTACTTTGATATTATCAATAATTTCTGTAGTATAACTCTTGATATTACCTTTAAGATTATTAAGTGTTGTTTCTTGAATACTCATAAATTCCTAATCCCTACTCTGCTATAACCTAATATATTTAGATAAGGCGAAATAATTAAACAAATTGTTTAAAACTATAACACCACATCTGTCTAATCAGCCTCATATCCGACTGTCTTTGATTATAATTAGCCTGACCTATGCTGTCAACAATGCATTGCTTTATTTAGGGCAATCGCACTACAAATCACTTTTACCCGATAACAATCGTTTCCGAAACTTTAAATTTTGTGACGCTCTCGTCTTATTACGTTTCATAGAAATCTTATCATCCCCATTAGCACGAATTAGATTTAAAGCCGTTCTACTCAATACCGCCCTATTAGCCCTAGCATTGCG
>PDWI01010014.1_pt1 | contig 10710 bp, 5 predicted proteins | sample 1430891 | NCBI WGS metagenome assembly PDWI01 (sample SAMN01162508, study PRJNA174530) | Oral metagenome, whole genome shotgun sequencing project. | biome: Marine environment; feature: Marine mammal; material: Swab sample of the gingival sulcus; isolation source: swab sample of gingival sulcus... | reverse complement strand
TGGGAAGCGGCACATATCATTACAGGCCCGATCGATGCGTCTGACTACAAGACGTACATCTTTCCCATACTCTTCTTTAAGCGGGTTTGTGATGTTTATAATGAAGAATTTGAAGAAGCCATGGAGTTCTATGGCGACGAAGAAATGGCAAAAGCCCGAGAACAGCACCGTATTGAGGTGCCAGCGGGGTGCCATTGGAATGATGTCATCGCAGCAACAAAGGATGTAGGTAAAGCGCTGAAAGCTGCTTTTCTTGGAATCGAAAAGAAAAATGACCGTCTCTATGGAATTTTTGGAGATGCGCCGTGGACCAACAAAGAACGTCTACCAGACCATCTTCTCCTTCAGCTCCTGAATCACTTTAACAAAATCAGGCTTGGTGTCGGTCATGTTCGTGATGACGACATGGGTAGAGCCTATGAATATCTGATCAAGCGATTTGCTGACAAGGCCAATAAGAAGGCTGGAGAGTTTTATACGCCACGATCAATCGTCCGCTTGATGGTTAATGTACTGGACCCTCAACTTGGCGAAACAGTCTATGACCCCGCCTGCGGTACCGGCGGTATGCTTTTGGAGACCGTTCATCATGTTCGTGAGCATGGTGGCGACCCACGTTTGCTGAAGCTCAAAGGGCAGGAAAAAAATCTGACAACTGAAGCGATCGCCCGGATGAACCTCTATCTCCACGGGATGGAAGATTTTGAAATACGGCGTGGAGATACCCTGAGAGATCCGAAGTTTCTCACTTATGACCGCCTCGAACAGTTTGATTGCGTAATTGCAAATCCACCCTTCAGCTTAAAAGAATGGGGCCATGAGAAGTGGTCATCCGATCCTTTTAACAGACATACGTTGGGACTGGCTCCAAAGACCAACGGTGATTTTGCATGGGTCATGCACATGTACACATCCATGAAGGAAGGCAGTGGCCGGATGGCTGTTGTTCTGCCCCATGGGGTTTTGTTCAGGTCCGGTACAGAAGCGAAGATCCGAAAAAAACTCTTGGAATTGGGTGCTATTGAAGCGGTGATAGGGTTAGCAGGCAATTTGTTCTATGGGACAGGAATTCTTGCTTCCATCCTTGTTTTGAGAAAATCAGTCAAAGCAAAATCCCCGGTGTTGTTTATCAACGCGGAGGAAATCTTCACCAAAGGCCGAGCCCAAAATACCATGACCACTGGACAGGCTGACGAGATTTACCAGCTTTACAAGAAACAAAAGCAGAGCTCCTTTGAGAAAGAAGGCGTTACCCGCTGGGTCGAGTATGCCGAGCTCAAAGAAAATGATTTCAACCTGAACATTGCAAGGTATGTCCAAAAGCCACTCGAAGAAGAAAAAATTACTGTAGAAGAAGCCCTTCGGGATTTCAAAGCCAAGCTGGCTGAACTTGAAACTGCGGAAAATGAACTGGAACGGCTACTTGAGCGGGAGGGTTTTGAACTATGAATCTTTCCCAACAACAACTGGAAAACATACTCTGGGGAGCTGCAGAATTCCTACGGGGGCAAATCGACGCCTCCGACTACAAACAGTATATATTTCCGCTGCTTTTCTATAAAAGGCTGTCTGATGTTTATAAGGATGAGTATGAAGAAGCTCTGACCTTTTCGGATGGCGATAAAGAGTTTGCCGCATTGCCTGAGCAGCACCGTTTCATAATTCCCGAAACCGCCCGTTGGGATAAGCTTCGTGAGACCTCGAACAATATCGGTGCCTTCATACAAAAGGCATTGCGGACCATTGAGAAAAGCAACCAACGTCTATACGGCGTATTCGGTGATGCAGGGTGGACCAATAAAGAACGGCTTCCAGATCATTTGCTGGCATCACTGGTGGAACATTTCAGTAAAATACCGCTGGGTATCAGCGCTGTGACCCAGGATGACCTCGGGGCTGCTTACGAATACCTCATCAAAAAGTTTGCAGATGATTCCGGCCATACAGCCGCTGAATTTTACACTAACAGAACCGTCGTCCATCTCATGACGCGAGTTATGGAGTTAAAACCTGGTGAAAGCGCCTATGACCCGACATGCGGAACTGGCGGCATGCTTCTCAATGCGGTGATGGATTTGCGTACCGATGGTAAGGAATGGCGAACGGTCAAATTGTTCGGGCAAGAAGTAAACCTGCTGACCAGTGCCATCGCCAGAATGAACATGTTCCTTCACGACATCGAGGAATTTGATATTCAGCGTGGGGATACACTTGCCGAGCCAAAGTTTCTCGAATACGACCGCCTCAAGCAGTTTGATGTTATCTTTGCCAATCCGCCGTACTCGATTAAGAAATGGAACAGAAGCAAATTTGGAGCAGATCCTTTTAAACGCAATGAATTTGGTGTACCTCCTCAAGGCTGCGCTGACTATGCGTTTTTTCAGCACATCATCAAAAGTCTGAATCCCAAAACTGGCAGGGCCGCTATGCTTTGGCCTCATGGGGTACTATTCAGAGATGTGGAAGCAGATATCCGCAAGAAAGTGATCGAAGCCGATATGATTGAGGCTGTTATCGGCCTGGGACCCAACCTGTTTTACAATTCTCCCATGGAATCATGCGTAGTCATCCTGCGTATGAACAAATCAGAAGAAAGAAAAAATAAAATATTGTTTATAAACGGCGTTAAGGAAGTGACCCGGGAAAGAGCGTTCAGTTTCCTGAGTGACAAAAATCTTGAAAGATTGGTAGCTGCCTATTTTGAACCGGAAATACATGAAGAGATAGCCCGCTTAGCGGATATTGAAGAGATCAGAGAGAACATGCACAACCTCTCGATTCCTCTATACGTTCATAACGCGACAAATGATGATGGCCAGAGTTTGGAATCAACCATCGAGGCTTGGCAAGCTGGTCGCGTTGAACTCAAAAGGCAGTCCAAGAAGCTCTTCGCTGCATTGGCTGACATAGGAATTGAGGTGTAACTATGGCAATAGAACTTTCAGAAAAACAGATAAAGAACGGATGGCAGATCGTTAAGTTCGGGGAGATTGCCAAGAATATCTCGAAACGCGTAGAGCCATCGGAAACCGACTTAGAGGTCTATGTCGGCCTTGAGCATTTAGACCCTCAGTCGCTGCGTATTACACGACGAGGAGTTCCGGCTGATGTCAAAGGACAGAAGCTCCGTGTTCGGCCGGGCCAGATCATCTTTGGCAAACGCCGTGCCTATCAGAAAAAAGTTGCTGTTGCTGACTTTGAGGGCATCTGCTCGGCTCATGCCATGGTTCTTGAAGAAGTGGTCGGCAAAATCATTCCTGGACTGCTGCCTTTCTTCATGCAATCAGACATGTTTATGGACCGGGCTGTCGCGATCTCGGAAGGGTCTCTTTCCCCAACCATCAAGTGGAAGATTTTGGCCATTCAGGAATTCCCTCTGCCGCCGATTGAACGCCAGAAAGAGATCCTCGAAGTTCTGGAGAAGTTGGAGGAAATTGATAAAAAAACCAAGGAATCAATCGATTCTCTGAATGTCCTCTTAGAAAACACTATTGTGGAACAATTCGATCGCGAAGATGGATCAGTTTTACTCGGTGATTTATGTAAGGAAAAGAGAGTGCTAGTACAGCCACCGTTTGACGCAAAGAGAAAATATATTGGTTTTGAGCATCTCGAACCTGTAAATATTGATATTCCTTTTTATGGCGATATTTCAGATGTGGTTAGTGCGAAGGCTAAGTTCGAAGAAGGTAATATTTTATACGGTAAAATCCGACCATATTTGCGCAAAGCAGCAATTACATCTTGTGCTGGTTTATGCTCTTCAGATTTAATCGTTATTGAAGCAAAGAAAAACATTTCAAATATTGTGATAGCTTCAATTTTTACTAGTTCACGCTTTTCTCAAATAGCGATGAATAGTGCAAAAGGGACCAAGATGCCAAGAGCAGATTGGAATACTTTGCTTAAAACAGAACTTCCAGAATCCTTCAAGACAAAATCAAGTTATTTGGAACGCGTGTTCTTTTCTATCTATGCTCAAAAGAAACTTCTGCAGAGCAAAATTAATGATATAATCAATGTTAGGAATTTTGTGATTAGCGGAAATGGAGGTACCAATGAGCTTCAATGAGATGAACACCATCGAGAATGCTCTGCATGTTCATTTCTTTGAGAAAACTATTTATAATCAAACTTTAATAGGAAGACTGGCAAACTATTGGATAAATATCCCAAATTATGGAAGGTTATATTATGGCATTTAAGATTCCTGAAAAATCTTCGGTATCTATCAAAAATCCTGAATCGTTGTTTCGTGACCTGCGGGACCGTACCGTAGAAGGCCTTCTTGCGCAGCAGGCTGACATGCTCCGCAACTACATGGACCACGTCGATAGTAGTGATATCGCACTTGAGTTGCCTACCGGTAGCGGTAAGACCCTGGTTGGCCTCTTGATTGCGGAATGGCGGAGAAGAACGAAAAGGGAAAGATGCATTTTGCTCTGTCCTACCAAACAGCTTGTTCGTCAAGTCGTTGAACAGGCCAAAGAAAAATATGGAATCAACGCCCTTGATTTTTCGGGGACCAAACTCCAATACCCGGAGGCCAAAAAAACTGCTTTTAACAATTGCGAATTAATAGGTGTTGCCACCTATAGTGCTCTATTCAATACGAATCCGTTTTTTAGTGACGTTCATACGATCATCTTTGACGATGCCCATGCCGCCGAGAATTATGTGTCGAGTTTCTGGTCGTTGGAGATCCGGCGTTATCAAGACGACTCTACCTTTGATACAATCTGGCAGATCATCGCACCTTACACCACGGAAAATGACCAGCTCCTTTACGACCAGGGTAATGATGGATCGCTTGATAGGGCTTTTGTGAATAAGATTCCAACGCCATATTTACTCAAGTGCAGGACCGCTCTGACAACAGCGATTGACAATGTTTCCCGAACCGATAAGAATCTGGAGGATTACCGTTATCGATGGAGCATTATTAGAGATCACCTTCATGCCTGTCACCTTTATTACACCAGCAATTCCATTCTCATTCGTCCTCTTATTGCGCCCACCAAAAGCTTTTCGCCGTTTCAGAATGCACGGCAGCGCATTTATATGTCCGCGACTCTCGGAGAAGGTGGTGATCTGGAAAGAATTTTTGGACGGAAAACGATCGAGCGAATACCTGCTCCTGAGGGCTGGGATAAGCAAGGAGTTGGTAGACGCTTTTTCGTATTTCCCATGCGGATGTGTGATGAAGAAACTTCTTTACAGCATTCAGTTTCCTGGATTTCTAAATTTAATAGAGCACTCGTTCTCACCCCAAGAAATCGTGATGCTGACATAGTCAGAAAAGCGATTGAGGCACATCAGGAGACGCAGAATCATACCCTTTTTAACGCCGCACAACTGGAGGCGTCGAAGAAATCTTTCACCCAAGATGATTCCGCTATTGCCGTTCTTGCAAATAGGTATGACGGAATTGATTTGATCGGAGAAGAATGCAGATATCTGATCATCTACGGTCTTCCGGAATCTACAAATCTTCAGGAACGCTTCATCATCAGCCGCCTTGGGGCCTCTATCCTCTTCCAAGTTCGTATTCGTACCAGAATCACTCAGGCGGTAGGAAGATGCACGCGCTCATCAACCGACTATGCGCTTGTAGTAATTATTGGTGACAAGGTGCATCAGTATTTCCATAGGCCGGAAAAACGAGAAACATTGCATCCGGAACTTCAAGCCGAAGTCAATTTTGGTGTTGAACAATCAAGAGTTAATAATATGTCTGAATTGGGGGATAATATCGACATATTCGTGACTCATGGGTCAGAGTGGAAAACGGCCGATAACCATATATTGGAAACAAGAGACGAATTGACTCAATCGCCCATACCATCAGCGCTTCAGCTCGGGAATTCTGTTAAGCATGAAGTAAAATTTCACGATGCTTTTTGGGCAGGCGATTTTGAGAGTGCACTTTCTTCCGCGAAAGATGTGCTTACCTGTCTTGCCGGTGGAAATGAGCTGAAGGGATATTCTGCGCTTTGGAATTATCTTGCTGGCTCGGCAGCCTTTCAAGCGGAACAAGCACAGATAGCTCAAGAACATTTTTCTGCTGCCTTTTCATGCGCTAGTACGTTGCCATGGCTCAAGCAGATCCAAAAGTTGATCTCAAACCAGACACAGGAAACACCCATCAATGTAATTTATGGAGAGCGAATTGAGCGTATAGAAGGAGTTTTTGAGCGGTTTGGAAAGTCCAGTAGCGTGAAAATCGAAAAATATTTTTACGCCATTAAAAAAGGACTTTCAAGCAAGGAATCAAAGCTATTCGAGGAAGCGCAAGTCAAGCTAGGTCATCTGCTAGGCTTTGAATCAGGAAACACTGAAGGACCCGGTGACCCAGATCCGTGGTGGATATTTGGTAGCCAGGGTGTCGTTTTTGAGGATTACACGGCAACCGGAGAGAATCCTGTCATATCAAAAAATAAAATACTTCAGGCTAAGGCCCATCCAGACACTCTTGCCAAAAAACACCCGGGAGTCAGTTTCTCGGTCATCTTCTGCTCGACGTCGAACAAATTACATGATGCTGCAAAGCCTCATACAGGAGATGTTTTTTATATCAACGTTGAAGACTTTAAAAAATTTTCTGAAAAGTGCATGACAACCATGCGAACACTATGGGACTCTTTCCAGTCACCTGGTAATATTGAATGGAGGGAGCTTACTGCACGCAAGCTAGCCGAAGCCAAACTGAGCAATGATGACATTCTAGCATATTTGAGGGAAAGAAAACTTTCCTCATTGACTGGAGGTACCCAATGAGCTTCAATGAGATGAACACCATCGAGAATGCTTTACGCGACCACCTCTGTGGAAGACAGAAGGATGAGGGGGGAAGGATGAACGAGGTTCATGAAGATTCTCCTTCTTACGGCTCATCCTTTCGCCTTTCGCCTTCATCCTTTCCATACCAATATGTCCATGGTGAGAATTTGGTGCTTTATGGCAAGCAACCGCAGGATGTCTTTGTCGATACCTGGCTCAAGGATGCGCTTTGCCGATTGAATAAATCACTGGCTGCCAATCCGGATCTGGCGGATGAAGTGATTCACCGTCTGCGTGGCGTCCTTTTGGAGGCGGGCTACAGCGGGCTTATTCGGGCCAATGAGATTTTTCAGGGTTGGTTATTGGGCCGAATATCCATGCCGTTTGGCAAGGATGGTGAACACATAACCATTCACTTGCTTGATTTCGACACCCCGCAGAACAATCACTTTGTAGTCAGCCAGCAGGTTCAGTTTACAGGCACGAGAGATTGCTATTTTGACTTGGTGCTTTATATCAACGGCCTGCCATTGGTGGTCGGCGAGGTCAAAACACCGGTGCGCGATGCCATCAGTTGGCAGGATGGGGCGGCGGATTTTCTAGGCGGTGGGAAGCATTACTGGGAAAACCAGAAAGCCTTTTTTGTCCCAAACCTGCTTTGCTTTGCATCGGAAGGGAAAACTTTCTATTACGGCGCGATCGGTGCTCGATTCAAAAACTGGGCTCCGTGGCATAGCACTGAAGACCGGGAAGAGATACCGCAGGATATGCGCACCGTGCTAAAAAGCGCAGAGCGTCTGCTGTACCCGAAAACTCTGCTGGAAATCCTGCAGTCTTTTGTAGTGTTCTCAACGGTCAAGCAGGGAGAAGGCAAGCCGAGCTTCAAAATCAAGATTTTGCCCCGCTATCCCCAGTATGAAGCCGCCAAGGCTATTGTGGAGCGTGTAAAAACGCAGGATGCTCGTCAGGGGTTGATTTGGCATTTTCAGGGTTCCGGTAAATCACTCTTGATGTTGTTTGCTGCGCAAATGCTCAAGGCAGACCCAGACCTGAAAAATCCAACCGTGGTGGTTGTTGTAGATCGCGTAGATCTGGATAGTCAGATTAATTCCGTGTTCAACAATGCTGCTGTCAAAAACGTTACGCCGGTGAAGTCTTGCAAGGCACTTGCTCAGGAGCTTAGACAGGATTCAAGGCAGATCATGATTACCACCGTTTTCAAATTTGATGAGGTGGAAATTGATGAACACCAGACCGATGGCCTGAACCCCCGGGATAATATCATTGTGCTGGTGGACGAAGCTCACCGCACACAGGAAGGCAGTCTGGGTGAAAAAATGCGCTGGGCGCTGCCGAATGCCTTTTTCTTCGGGTTGACCGGTACGCCGATTTCAGGTCTTGAACGAAATACTTTTAAGTTGTTCGGTGCTCCGGGTGATCCGGGCAGATACCTCAATCGTTACTCTTATAAGCAGTCTATCCGTGATGAAGCTACATTGCCTGTTAAATTCGAGCCTCGGCTTGTTGAATTGCGCATAGATCGGGAGACGATTGATAAGGAGTTTGAGAAGCTGGCGGAGCAGAACAACCTGAGTGAAGAAGAAAAAACATTTATCTCTCAAAAAGCCGGGAAACTTGCTCACCTGTTGAAGGCTCCTAAACGCATCACTGCCATTGCGGATGACATCTCAGAGCATTTCAAAAGCCATGTAGAACCGAAACAGTTCAAAGGCATGGTCGTGGTGCATGACCGGGATGCCGTGGTGCAGATGTATTACCTCCTCTGCGAGCGTCTGGGTAAAGATGCAGTTGAGGTGGTCATGAATATTTCACAGGGTACCACCTCCGAAGAAACGGAAGAGAACGGTAAGCCGAAGAAAATCGCGGCCGACTGGCTTAAATGGCAGAATCTCGATCTTCCGGTAGAGAAAGAAGATTTCAAACGGTGGCAGGGAATTGATGCAAGCCCGGAGGTTCAAGAGCAACTTCTTGATCGGTACCGTGATGCTTCCGACCCACTGAAGGTCATTGTAGTAACGGCCAAGCTACTTACCGGGTTTGACGCACCGATCTGCTACTGCATGTATCTGGATAAACCGCTTCGGGATCACACACTGCTTCAGGCCATGTGTCGAACCAATCGTCTTTACAGCGACACCAAAAAACACGGTTTGATCATTGATTACCTCGGGGTGTTTGAGAATGTCGCCAAGGCTCTGGATTACGATCCCAAGGAAATCGAAGGCGTAGTGGAAAGCGTTGAGGCATTTAAAAAGCTGTTCCCGGAAGCCATTGGAAAATGCCTGGAGTATTTCCCGGGCGTTGATCGAACCGTTGAAGGTTATGAAGGCTTAATTGCCGCGCAGGATTGTCTAGTCGGCAATGAAAAAAAAGATGCCTTTGCCGCACAGTTCAATGTGCTGAAACGCTTCTGGGAGGCGATTACACCTGACCCTTATCTGAATCCTTTCCGCAAGGATTATCGCTGGCTGGCAAAGGTTTATGAATCCATTAAACCGGTAGGCGGATTAGGCTCTTTACTTTGGGAATCTCTTGGCCCGGAAACCATCATGCTGATCCATCAGAATACCGAAATTGATCGTATCAGGGATGACATCGACGAGCTGGTCATGGATGCGGAATCGGTCTTTGAATTGACTGAGGAAGAGAAAAAGAAAAAGGCCAAAAAGCTAAATCTCTCACTCATGGCAAAAGTCCGCTCGAAGAATGATCCTCGTTTTGAAGAGCTTGGCCAGCGACTTGAACGGCTCAAAGATAAGTATGAAGCCGGTGTTTTGAGCAGTCTTGATTGGTTGAAAGATCTGCTAGATACCGCTCGAGATATGGTTCGGCTTGAAAACGAAACCCATGAAAAAATTGTGTCAGACGACAAGCAGGCCCTAACCGAGATATTTCTTGAGTTAAGAAGTGATACTACCCCACAAATTATCGCCAATGTGGTTGAAGATATTGACAAGATCGTTAACGCTACCCGGTTCGACGGCTGGCAAGATACGCACACCGGGCAAAAGGAAATTCAGAAAGTGCTCCGGCAAACGTTGTTTAAATATAAACTCCATAAAGACCAGGAACTATTCGAAAAGGCGTATGGGTATATATTTGAACATTACTAATGTGCTTGACACCATAATGATAAAAATACTCACCAAAGCCAGAATACTATATAGCCCTTTACGATCAGAAACTATAATCAATATTTCTTTCTAATTCATTAGGAAGAAAAAATGGTTTCTGCGGTTTAAGTCTATATACTTGTTTTAAACAACGAATAATTGTTTTTTTGGAGTGATTATAGCCGGTATAATCCTTCGCAGTCTCAAACTCCTCTTTCACTGTCTCAGCCATTGCATTTAGACTATTAACGTCATTATATCTCCCCAGATTATGCCGGTCTTCTATCCAGCACATCATATCCATCCATTCTCTACGAATTTTGGTATCTATTATTGCTTTTCTCTTTCTCATTTTTTCAATCTCCTTCTTCACAAATTTGCCACCATCACCAATCAACATTCCAAAATTAACCATAAATTGGCAGGTTATAGAATCAGCTGCAAAAATCTCTTCTATATTCACTTCCTTCCTGCATCTATAAGTTCCTAAATGAATTTCATAAAATCTCAAAAGAGTATAACCTTGAGCTTGCAAATCTAAAAAATAACCATCATCAATTGACCATTCTCCACAAAGTATTTCCTTAAAAGCTTTTTGCCAAAGTTCATCGTCAGCCCACAACTCTTTTTTAGTATATCGACAAGGATCATGCAATGTCTCTAATCCAGGAAAAGGCTCTCCTGACCTTTGAAGCACTTCCAGATATTGCGTTTTTACAATATCTTCAAGTTCATACAATACCTCTCCAAAAAGTTCAGTGGTATCAAAAAGATGCTTTTCGATTGCTGGATAAAA
>PDWI01010013.1_pt1 | contig 10711 bp, 9 predicted proteins | sample 1430891 | NCBI WGS metagenome assembly PDWI01 (sample SAMN01162508, study PRJNA174530) | Oral metagenome, whole genome shotgun sequencing project. | biome: Marine environment; feature: Marine mammal; material: Swab sample of the gingival sulcus; isolation source: swab sample of gingival sulcus... | reverse complement strand
ACTTTACTTTGATTGGCTTCTAGCCATTCATCAAATGCCAATATTTTTGGGGTTTTCTCAGTATGTCGTGATAGCCAATTTGTCATTCGCTTAAAATTCAATTGCATTATTTACCTCTGTGGTTTTCCTTTGTCGTCCCAAGCAATATGCTTGCAACCATTTTTCCAATTTGAGCAACCCCAAAAGAAATTACCTCTTTTCTTTTTGGATTCTCGGCGTTGTAAGTAGCCATTGCCACAAGCAGGGCAAGGATACGTCTCATCAATTGGCCGTTGCACCCACTTCGCTGGCTTGCCTTTGACATCGTTAAAACGTGTTTGGCATTGGCTATCGCGGTCAACGTGCCCCCAAAACGGTTTTTTTACTGATTCGATAAAGTGAATAGCTTGGCCACAATCTGGGCAAGTGTCTTTTTTCCACTCGCTTGCTGGCTTTTTGCCTTTGCCGGCTTTACCACCTTGAAACTGTGGCACACTTTCAGCGCCTTGTGCAATAACCGCTTGCACGGTTTGCAAAACTGAATTAATGAGACTCTCTTTGGGTTGCTTGCCCGCTTTTATTTCTTCTTGCACTAGCCACCAATACGCTGTGATGTCGATTGATTTAACCGTTTCGGGCAAATAGTTGTAAAACTGCCGCCCTAACGCTGTGCTGATGATTTGCTTTTTCTTGCGCTCAATAAAGCCTCTATCAATCAATTTCTCAACTATATCGGAGCGCGTCGCCACCGTGCCGATAGAGCCATTTTCGCCTTTTTTTCCATCGTCTTTATTAATCAAAATCTGTTTGATTTTTGGGTCGTTACAATACTTGGCCACCGATGTCATATCAGTGGTTAAACTAGCCTCTGTGTACCTTGCAGGTGGCTTGGTTTCTTTTTGCAAAATTTCATGCTCAGTCAAGTCAGCAGGGTAGCTGCCATTCGGTATTTTGCTGATAAAGCCGGGTTCGTCTTTCTCTTTGATACCTAAGACGGTTTTCCAACTCGGATTGATGACTTGGCTAGACGTTGCAGTAAAGCAGTGATTGTCTAGCTGTATGGACGCTGTTGTCTTGTCAATTTCAGCCGGTGGCATAAATTGCACGAGATAATAAGTGGCAATTAGCTCGTAAATTTTGGCTTCATCAGCTGATAAGTCACTCATTTTAATTTCTTTCAAAGTTGGAATAATCGCATGGTGAGCTGATACGTTTGCACTATTAAAACAGCGTGGCTTTTTATCAGTGCTGAGATTGCTAAATGTCTTGGACAGATTGCTTTGCACTTGCTGTATCAGTTCAGGCGCATCGTTGAAATGCTCATCGTTTAGGTATTGACAGTCGGTACGGTTGTATGTGATTGCTTTGTGTTTATCGCGTAATGACTGGGTCAGTTTGAGTGTTTTCGCGGTGCTAAAGCCAAAGGCTTTGTTTGCTGTCGTCTGCAACTTGGTCAAGTTAAACGGTAGCGGTGCTGATTTCTTCTCTAGCTTGTGAGTGACTTGCAGTAGTCCACTGCGTTGCTGCAACCCTGCTATCAAATTTTCGTAAAATACTGGGTCAGTAATATGCCCATTTTCATCAACTGGGTCAGTTTCTTTATTGATGACATACATCAGCTGTACAGACGTGCCTTTACCGCCTGTGACAGTTATCATCAGCTGATAGTAACTTTTCACAATGTGGTTTTCAATTTCATAATCGCGCTGTACAACAAGCCCTAGCGTTGGCGTTTGCACTCGACCAACTGAGACTAAGTTTCCACCGCCTGCAATCGTATAGAACCGTGTCAAATTCATGCCAAAGAGCAAATCCGAAATGGAGCGGGCAAGCGCCGCTTGCCCTTCCGCGACAAATTGCTCATTCGGCTTTAACTGGTTTAGTGCCTTGCGTATCACCGCGTGGTTGTTATCGTTGGTTGACAAACGATAGACAGGCTTTGTGTTACCGCACAAGTCCAAAATTTCATCGACAATCAGCTGTCCCTCATCGTCAGGGTCGCCGGCGTGGATAACGCTTTCGCACTGTTGCAGTAGTTTCTTAATCACATTAAACTGCTTCAGTGTGCGCTTAGACGGTTGCACTGGCCAAGGCGACCAGTAAAGTGGCAAGTTAGACAACGTCCACTTTTCACCCTCTGTCGGGTCAACTAGCTCGACTAAGTGACCGACAGCCCATGTGACGGTATAATCACTCACGGTGATAAATCCGTCACCGAATTCGCTTTTCCCTGGTATGGCTAGGGCGATGTCTTTACCTAGTGCAGGCTTTTCTGCGATGACGAGTTTCATTTATTCAGCTCCAACCTCATAATAATGGGCATCTCAAAAAAATTTACCCTTTTCTAGTTTCATAATTTCCTTTTTTAGAATTTTTTCTTTTGACAGCAAATTCAATTTAAACATAAAAAACATAGTAGCTGTCAAACACACCAAAAAAATTGCCATCAACCCCAAGCAATAGGAAACTATAGCAATTGAAAGTACCACAAAAAATTTTTTACTTATTGATATTCCTTCTTTTTCATATAGATTATTTTTCCAATACTCTCTAACTAACAATATTATTGTGTCACCAGTTGTATTTAGCTCGTCATCAATTAAACAATCATTTTTAGCAAAAAATTCGTATGCTTTTTTACCATTAGGTCGTACAAGAATTTCGGTTAATAATTCATCATTCGGAATAATTTTGTTAGCAAATATGCTTTCTGCTTTTTTAATCTTTTTTTGTCTATCTTTTGGAAGGAGTGCGAACAAATCTATTTCATCATCATAATCATTCATTTTGGAACTCCAATCGTTACGCTACCATGAAAATCGTGAGAACTAAGTTTTTTGCATGCTTTGTCTAACTCTTTCGTCTCAACTGGGGCAGTCTGTTGCCCTTGCTGTCCAGATGCGTTCTGAGCGCTCTCAGGCGCTACAGGCGGCGTATTAGGCACTGGAGCAGGTGTTGACTTGTTTCCATTAACTGGTGCAGTTTTAGGGCTTCCTTGACCAACTGGTGCAGGCGGTGTAGTGTTTGGTACTGGTGCAGTATTAACACCACCTTGATTAATTGGTGCAGAGGTAGAATGCCCTTGTGTTTGTCCCTGCTGCGCTTCGGGGTAATGCATGTCGCCAGTTTGTTTCTTGTCCAAGAGAATAATATTGTGTGCCACAATTTTGGTGGCATACTTCGTTTCACCTGTTGTTTCGTCTTGCCACGAATCGTAGCGAATAGCCCCTTCAAGAAATGCACGAGAACCTTTTCTCAGATATTTTCCTGCTGTCTCAGCATTACCGCGAAAGCACGTCACTCTGTGCCAATCAGTACGTTCTTGCGGCTGTCCTGTATTTTTGTCTATCCACTGTTCACTGGTTGCGATTGACATATTGGTCACTGCATCGCCATTGGGCATGTAGCGCATCTCAGGGTCGTTCCCAAGGTAGCCGATGAGTTGAACTGTGTTTAATGATTTTGCCATGTTACTTCTCCGTTATTAATATTATTTATATATCGATAGGTATAAAATATATCACATTCGTGACATGAGATCTGTTTATGTGGGCGCTGTATTGTCTATAATTGCGGAAAGTATCCGTTCTAAACATCTAATGCTCTCTACTTCTTGTAAGCATTGCAGAGTTCGTTTGTTTACTTTACTTCTCGCATTGACTTCAATGCGTCTTTTTTCATATTCGATAAATTTTTCGTAGGATTGTGGTAATCGCTTTATTTTCTTTATTGTTTGTATGAGACGTCCTGCTTTTGCATTTCTTTTTTCAAGGTTCTCTAATACTGGTGTGGTAATTGGAAAACTATTCTTGCCGTCATCGTGAATCATCCACCTTATTTGTGTAGCCGTATTGGGCTGTGATTCTCCTACCTGCCAAATCGACAAAAGAATGCGTTCACCATTTGGACTATATTTCAATGTTCCAAATTCTTTACGAAGTTGAACCATGTCCTCATAAATTTTCCGCTCATTATCTTGGTAGATAGTGAGGTAGTGGTTTAATTCATCACCACTTCCCCTTACGCTTATATCCTTTAAAGGAAAGCTCTCATCTACAACCTTAAACATTGTCTTCTTCGCTACCTTGTGAATTTTCATTATCTTTGACTACAGTTTCGCTATTTTCTGGAAATTCTTTATCTCCGCCGTCATCATTTTTCTCGCCGTCCACATCATCTTTAACAGGTGGTTTAACGAATTGTGGTATGACTTCTCCACTTTTGATTTTTTCTGGCAATATACCCATGCGTTGTTCTGCGTCCATGAACACATGATTTTCGCTGTCAACGGCTTCTTGACCGACAAAACTCCAGCTATCGGTCAATTTAAACAATCTACGCAGAGGCGTACCTAATTGCTTTTCGATAGTGCGATAGTCATCTTGGCTAATGAAATGTTCCATTTTGTAATTCACTACTGAGCGTAACAACAAGTCGTATTGCGACAAGATATCGGCAAAGTGATACGCGTAGGGTGATTTAAAATTGAGTTGTACCTCTGATGGTGTTTTCGATTCAAATGGGTGTAGTCTTATCATCGTTGACAGTTGAATGAGATTTTCAGCTTCTTGTTTGCTTCTAGCGAACAGGCTGCGCACCTCTTTAATCTGTTCTTCGATTCTTACCAGTGTCCAAGCCGCGTAAGCACAGCCAGCTTGATAACCTGCTTCTATTTGTTTAACCGCTTCAGCGGCCTCGAACAAGCCGATGATGCGAGTTTGTCTTTCGCGTTTACCATTTTTAATAACTGTACGAGGGGAGCGCCCTAACAAAAAGCGATAGGCATCAGTTGTATGATAAGTTGCTACACCTGTGATATGACCATAACGTGGACGCTGTACTAATGTCTCGGCAGGCACTGCTTTGTTAACAGCAGCTTTTGCTCGTTTTAGCGCCTCTTTATTTTTCTTAGCGAGCAAAGCCGCTTTTCGCATTTCGTTAGCTTCCTGTGGTGTTTCTGCAATATCTTCAATTTCACTTTCCTCACGTGTCGTCAAGCTAACCTCATCGTCAGAGATAGATGCACTGGCTTGATTGTACTCAATTGATTGCGACTGCTGCACAGCTCTTCTACGTCTTGTTCGTCTTGGGTTTTGTGTTTTCTTTTCTGTCATTTTAATTTCCTGTTATTAATTTATGTTTTTGGGTAAGTCCCCCATTTCAAAACTCTAGTCGCTCAGACTGATACCCCCCGTCTAACTTTTCCCGCCTGTCCAGAGTTAGACCACTGGTCTAACTTTTCCGCCTATCCAGAGTTAGACCCCCCGTCTAACTTTTTCCGCCTATCCAGATTGAGACCACTGGTGTAACTTTTTCTGCCTATCCAGAGTTAGACCCCCCGTCTAACTTTTCCGCCTATCCAGACTTACACCACTGGTGTAACTTACTTGTCCGAAATTACTCGCATAACTGCAATACCCCTAATTCGAGTCCTTTACAAATTTGATCGTAATACACCGTTGTTGTTAAGCTACGGAAATTAGTAAACACGTCATTCTCATCACTACTCTCAAACTTTTTGATAGTCGCGGTGTCTCCTTTTTCAGCTTTCCAGTGTTTTATAGTTTCCATCACAATAATTTTCTGTCCCTCTGACAGCTTGATTAATTTCACTGGCGATGGATGGGGAGAATTAAGTTTTTGGACTTCCCATTCAACTAATTTTTCCACCCGACTTTGTTTTGGCAATGATGTGTTAACTTCAGCAGGTATTTGCTCAGGATTAAGACGTTGAGCTATTTTTTTTAGCAATTTTTGCTGAGGTGGTTTAAGAAAAAATTGCTCGTTGTGAGCTGACAAAATCAGTACGTTTAGGTAATCCAATGGTGAATTAGGTTTGTCATGCAAGAGTACGATAAGCATTTCTATAACCACATCCTCTGTTGCAATCCAGCGGTAGTTATTGCCTGATTTGTCGGTGTAAGTCTTGGCTTTCAAAAGATTACAAATTGCATGGGTCGCTTTTTTGTTTAGCTCTGCTTGCAGGTCAAAAATGATCTCTCGGATAATTGCGCTTGTTTCAAAAAATGTGAAATCATCGCCATTTTGCTTTTTTTCATTTGGTGAAGAATTTTCAACACAACCACCACTAGTGGTAGTAGTTATATTATCTCCTACGGAGATACAAATGGGCGTGGGCGCGTGGGCACGCGTGGGTGCACGCGCGGTATTATATTTATCCTCGCTGTTGAAATTTTCATCACCGAGGTTTTCTCCGCTGCTGAAATTTTCATCACCGAGATTTTCTCCGCTGTTGAAATTTTCATCACCGAGGTTTTCTCCGCTGCTGAAATTTTCATCACCGAGATTTTCTCCGCTGCTGAAATTTTCATCACCGAGGTTTTCTCCGCTGCTGAAATTTTCATCACCGAGGTTTGCTCCGCTGCTGAAATTTTCATCACCGAGGTTTGCTCCGCTGCTGAAATTTTCATCACCGAGGTTTACTCCGTTGCCGAAATTTTCATCAACAGCAATAGCCAAATTAGCACAAATCATTTCGCGCTGTTGTAGTTGTTCCAAACTGAATTGTGAAAGATAAATTTCTGGGAGCTGTTGAATGACACCTTGAGCATATTTTTTCAATCTTTTATTGCGAGTAGTCAAAGCACAATTTATAAGAAAATCAATATAGCTATTATCATGCCTTATAGTTGTATCAAAAGGTACTCGCGTATCATGTAATAAATAACTATAACCTATACCAAGGTTTCCCTTTTTAATTGTACGCAGAACAGTGAGCCATCTGGTGGCTCTCAATGCATTAAAATATGTGGCGGAAGTAGCACGATTGATTTTTAGGCGGCTTGCCATGTCCTCCTGTGTTGGTGGCTTGCAAACTTTACCAACTTCTGCAAAATAAGAGCGCAAAGCACACCAATAACGGACTGCACCATCAATAATATCTGGATCAAAAATCAAATCGCCAGGGGTGACGACAGATTCTTTACCAACAAAGGCAGCCAGTTCATTATCACTATTGAATAGCGCGGGAGGGATTTCTACTTGTGGTTTTTTTGCCACTCTTCGTTTTAGTCGTTTCATTTGTAGTTCTCCATCACAAATAGCCCTTGCTGCTCAGAATAAAAATACTGATAGATTCGGCTGATATCAATGGCAAGACTTTCTGATAAATGAATTAAGCATCTCAGATGGTCTAATTTTTCAGTGATAGGGTTATGTTGCCCAAATTTATTGTGCTGCCTAGCGAGCTTATCGTATTCGTCATCACTCAAAATAGTTGGGCGACTTCTAATTTCGTTCATATTCAAATCAGTACGGCGCTGGTTAAATTCTTTACTCGACATATTGGCATAAGTTTTCATAATCACTCTTGACGCACCTAGCGTGATGGCACGATTAAGCACATCATCGCGTTTGCGTCTATGCAAAATACGTTGAACCGACTGATTTAATGCACGGTGATTAATCGTATATTCCACGAACGGACTTTCGGCTAATTCGTGGATTTCCGCCACATTCATGCTGGCCAAATCGGACATGGTAGGTGGGTCTACACCTAATTGCTTAAATGTAGCATTCCCGCGTTTTGAGTAGTTAATCATCTCAATAAGCAGGGTAACGCTAACGCGAGCAGTTACCTCATCTTTCATCACTCGGCCTCAGCTTCGGCTTCTTCTTTATCTTGAATTATTTCTGCCAATCGTAGGCAATTCCAATGCTGTTGAATTAATTCATGGGCAGCATTCATGACATCTTTCTGGAATTCGTTTTGATTAATGAGAGTTGCTTGGCATAGCCCCGTATAATGAGTGTACTTAGAGCAAAATTCCTGCCAAAGTTTGAGTGCAAATTTGTAGGTGGCTTCTTCCTCATCAACTAATTTGTCGGTTTCCACATAGTGTTGGGTATACAGTATATAAACAGCCAAAAAATGTAGTGCAACATACTGTTCTACCCACTCGCCACCTAACATCATTTGAAGCATCGGGGCATACCCATGTTCTTTTGTTGACATATCTAGTGTGAAGTAGGGGGTAAAACTCTGAAATTCATCATCACTATCTCCAAATTGAACCACTTTTTTTAGCGTACCTTTGCTGTCAAAACGTTGAAGTAATTCTGTAATGATAGTAGTGGCATTAGTAAAACAACTGTCCAAATCAGCTGTCCCAGTCAGTGGTGGTACACCATTAACTGTTCCAGCCAGTAACGGTTGATCCCCCATTCCAGTGGGTGACGTGTTGTTCGCGGCCACCACGTTATCACCTGTTACAGCCGCTGGTATTTCACCATCTGTTTCAGATGGAGTTTTCGGCTTGACCTCGCGTGGATTTCTTGGCTCGGGATAGGTGAATGGAGTTACAGGAGACGTTGCTTTCAGTTCAGCACTTAATTCCTTGCGTGGTCTTTCTTCGAGGACATCACCAAATTCCGCGACATTCTCCAACTCGAATTTAACGACTTCAAATTTGAGTTTTTTATCAAACTCCATGAGTTTATCGGATAACTTAAAAATATAATCACTGTAAAACTCATTTAAATCAATTGGGTCAATATCGTCATCACAATCCGATAGCACACTGAAATACAATTCTTCGGCCTCAGAAAATGAATAATCGTAATCGTATTCTTTTATCAGCCATGTGATGTATTTTTCAACGTAACCCAGCCAAATGCGTAACTGTTGAATTTTAGGCCGACCTAATCCATTATTTAAGGACAACGGGATAATACCGTCAAGTTTCTCAAAGGCGAAGGTGAGTTCGGTCATGGCTCTTTGATTGACACTGGTCCAACCCAAGCTATGAATATATTTAACTAGCTTATTGTTTGAAATATCGTCTTCATCATTTTGAGCAAGGTACATATCTCGTATCTGAAACACCGCGCGCGCCTTATCAATAAACGTCATATTGATGCGTTCTTCATTTTCGGCCATGTGTTTTATGAGAACATCAAGGTCATCGGTGTAGGGGATATAAATGACCTGTTGATAACGACATTCGTTAGCCTTTTCTGTATTTCCCTCAGCGGTGTACTCTTCATAAAGCTCAGTTAATGCACGTAAACGCGTATTACCACCGTTGTACAATTCGTATTGTTCGTCATCAACATGGTGTTTGGTAACAGTCAATGTGGACTGCAACCCCACATTTTTAATGGACTGTTTCAGACTCTGAAAAGATTTATCGTAGTCTTTGCCATGTTGTGTTTTTCGTGGGTTTAAGCGCGAGGGTTGTAGTTGCAATATGTCAATGCTAAAAGGAGTTCCACTTGGTGGCGGTGGTGTGTTACCACCACCGCTGTTGCCATTTCCATCGTTGCCTGCTTTATTTTTGTTGAAGTTTAGTAAGCCACTCATCACTAACCTCTCTTAATTTCTGGGAATAATTCTTCACACAAATTTTTGATAACAACATCAAGATGGTCGTATTTGTTGGTATCGTGGTATTCATGGGCAAACAATTTTTCAGTATAATAACTTTCAAAGAATTTGCGTTTGAGTGGCACAATGGTCTTCAATAACTCGGTTGATTTCAAATTACCATCGTGTAAAAAGGCCTCACATAATTCGTCCAAAAACTCTTTATCTTTTACTGAACCACGGTCAAATTCGTTGATAACAAACTTGAGCGGTGGTCTATAAGACAGGCCAATATTTTGATACTCTTTGATTGCCTCATTGACGACATCAACAACACGCGATATTTCCATTGCAAATAGCATTTTGGCTTTGGTCACCGAAATAACTAAATCGGGTTTGCTCAAAAGTGTAGCATTTTGGACGGAACGGCCATCGTGGTCACGCCCGTCTGTGCCTTCGGTATCAATGATGATGTAATCGTATTGGCCTTTTATTGGCTCAAGCAAGAATTGCAAGCGGAAAACAGCGCCAGAGCTACTTTTCAAAAAGCGTGAAACACGCCACTTGTCGGGGTCATCATTGACAATGATGTCGATGTTTTTGTGATTGGCAGTGTTGTAGATAACTTCACTGGCTGGTTTTTCACTTGTTAAAAACATTGAAAAGCCGTTTTTGGCGATTTCGGGGGTTAACCCCTCGAAATCGAAAAAACTGGATAGCGACTGCTGTGAATCAGCATCGATGAGCAGGATTTTTTTACCCAGTGATGCAAGGTAACCTGCGATTTGAATAATAAGTGAGGTTTTACCTACACTGCCTTTTGTTGATATAAATGATATGACTTTAGCCATTTTTTTGTCCTCAAATGTTAAAAAGTAAGAACAACTAGATGGCTGTTTTTATAAACTAAATTTCAAATCCGTACTATTCAGTTGAAGCGTTTACCAACTACTTGCAAGCGCACTTGCCAGCACTAGATATACTGATTAACAATGCCGCACAGACTTTGCGCAAGCCAGAAAGTTACTATCAGCACATGGCAAAACAAGAGCAAATGCACCGTCCTCAACTGCAAGCACTACAAAACCTATTAGGGCAGTTTAGCGATAAGCAATTGCTGTACACGCTGCAACAGCGGCTAAGTCATGCCGACCATGCAGATGAAGCAGATGAATCGGTATGTGGAAGTAACCGCAGCGATACGATACCCACTCCGAAAAACGACCGACCAAGACAGGTAAATAGTGCGGTTGCTACGACAAGTGAGCCTAACGAAGATTTGAGTATGACTGATGAGTTTAACGAACCGATAGACTTTAGCGCTCACAATAGCTGGCTACAACGCCTGCACGAGATTGATACGCTTGAGTTCCTAGAAGCGCAAATTATCAACGCCACCGCACCGTT